>ENA-OQJE01000195-OQJE01000195.1-human-gut-metagenome-genome-assembly--contig:-NODE-195-length-13015-cov-2.611732_pt1 | contig 13015 bp, 15 predicted proteins | sample MGYA00242594_ERZ504760 | MGnify/ENA primary metagenome ERZ504760 (study PRJEB26092, sample SAMD00036358) | human gut metagenome | host: Homo sapiens | study: EMG produced TPA metagenomics assembly of...
CTCTCCTTCCCTTTGATTATATCTTCTGAAAGCCATGCAGAACTTTCTATAATTTGCAAAGCATGGGGCAGATCGCTTTCTTTAATTCTTAGTCTTACCCCAGAAGATATAACAGGTTGAATAAGATTCACATTGTGAATGTACGCTTCAATTCCCTCATTCTCAAGCACATTCTTTAAAATCTGAGCTTTAGCGTAAGTGAGGATTGCTAAGGTTACCAATTTATCTTCCATAATTCTATATTTTAAGTGATTTTCAGGTTAAACAAAAAATCCCAATTGAATGTTGCAATTCAACCGGGATTTTATATTACACTTCTTGCGTTATTTTTTCTTCAGTTTCTCTCAATATTTGAAGGGCTTTTTCAAGAACTGTTGTATCGTCTAACATTACTAGTCCCCCATCTGGTCCTGGTTCCAAATGAATTCCAACACTTTTACCATTCTTGAAATTGTGTCCACCAAAAAAGTTACGTACAGTTTCTACGGTCATATTGAGTTCATCTGCGATTCTGTGCATACTTCCACTGGGTAATGAATCTTTGATTCTGCGCAGTTCATTAAATGTTATTGTTCTCATGATGTATTAAATTTAGTTATAAAAGTGAGTTCTTAAATCATGGTATAAACTTAATCAAAAAAATGCATAAAACAAATATTTTTGTGCTATTTTTGACTATATGTAAATTTATAATGGTTAATTTGCCAATTATAGATTAAGTGTATGAGTTACAATCATACCTGCTATAATAATGAAGAAATAAGTAGAAATGAGAATTATGTAAAATAAATTAATATCGCTAATCAAATAACCGCTAGCAGTGTATTGATTAGAAATGCAACGTGGTTTATAAAAGATTTTTTTTGAATAAATTTATAAAGGAGATAAATCAGATAGCCTATGAAACAACCTTCTATAGTGCCAAAAAGAATGTCTCCCGGATAATGCACTCCTAAGTAGATTCTAGAATAGGAATTGAGCACGGCCCAAAAAAGAAGCATAAAAGTAAGAGATTTCCTTTTAATTAGTAAAGATAAAAAGACAGAAATAGCAAATGTGTTGGCAGCATGACTGGATATGAAGCCAAATTGTCCTCCCCTATATTCGTTTACAATATCAACCATATACATAATATTGGGATCTTGTGTTGGGCGAAAACGTGCGAAAAACGGTTTGCACAAACCAGAAGCTATTTGATCTGCTAAAGTTATGACTAAGGCAATCATAATAATAGTCAATAATGCTTCTTGAATTTTATTATTTTTAATATGATATATAACAGCATAGCAGCTACAGGTACCCATACAATTGTACTGGTAGCTACCCACATGAATCCGTCCCAAAATAAGGATTGGCTTCCGTTCAAATTCAGTAGTAATTCTTTATCTGCTGCTATGTACTGTTGTATATCCATTGATTATGTTTTAAATGATTTCAATAACATTGGTAGGCACCCATCCTACATTACCGTCTTCCAGTTTAATTTCTTTCCATTCCTTCATCGTATTATCTTTAATTATTACTTTCCTACCTTCATGAAGAATAAATAAGTCTGTTCCACTTTGGTTAGGAGTACTTTTTAACTGTAACGCTAGGAGCCATTATAATAGCGTTATCATGGTTAATTAATTCAGATTTTTGTTCTGAGGCAAATATATTTGCTAAAATAGTCACTAGGAAGAAAAAGATTGCTGAAATAAATCCTATTTTCTTCAAGACTACTCGTTTTCCGAAAATAAATAAAGACAGTGCCAATATCATCAGAATAAACATGATAATGCCTGTATGTGCCCACGCCTTTTCACTCATTGTATTAATAAGTGATTGAGTCCAAGTAACGAAAAACATCTCACTAGGAGGGGTTACCTTGTCTACAGTTTTGCTTCTAGCCAGTTCTAGGTTGAAACGAATATCACTATTTCCTGGGTTTAGCAACAAAGCACGTTCGTAATTGAGGACAGCTTTGGCAATGTTATTCATTTTATAATAGCTGTTACCTAAATTATAATAAATATCGGAAGATTCCCCCTCGTTTCTTAATATATTCTCATATATCTCTACAGAAGCTGCAAAATCATTTCTTATATATGCACTATCAGCTTCTGTCTTTGTTGGGAAAGTTTGTACAGCAGCATTTTGTGGCATTTCTGTTTGGGTGGCAACCTGTGCAGAGTCTGATTCATTCTGTGCGTAAACTGTGACAAAACTTATCAGGAATATCAAAATGAAATATATTTTTGTCATTGTTATAATCTCCTTTGATTTAGTGTTTTATACTACTCTCCATTTTGCTGATGACCTCAACAGCCGAAGAATATACTTTATCCATAGCTTCATTTTGGTTACCCGGAGCATAACGGGCAAACTCACATTCATTTAATGTTCCGATGAAGTCTTTTATCAGTTCGGGAGCGACTCCATATTGGGTCAATTCGTCCTCGATATTATCTTTAGACAATTGAGAAACCGGGATATTCAACTTATCACTGATGTATCCCCAAAGTGCTTTCAACACCTCATCATAGAATGCTTCTTGTTTGTTTTCAGTTAATAATTTGCCTGCATTTTTCATGCGTTTGGCAGCCACTTTATTCGCTTTTTTAGTGCGAACTTTTGCTACATTTGCATTTTCGATAGCTTTTTTACGATAGACAATTACGAAAACAATGAAGAGAACCAATGGAATGATATACCATAAATAATATGTTGTTGAGCCAAAGAAGAAATCTCCCTTACGAGTCAAACTAGTTTCCCCCATTTTGATGTAACGGATGTCTTGTCCCAATACTTTCAAATCTTCCTTGTTGGTAAAGTCTGCAATAATTTGATCTGCATTTCCTGCACCTTTTTCCACTTCTAGGCTATAAGCTTCTGTTTTTATTGTTTTATAACTATTGCTTTTTAAGTCAAAATAGGAAAATTCGACAGGCGGAATAGTGAAATTGCCGGCATGTCTTGGAATTGCTAGATATTCTATCACCTTATTGCCTGACAAACCTTCACGAGTTAATGTAAATTTATTGTCAATCTTTGGGTCGTATACTTCAAAATCCTTTGGAAAAGCTATTTCCGGAGTATTGACCAATTTCAAATTACCTGTACCGGAAATGACTAACTTAATGGTTACAGCATCATTTGTTTTCAGTTCGTTTGTACTGATAGACGAACTGATAGTAAATTCTCCTACTCCTCCAGAGAAATTAGCCGGTTTGCCATCGGGCAATGCTTTCACATTGATGGTCAGCTTAGGAGTAACAATGTTTTTCTTTACTTCCACATAGTTACTTCCACCATTAAAGAAAGCATCAAAAGGATCGTCCGAAGCCACTTGCTGAGCTATAACTCCTTCAAAGGTAATAGACGGAATTTCCATTTTACCTGATTGCTGAGGAAAAAGTACATACTGACTCCACACAGTAGTGTTATAGTTTCTTCCGTTATAATGTTCCAAAGAGAATGTCTTTTGTTGGGGAAGTTCTACTTCTTGTGTATGGAAATTCTTCAAATCCGGCATTTTTCCGTACAACTGTCTCAGATTTACCAGTGTATAAACTTTATAAGTCAACAAGATGGCTTCCTGTTCATAAACAGTAGTCTTACTTGCTGTTGCGGTAATAAACAAATCTTGATTGGTTATTTTGCTTCCGGCAACCTGACTGCGTGAAGAAGTTCTTCCACCGCTATTGTTTCCACCTCCAACACCATTTGCTTGATCAGGCGGTAATACTTTGATTTGTACGGAATTTGAAGTTTTGTTTTGTCCGTCTGCCACAATAGTAGCACCAGGAATGGTGTAAGTTCCTTCTTTATCAGCCATCAAAATATAAGTAAAAGTAATGGAGCTAGTAGAAGTAACATTACCATTTATAATCTGTGTACTACTCTGCTGTGAACGGCTTGGTCCCATTAAAACATCGAACCCCTTGATGCTAGGTGCACGAAAATCCCTGACTTTCTGAGTATTGACCGTATAAGTCAGCCGGAACTGATCCCCGCTTACTACTACATCAGGCGCAGAAGCGGTAAACGTCACATTTCCGTCTGCCCATGCTCCGAGCACCGATGTTATTAATATGAATAAGAGAATTACTTTCCTCATTGCTATCTAATTATTTTTTTATTTGCCAAAATTAAGAAATTACCAGTCTTTATCCAACTTCTTTCCTTGAATTTGCAGTGTTTTTTAACTTTGTCTTGCACATTCTTTTCATCTTGCATCACAGCATTCAATAATTGTTGGGCATTTTCTTTGGACATTTCATCCTTATTTTGCTGCTGTTGTTGCTGATTTTGATTTTGTTGGTCTTTCTTATCCTGTTCTTGCTGGTCTTTGTTCTGATCCTTTTTGTCGTCTTTCTGATTTTGTTTTTGATCTTGATTCTTATCCTGATTCTGGTCTTTGATTTTGCTGTTGGTCTTTCAACAGCTTTTGTGCCAAAGCCAAGTTGTAACGAGTTTCATCATCTTTCGGGTTATTCCGTAAAGATTCCTTATAAGCCTCTATACACTGTGGATACTGCTTGGACGACTGAAGGATAACTCCCATGTTATGATAAATCTGTGCTAGTTTATCCCTATCCTTTTCTACTTTTGAAGCAGATTCAAACTGTTCCATCGCTTCCTTTGCTTTTTGCTGCATCAAGAGCGAGTTTCCCAAATTGAACATAGCATCTGTTGATTTCGGGTTAATTTCCAATGCCTTACGATAATCTACCTCCGCTTTGATAAACAAACTGTCGTTATACAGCTTGTTTCCACTGCGCAGATAATCTCTTTCTGTTTTTTGGGCGAAGGCACAGCTTGCCACAAGTAAGAATAACAGAGTGATATAGGTTTTTTGTAACATAAGCATTCCTTATTTAAATAGTCTGACATTTTTGAAAAGCGGATTCTTCCGTTCCAAAATAAGCATTTCTACCACCAGCAGGATAAGCACCAGCCATGCCAAAGCCTGGAACTGTTCATCGAATTCAGTATAAACCTGACTTTCTACATCAGCTTTTGACAATTTAGCAATTTCATTGTTCAACACCTTTTCGGCAGAGTTGGTATTATCTACGCGGATATACATTCCATTGCCTGCCTTGGCTATTTCCTGGCACATTTGCTCATTCAAGCGGGTGACGATGACATTTCCATCTTTATCGCGACGAAAATTGTTGCTACCATTCTCAGCTGGAATTGGAGAACCATCCGGTGAACCTACCCCTAGTACAAATACCTGCATACCTTTTTCGGCTGCTTCCTGGGCTGCTTCTACTGCCCCACCTTCATGATTCTCACCATCGGTAATGACAATAATCGCACGTCCCACTCCTTCTTGTGGAGTAAAACTCTTCATTGCCAGGCGGATGGCCGTACCGATATCCGTACCTTGTGTGGTTATTAATGACGGGTTAATGGTTTCCAAAAACATCTTGGCAGAAACATAATCGCTTGTAATAGGCAATTGCGTGAAAGCATCACCTGCAAAAACAATCAATCCTACTTTATCATTATTGAACGTATCTACCAGTCTGGATATCAATTTCTTTGATTTGTCCAAACGACTGGGAGTCACATCTTCTGCCAGCATAGAGTTTGAAATGTCTAATGCAATAACAGCTTCCACTCCACTTCGTTTCACCGTTTCCATCTTTGAGCCGAACTGTGGACGGGCCAACATCAGTATAACCAATGTCAACGCAGCAAAAGTCAGCCAAAACTTGATGTCAGGACGATACTTGGAAATAGTCGGCATAAGCCCTTTCAGCAATGCCGGATCACCATATTTGCGAATATTTTGGCGGCGGTGATAATTGGAATACAAATACAGCGCCACCAAAAACGGCAATAGGATGAGTAAATATAAAAAGTTCGGGTCTGCAAATCGAAACATGACTTTCTTTTTTTAAGGTATTTTCTTTAATACTGAGTTACGCAACAAAAGTTCAAGCAAAATACAGAAGAAAGCAATCCAGGCGAATACCTGATATTCTTCTTCGCGTTTGCTGAATTCTTTCACGTTCAACTTCGTTTTCTCCAGTTTGTCAATCTCCTGATAGACTTCCTTCAGCTTGGAATTGCTGGTGGCACGGAAATAATTTCCGTTCGTTGTACCTGCAATCTCGGTCAAAGTCTTTTCGTCTATCTCGACGGGGACATTCACATATTGCGTCCCTGCGTAGGTCTGCATCGGATAAGGAGCAGTTCCGTTTGTACCGACACCAATAGTGTAGATCCTGATTCCGAACTGTTTAGCTATCTCGGCTGCCGTCAGTGGAGAAATATCTCCACGGTTATTACTACCATCCGTCAGCAGAATAATCACTTTCGATTTAGCCTTGCTGTCCTTCAGACGGGTCACCGCATTGGCAATGCCCATACCGATGGCAGTACCATCTTCAATCAGTCCGCGCTGGGCGATATCGCCTTTAATGCTGTTGAACAGATTCAGCAGTACCCCATGGTCTACCGTTAGCGGACATTGGGTAAAACTCTCACCGGCAAAGATGGTCAGACCGATATTATCATTGGGGCGGCCGTTGATAAACTCGGAAGCTACTTGTTTGGCGGCTTCCAAGCGGTTGGGTTTCAAGTCTTCGGCCAACATACTGGTAGAAACGTCTACTGCTAGCATGATGTCGATTCCTTCTATTTCGGTATTCTGCCAATTGTCTGTGGTCTGAGGGCGTGCCAAGATCAGGATTACCATGATGATAGCCACCGTACGGAGTACGAACGGAGCATGCAGCAAGTAAATCTTCCAGCTTTTGGGTGCCTTCATGTACATGCGTGTGGTAGAAACCTGAAGCGTAGGCTCGGTTTTCTTCCGCTTCATGACGTACCATATTATATAAGGTATGAGCAGAATCAGCAGAAATAGATATTCAATATTTGCAAAAATCATTGTTCCTAGTATTTATTTGTTAAAACCAGAGGTTATATACACCACTCAGCACCTTATATAGAATTACCACAATCGCAATAACAATGATGCTGATGCTGCCCAGCAGAATCATTCTGCCCTGTTTGCTTCGCTTTTCCTCCACGGTGATTTCCGTAGGTTCGGGCTTTGCATTCGGGTCTGGTTCCACTTTTGTATTATTGATAAAGTCTACTGCGTTTACCAGATTCATATCGTTTTCATTCATCAACGGAGAATGTTTGGCGAATTTCACCAAGTCGGCAGTCTGGAACAAATACATCAAATCCTTGATAGACTCTTTGTCGTTGATTTCCTGTAGCTTATCAATAATTTCGGATGAAGTCATCTCCATAGCGTTAAAGCCGAATCGTTCTTCCATATAAGTACGGAGTACATCCGTCAGCTCGGTATAATAGGTCTTCGGATCGGCTGTACGCAAGGTTTTGTCTCCCTTGATACGCTCTATTTCCTTCAACGCCTGCTGGTGTGGCGGCAACTTCGGTTCAATCTTGATCTTCTTGATGATAGGCTTGTTATCTTTGTAGCGTACAAACAGGTAGTAAGCTAGTCCGCCCAAAGCAAGCATCAGCAAGGTAAGCCATACGATGGCCGATACGTCATCCCAGGTGATAGGTACTTCGCGAACGGTCTTCGGTCCGAAGAATTGTTCGGGATGCAGCGTATCTACCGGAATGGAATATACTTTTACGGCCAATGCTTTGGACCGGTAAGACTCTCCGTTTACCATCACCTCGAATGGGGGAAGATAGTAAAGTGCCGAGTCAAAAGAAGTTATTGTATATTCCTGTTTTATCAGCATACGCTTTCCATCGTTCAGCATCTGGGTATCAGGCTTGGCTATATCCAATATCTCCACTCCTTTTACCAATGTATCGCGTAGGAACGGAAGTTGCAGTTTTTGCTTGGCATCCATGCTGATTTCCAGCTTCACTTTAGCCTGTTCGCCAATGAGAAGCTGCAGCGAGTCAATGCTGGCGTCTACCGTAACCTGCTGTGCCTGTGCCTGTCCGGCTGTTATCAGCATAATTGCACAAACTCCAGCTTTCAAGTAACTTTTTGCTAGTATTCAGTATATTCATATTCTTTAATTTCGTTTAGCAAATAAGTTAAGCAACGATTTCACATAATCCTGATCCGTGCGGATAGATACAGAGTCCACATTACTTTTAGTAAATGTTTCATTCAATACTCCCTGACGCTGTATCCACCAGTCATTATGTGCGCGACGCAAAGCTCGTGACGAGGTGTCAATCCATTGCTCGTGGCCGGTTTCGGCATCGCGTACTTTCATCAGTCCCACATCAGGTAACTCTGCCATGCGGCGGTCGTATACCTGAATAGCTACGATATCATGTTTCCGGTTGGCAATGGTCAAAGCATTGCGGAAGTCGTTTTCATCTATAAAGTCGCTTATCATAAAGGTGGTGCAACGTTTTTTGATCACGTTGGTCAGATATTCCACAGCCGTTTTTATATCTGTACGCTTGCTCTCGGGCTTGAAATCAAGCAGTTCACGGATGATATAAAGAATATGTTTACGGCCTTTTTTAGGCGGAATGAATTTCTCAATCCGGTCTGAAAAGAAAATAACTCCGATTTTATCGTTATTTTGAATGGCCGAGAATGCCAATGTAGCGGCAATCTCGGTCACCATATCCTTCTTCAACTGCTTCACCGTACCGAAATCCAAGCTGTTCGAAACATCAATCAAGAGCATAACCGTCAATTCGCGCTCTTCTTCAAACACCTTGACAAAGGGTTTGTTGTAGCGGGCGGTTACGTTCCAATCAATGTCACGTACGTCGTCACCATACTGATATTCACGTACTTCCGAGAATGACATACCTTTGCCCTTGAATGCAGAGTGATACTGTCCGGCAAAGATATTGTTCGAAAGTCCGCGTGTCTTGATTTCAATCTGGCGAACCCGTTTTAATAAATCACTTGTTTCCATACTGTTCGTACTATGTTGTTTATTTATCCGGCGCATCGGTTTCTGTTTTTTCTCCTATCGAGAATGGTTTTTCAAACGGATGCATTTGGTGTTCCACCCATGTGGGATGGTGGTCCCACATAGATGAAACGGGAGTTCCACATGGGTGGAATGACAGTCCCACCCATGTGGAACTCTGTACTCAACCTTTTGTTTCCAAGGTTTCTTCCTAATTGTCAAGCAATTAAGAACTGCCTCAGAACACAATCCTTAGGGTACTTCCACTTTATTCAGGATTTTGCTTACAATTTCATCAGAAGACATATTCATAGCCTCTGCTTCGTAAGTCAAGCCGATACGGTGGCGAAGCACATCGTGAGCAACTGCACGAACATCTTCGGGAATTACGTAACCACGACGTTTGATGAACGCATAACTGCGTGCTGCCAATGCCAAATTGATAGATGCACGCGGTGAACCACCGAAACCAATCATGTCTTTCAGTTCTTTCAAGTCATATTTTTCAGGGAAACGGGTTGCGAATACGATATCAGCGATGTATTGCTCTATCTTTTCGTCCAGATAGACTTGGCGCACCACTTTACGGGCTTCCATAATATCTGTTGCTTTCAGAATGGGACGAACTTCGATTTTCTCTCCAGTAATATTTTGGCGGATGATTTTCTTTTCTTCTTCCAGCTTCGGATAGTCGATAATAACTTTCAGCATAAAACGGTCTACCTGGGCTTCGGGAAGCGGATAGGTACCTTCCTGTTCAATCGGGTTCTGAGTAGCCATTACAAGGAAAGGTTCGGGTAGCATAAAGGTTTCCTTGCTCAGTGTGACTTGACGTTCCTGCATGGCTTCCAGCAAAGCACTCTGTACTTTAGCCGGGGCACGGTTAATTTCATCGGCTAATACGAAATTTGCAAAAATCGGACCTTTCTTTGCTATGAATTGTTCGTCTTTCTGACTATAAATCATGGTACCGATAACGTCGGCGGGCAGCAAGTCTGGAGTAAACTGGATTCGGCTGTACTTGGCATCAATCAAAGATGCAAGCGTTTTGATCGCCAGAGTCTTTGCCAGACCCGGAACACCTTCCAACAGGATATGACCATCGGACAGTAAACCGATAAGTAATGATTCTACCAAATGTTTCTGACCTACAATAACCTGGTCCATACCAGTCATTAAGTTGGTTACGAACGCACTTTGTCTTTCAATTCGTTCGTTTAGTTCGCGAATGTCAATTGCTTCAGCCATAATTTTGTTTATTTAGTTGTTTCTTTATTGATCTAATAACGGGCTTGTAAATAGCCTTGTTCATTTAACGCAGCCAAAATTACGGTAATTAATTAACAGCGGCAACTAATTTTTATTAAAAAAGTAAAGTGCATCTCTACTTTTTAAAGGTTATTGGGCTAAAGAATTTTAAAATACAAAGATAAGGTTTGTAGAGTGAGAATATCAGTTGAGCGCACTTTTTTTACTTCTTGTATTTTGCCTGCTTTATTTAAGTCGAAAGCAGGCAAAATACAAGAAGTCTTATTTTTTAGGAGTTAATTCAGGAATACGCAGAGTAGTCCCTATGGGTACTCTGTCGGCATCTTTAATGATGTTTTTATTATGTTTCACGATATAGGGCCATAGCTTTTTTGTACCATAGAATTTCACAGCTAATTTTACCAGGCTCTCTCCTTCTCGTAATGTGTAATTAGTTTTAGTCCCTGTTATGTCATATTCTACAGTGTCGGCTAAAGTTTCTTTTTCAACATTTGCAGTTACAGCAACGCCAGAACTCTTTTTCGTACTAGGAGATACAGCCTGTTGTGATTGACTGATGTTTTCTTTTCTAGTAACATCCATCCATATGTTTGCGGTATCTTTACCTTGCATTAATGAGTCATTAACCGGAATTGCAGGAATATCCTCTTCCAATTGTTCTTGGGTGTTTTTTTATTGTAGCCGGCGATTGTAAATCCGAAGTTTTATCTGATTGCAAATACCAATATATGCCACCTGTGATGCAGACAATCAAAATGATAACAAGAATAATTCCCCGGGAAACTCTGTTCTTTTTCTCTCCTGAGATTTCTTGTGCTTCTGTTATCTCCTCTATCTTCTGTTCTTTTTCAAAATTAGAAGTAACAGTTACCGTTTTTCTGACGGGGTTGCCTCTTGTGGCACTATTATTTCCAAAGATGTTTTTTCTTCACAAGCTTTATGAGCAGCCAGTATGGCTGCATCGGCAATAGTCATAACTTCTTCTTGAGGTTTGTCTGTTACCTTGTTTCCTTCTATTGTTTCTGCTAAAGGAGAAACCGTTTGGGGAACAGCCGTTTCAACAACAATATCCTTTTCTGCTTCAGTGACAATATCTTCCGATTTTTTTCCCGGTTCTATAATTTGTATCTCTTCCTTTGTGATTTCAACAGAAGGTACAGGTTCTTCAATAATTGTTTCCTCAATAACCGGAATAGTGTCTTCAGCGGCAATGGGATTCTCATTTGGAGAATCTTCTGTATTTTCCGTTTCTATGAGTTCAACCTTTTTAGCCGCAACTGTTTGTTTAGGCTTAGGCGCGTTTTCGTCAACGGTATCTTCCTCCTCTCCTTCTATTTCTGTTTCGGTATCTTCCAATTTGGTATTCTCATTTAATATAACCGTTTCAAAATGAGCAAATGGCTTTATTTATTAAATCTTTCATGCTGGAATCCGGGTAAAAGATATTTTTGTATGACCCTGTATTTCAATTCTTTCCCCCGTATTTACGTTTACACTTTCACGACTCTCCACCTCTGTGAGTTTAAACGTACCTAGTCCTTTAACCTTTACATATTTTTCAGTAGCTAGAGCTTCCTCTATCAGTTCAAACATTCCTTTGACAAAGATTTCAGCATCTTTTTTAGTCATGCTGTGTTTCTCAGCCAAAAGTTCGATGATATCTTGTATGGTTACTTTCTCGCTCATGATAATATTATAAATAAGGGCTATTTTATTTAAACTTTTCTTTTAAGGTTACGCTGGGTTTGTAAGTCAGCACTAACTTGGGGGGAATCAGCATACGTTGTTGAGTAGCCGGGTTAATAGAAATTCTTTCCAATTTTTTCTTAACCTCAAACGTACCAAATCCCTGAATTACAATGTTGTTGCCATCTTGCAATTCTTGGGTCATAACACCAATGACTGAGGATACCAATTGTGATGTATCTTTATTTGTATATCCTAGTTTACGTGATAATTCAGATATAAATTCTTTGTTATTCAAAGCTTAAAGTGTTAATTTGGTTGCTATATTAGTAAAAAACAACATTATCCAAACTTTATATGGGAAAAAGCCTATAAAATGCTGGCGTATAGGTCAAAATCATCGGCGGCTGTAATTTTCACTTTATAGAATTCACCTATTTTTAAGTACTCGTCATCAGCTTTTATCAAGACCTCAGGATCTACCTCAGGAGAGTCAAACTGGGTTCTGCCTATGTAGTAATCTCCTTCCTTCCGGTCTATAATGACTTTGAATTCTTTACCTATTTTCGTTTGGCTCAGTTCGCCGGCTATTTCCTGCTGAAGTGCCATTAATTCATCCAAACGCTGTTGTTTCACTTCATGAGAAATGGAATCTTCGTATTCTTTAGCGGCGAATGTTCCTTCTTCTTCTGAGTATGCAAAGGCCCCCATCCGGTCAAATCGTACTTTTTTGACGAATTCTTTTAATTCTTCAAAATCTTCTTCAGCCTCGCCGGGATGTCCTACCATTAATGTTGTACGTAAGTGAATACCGGGTACTTCCCGACGAAATTTTTCGATTAATTCGTAGGTTTCCGCTTTACTTACGTGTCGGCGCATTTTATTCAGCATATTGTCACTAATGTGTTGCAGGGCGATATCCATATATTTGCATACATTATCGTGTTCGCGCATAACACGGAATAATTCTTCCGGGAAATGCGCCGGATATGCATAGTGTAAACGTATCCATTCTACACCGGGAACATTAGCAATTCTTTCGATGAGTTCGGGCAATTTCTGACTTTTATATAGATCTACGCCGTAGTAAGTCAATTCTTGGGCTATAATTTGGAACTCCTTTACTCCTTCGGATACAAGTAGTTTCACTTCATCAATAATCTCCTCCATCGGACGTGAAA
>ENA-OQJE01000196-OQJE01000196.1-human-gut-metagenome-genome-assembly--contig:-NODE-196-length-12981-cov-2.843006_pt1 | contig 12981 bp, 15 predicted proteins | sample MGYA00242594_ERZ504760 | MGnify/ENA primary metagenome ERZ504760 (study PRJEB26092, sample SAMD00036358) | human gut metagenome | host: Homo sapiens | study: EMG produced TPA metagenomics assembly of...
GTTGTGGGAAGAATCGGCAATTGCTGTAAAATATCTTCGTTGCAACAGATACTAGTTGTCTTACATATTTCTGATCTTCAGGATTCTGAAGTCTATGAACGATAAAAGAATTGCATTGAGAAAGTACGGTTTTAGATAACTCAGAAGGCCTTTGACTAGACACCAACAATGAAATACCATATTTACGCCCTTCTCGTGCAATACGTTCAAAAACCTTTTTCGCAATCGATTCTTTATCTCCTCTATTTTTTTCAGGAATATAATTTTGAGCTTCTTCAAGAGCAATGACCATTGGCAATTTACCTCTATCCTTTTCTGGAAATCGAGAAACAAATTCTAAAATAAGTCGCCCAATCAAACCTGTGATAGTTTCCAATACTTCATAAGGTAATAAAGACATATCAATAATTGTTATTTGACTTGAACAATCAGCACTTAGTTGTTCATGTCCAACTTTGTTTAACTGTTTCTTATAAAATTCAGAAAATAAATCACAGTCCTCTGCATTGTAAATTTTGCAAAAGTCTCCCAGTATAAATGCTATGAATTTGGCTAGTGCATGATGAATCTCTTCTGTTTGAGAAAGCAAAAGCGGTTGAGAAATTCTTTCATCACTTAAATATGATTGTAATCTTAATCTTAGGGTGGAAACAAATTCCCTCAATCTATTTCCTGTATTCTCTTGTTCATTAATCGCTTCATCAAAAAATCTCGCAATGAGTTCTTGAAAATTAAACCATATAGGTAAATCAATGTTTTTTTCAATAGCTATTTGTTCTTTGTTTTGCCTTTTTATATACTCTAAATAATTATCATTTAACTCATTTACTATTTCTGATGTCCTTTTAATGGAGATTTCACTACCTAATTCTTTTAATAAAATTTGAAAATTTGAAAGAATAGTATCATTATTAGTAGTTATAGCTTCAGCCAAACCCAATATTTCATTTTCTTCATTATACAACCAATTTCCATAACTTTGTGTACATTTCCTTTTTTTATTTCATCAGGTGAATTTTCGATAATATTCAGGATTCCTTTTTCCACAAATTTATCAAGTATAGGCTTATCTTTAATTTCGGTTTGATTTTTAGCAAGTCCTAATGCTCTTTTTAAATACAGGGGCTTGCGTGCCAGATGTAGGTTCAAACAAATAATCAAAAATCAGAGAAATTCATAAACCAAAACGGAACCTTTAAACCATTTTTATCTATATGAAATGGATTAACCTCTTGTATTTTTTTATAAGCTTCTTCCTTTGTTCCCTGAAACGCTTGTTTATATTCTCCATTTGTATCAAATACTATAAAATGGGCATTTTGTAATTTTTTTCCATTATAATCAAAAATCAAATAAACTTTGGATAATAGAAGCAAATGTACATGACTTACCAGAACCTGTATTTCCTAAAATTGCAGCATGTTTACCAAAAAATTTATCTGGATTAATTTTAATCTTATAATCAGAAAAAGAGGGAGATGTGCCTATTGGTAGATAATAATCTTCTTCATAATTAATTATTTCCTTTACTTTTTGATCAAAGATACTGTCTAAATCTTCTCTCGTTACATACCATACAGGATTATCAAGGATAGGATAATTGTAAACTCCTTGAATATATTTACCATCATTATCTATTGTACCAATCATTGTCGCAACCAAATATCTTGATGATTTTGTCAGAAAAATAGCTTCTTTATTTTTTCCTAATTCTGTTTCATCAACTGCCCTGATACTAGTAACCATTGCTACAATCTTATCTGCACCAATGGGAATTATTACATAAGAATTAATTCTAGCAACCTCATAAATATCTTCATAGCCACTTTTATAAAGACTCTTTAAATCTTCATCTAATCGAATAAAAATTCTGAAACTATCAACAGATATAACTTTCCCAATATTTCTTTCCATGATTATCTATATTATTTTGCTACATTAGTTACAGTAGTACTGGGCATCGATTCTGCTCTTGTTACATTCGTTCCTAACAACTCATTCAACGTATTTGCGATTTTATCATTTGTGCTGATGACATTGAAATTAGGCATTAATGTATCTGCGAAAGTCAGAAAATCACCAAAAAATTCTCCCTCTAAAATAATAATTCTTGGATCATTTAGAGTTCTCAACCTTTGTATCTCTTCATTTTTTGTACCAACAAAATCTACTATGATTAGAGTAAATGTCGGGTTTGATAGAGCTTGATAAATAATATCATTAAAATGTTCATCACAGAAAGAGTATCCAATTGTAATTAGTACAGATTGAGATTGCGTAATTGTTACAGCAAATTGCCTAAACAGTTCCGAATAAGGTAAATCAAGGGTATATGATTTCTTTACGGCAGAAGGATATATAATAATCTCTCCTTTTTATTCAATTTTTCAATTATATCTAATGTTTTTTCTTCTATACCATAGAGATTATTGGCATCTCTTTTTTCTGAATTAACCCAAGAAAGAGAACCATGTAGCTTAAAATACCGAACAACCTTTTCAATTCTTTGTACTTTTCCTGAAGTTATAGAACCTGGGTAGAATATGTCATATTCAAATGTTTCTGGCTTAAAGAATCTCTTATGAAAACCGGCAAACCCATCTATATAATGAATGCCTAATTTATCAAAAGCATATTCAAAAGCTAAATCATAATTTGAAGTGAAAATATTGGCACGTCTAAGATTAAGAGGTCTTTGCAACAAGGCTTTTAGGAACATCTGGTGAAAATGATATTTATTTTTAAGTGCATTCTTAAAAGCTTTTTTCTTGCCACGTTTTATTATTCTTCTTAGCTCTGAAGTTGGAATTTTTCTTTGATCAATATTGCAAACATTAAAAAGTCCCTCTTTTATTGCAACTATTAGTTGTTCAGTTTTATCAATCCTATCCTTACTCTTGTCTTGAGACAGAACAAATTCTTTTGCTATTAAGTAATTAAGAACTTTTTCATATTCAATTGCTATTTCGTGAGACTGTTTATCTCTTATAACAAGACCATCTACAATAAAATCCCATCCCCTGCTATCTTTGAATTCAGTATGATCTTTTCTATCTCCCTTTTGTTCGGCTTGCAATTCTTGTATTTCTTTATAGAAATCATCTATTAATCCTTGTGACTTAAGATATTCTTCCACCTCAATAGGGAAAATTCCTAATAGAAACTCGCCCCAAGGTGAATAGAAGCGCCTGTTACCAAAAAGGAAACTGACATTATCTAATTCTAGATTAATTTTTTAACATCAATTTGACTTTATCAATAATCTTCCCTTGAGATAAGTTATCTGAAAGCCAATCCTGTAGTTTATTAGTATCGCCAAATAATATTTTGTTTTTCTCTGCGTCAAAATACTCGTTTTGACATTCTTTTATTTTATCCATACAAGATTCATTTTTTCACAAACTTACATAAAAATCTAAATTTATACACGTGTTCAATAAAAATAAAGACCACTCCGTCGTTTCATATATCGAGATTCCCGATTTATTAGTATCTTTCAAGTGTAACCAAAATAGTACTAATTATGAAGAACGTCTGTGGTCTTGATGTGCATAAAGATAGTGTGTTTATGTGCATCCTCAAAGAAAATGGTGATAAAATTGAAGAAAAGTTTGGTGTGTTAACTCCTGAACTTGACCGTCTTCGTGATTTATTAATTTCCCATTCTGTGGGGGAAATCGCCATGGAAAGTACCAGTATCTATTGGATTCCTATTTGGCGCGTCTTATGTAGTGATTTCAATGTAAAGCTTGTGAATCCTTATTTTATCAAACAACTGCCCGGTAGAAAGACCGATATAAAGGATGCACAATGGATTGCCACCGTGTTTCAGAAAGAACTGATTAAAGGGAGTTTTATACCTGAACCAATCATACAGGAACTACGCTTGTATGAGAGAAGGATCTTTTATCTGAACCGTAATATGCAACGTGCCGAACAAGCTATTGACCTCATACTGCAACGATGCAATATCCGTTTAAGTAATTATGTGAGTGATATTGGGGGGAAATCCATGCAAAAAGTTATTGATGCACTTATTCAAGGAAGAACAGAACCGGAAGGACTCTTGGCACTGGTACATAAGCGTACACGTAACAAACAGGGGGATGATGTAGTCAAAGCCGCACTAACGGGTATTGTGTCTAAAGCTGACCGTAATATGCTCAAATTATCACGGGAAGAAACCTTGATGTACGAACGACAGATAGAAGAATGCTACAAACAAATGAGAGAGATATGCAAATCTTATTTTGACCAAGAGATTACACTATTGCAAACAATTCCGGGAATCAGGGAGGATGCCGCCATGAGAATCATGGCAGAGATAGGAGTAGACATGAAAGCATTCCTTACAGCTTCAGCAATTGTGGGATGGGCAGGATTAAAACCCAGAAATGAAGAAAGTGCAGGAAAAATCAAAGGAAGAAAAACATTGCACGGAAATAAATATTTGAGAGTATTGCTTATTCAATGCGCATGGGCAGCATGCAGAACCAAAGAGTCCAGGTTCTTTTATAAGTATCACACATTATCAAAAAGAATGAATCATAACAAAGCACTCTTAGCAAATACTAGGAAATTATTGGTTATCATTTGGAACATATTAAAGAAAAAACAGATCTATGTTAGCAACATGGGAGCAGCCTAAAAACTAAAAAAGGCAGATATAGCTAAGACCCATATATTTGTGGTGGAGAAAACCCCGTTTTCACAAACTGGTAGAAAAACTATATCTGTACACGGAAACGTGTTTGAGAGAAAAGCTCGAAGAGGAAATTAATATACTGAATTCTAGGGAGAATCCAGAAGGGAACACACGTGAGCTTTATTTATAGAGGAAATATATGTATAAGTTCACAAAAACAAGAATATTCCAGAGGAAAGTAAGCTTTCGCTATACAAAATCATAAAAATATGATATCTGCCAATTCCTGACTATCCGAGACTATCCATGACAGGGTATTTCATCTCTTCCCGCCATTCCTTTCTTTTGCAGTGTAGAACGATATACAGTTATAAGCATTACAGTTTTACAGCATTCTATTTTTATCTGATTATAAAAAAAGCGTATGAAAAAAGAACCGTTATTAATTGCCTTTGCCAGCCAGAAAGGAGGAGTCGGAAAATCTGCCTTCACTGTTCTGGCGGCCAGTATCCTTCACTACCGGAAAGGCCTGAGGGTGGGTGTCGTGGATTGCGACTCCCCCCAGCACAGCATCTCCCGGATGCGTGACCGGGACATAGAAAGCGTGCAGGAAAGTGATTTTCTCAAAGTGGCCCTCTACCGGCAGCATGAACAAATCCGGAAACGTTCCTATCCGGTAATCAAAAGCAATCCGGAGAAAGCTATAGAAGACCTGTACCGCTACATCGAAGAGCAGGATGCCGTCTTTGATGTCGTACTGTTCGACCTTCCGGGAACCCTCCGCAGCGAAGGGGTTGTCCATACCATTTCCGCAATAGATTACATTTTCATCCCCCTAAAGGCAGATAATGTCGTCATGCAGAGTTCCCTCCAGTTTGCCGAGGTGGTGGAGGAAGAACTGATCGCCAGGCACAACTGTAACCTGAAAGGCATCTATCTTTCTGGAACATGGTCGACAAGCGTGAACGGACAGAAAGCTACGAGTCCTGGAACCGCGTCATACAAAAAGCGGAGTTACGCCTGCTGGAGTCACGGATACCGGATACCAAACGCTATAACAAGGAGCTGAGCTCCCTGAAGAACAGTATCTTCCGTTCCACACTGTTCCCTCCCGACAACCGCCAGATAAAAGGTTCGGGCCTCTGTGAACTGGTAGACGAGTTATGTGCCGTGACGCATCTGGGTGATTGTCATTCCTTATAACAAGAGGAACCATGGATAGCGGAAAGAAGAAGTTTGATCCCCGGAGTATCGATGAGAAGGCTATATTGGATATTGTAGCCCGGAAAGGGACGATACGGCCGGAATCCCCTGCAACGGCTGCGTCCCGGAAAGCGGAGGATACGGAAGAGGAGATTGCCGGGAGCAGTGAAGCTCCGGTCTTTACCACCGGGGACATCAATGCTTACAGGGCGTCCTTTCTGAATACGACCAGATCCAAATCCCGTAAATCATTGCATATTGATGCCGGGCTGCACCGCCGTATCTCTTCCCTGGTATGGGCGGTCGGGCGTGGGGAAGTGACCGTAGCCGGTTTTGTGAACCAGGTGCTGGCGCATCATTTCGAAGAGAACGGCGAATTGATAAACGCCGTGCTGGAAAAATATTACCAATCGCTAAAATCATAAGGACATGGAATACCTTTTTATTATCCTGTTCCTTTATGCCTCTTACCTGAGTATTGAAAAGTATGTCCATACGGGCGGCATTTTCACATGGAGAGGCAGGAAAGACAGGAAGGAACGTCCGACCGCACCTGCCACAAATCATCCGGAAATCCCCGTGTCCGGGGCGGAGATCATAGGCAAAAGCCGGTACCGGATGCGACAACCACTGACAATAGATGACAATAACGGACAGCTTGAACCGGGCATGGAAAAGAGTGGTACCTTTACTCCCGAAAAGGATACAGGGCCGGTTCTCCGGGCGCACGAGCCCCTTGACAAGCATACGAAATTCCCTGAAGTTCCGGTTTCTTTTCAAAGGCTGAATTATCCTGAAACCGACTATATGCAGGAGGCTTCCCCTTCTTCCGGTAAAGAAAAAGAAGAGATACCCGAACGCTATGAGATTACGGGATACGTACAGCGGAGCAATCCCCACCGGGCAACCGGTGTCACCTTTGACGATTTAGACATTATTGAGAAAGTGATGACATCGGACGGACCTACGGAAACGGAACAGGAACAAGCCCGGCAGACCTTCCGAAAGCTGGAAGGCACGAACATGGAAAGGGTTCTGCAAGCGAGTGTCCTGGGAAGCAGCGATAAACTCAAACGGTATATGCGCTTGTATATGGATAAGGGCGAGCCTCATTTATTGACAGGAAAAAACAAGGATGACATTCTCCGGGAATTTGATATAACCGAGTATGTACCTGAATAAATAGAAAAAGTAAGGAATATGAGACCGTATTTCGATTTCGGTTGATCCGGATACTGTGAGCCTTTAAAATGAAGTGTATAATTTTAAAACGAAAAGCATGAGAGATTTCTTTGACTCCGGTTGATCCAGACACGACGAGTTATTAAAACGTAGTGTATAACCCTTTAAAAAAGAAGATATGACTGGCTTCTATGATTCCGGTTGATCTTTTCCGTTACCGGAGTGAACATTCAAAACAAGTAATTAACCCCTTAAAAACGGAGGTGCCTATGATTGGTTACTATGACTCAGGTTGATCCTAAAAAGACATCGTGGTTGCAAGCAGTGGACCGCAGGAAGTTTCCTGCGGCTCATTTGAAACAAGTTTTTTATCACATTTAATTAGTAGGTTATATATGAAAAGACATTCAAAAAAGACGGTTGCACTTATCGCATGAATAGCTGTTTCCACCCTGAGTGCCTATGCCGAGGGGGACGGAAGTGCCGGTATAACAAAGGCCACATCCATGCTTGCCAGCTATTTCGACCCGGCCACGAAGTTGATATATGCCGCAGGAGCCATTGTAGGGCTGATAGGCGCGATAAAAGTTTATTCCAAGTTTTCTTCAGGAGACCCCGATACCGGAAAAACTGCCGGTTCCTGGTTTGGAGCCTGTGTTTTCCTGATTGTCGCGGCGACCGTCCTGCGTTCATTCTTCCTGTAATATAGACGGTTATGGAATACAATATCAACAAAGGGATCGGACGAAGCGTGGAGTTTAACGGCTTGCAGGCGCAATATCTTTACTTCTTCGTAGGAGGCTTGCTTGCCGTCTTCCTGTTATTCGTCGTCTTTTATATGATAGGTATTGACCGGTGGGTATGCATCGGCTTCGGTGTCCTCTCCGCTTTCGGGCTGGTCTTCGGGGTGTTCCACCTGAACAAAAAGTACGGTCCCAATGGCCTGATGAAGCTGGCAGCAGTCAAGTACCACCCGTTTTATATCATCAATCGAAAACGTATATCTTCCTTATTTAAAAAACGTATTCATGAGAAATATATTAAAAACCGCAACGCTGGAAAGTAAGTTTCCTATCCTGTCGGTGGAAGAAGGATACATCCTCTCCAAGGATGCTGACGTGACCATCGGCTTCAAGGTCTTCTTGCCAGAGTTGTTCACAGTCACTTCCTCAGACTATGAATCCATGCACGGCACATGAACAAAGGCGGTCAAGGTGCTGCCGAATTACACGATAGTACACCGGCAGGACTGGTTCCTGAAAGAGAATTATAAGGCCGACACGCAGAAGGACGAAATGAGTTTTCTGGACCGTTCCTTTGAGCTCCATTTCAATGAACGGCCTTTCCTGAACCATTTTGCCTATTTGTTTATCACCAAGACAACCAAAGAACGGAGCCGCAAAGAGAGTAACTTCTCCATCCTCTGCCGGGGAAACATCATCCCGAAGGAAGTCCGGGACAAGGACGCGGTCAGCCGCTTTCTGGAAAGTGTCGACCAGTTCGAGCGCATCCTGAACGACTCGGCCTTTATCCGCCTGGAACGGCTAACCACCGATGAGATTGTCGGCACGCCGCAACAAGCCGGGCTGGTCGAGAAATATTTCTCCCTCTCGCAGCAGGACACGACCACGCTGAAAGATATACAGATGAGCGCATCGGAAATGCGTATCGGGGACAATATTCTCTGCGTGCACACCCTTTCTGATGTGGACGACCTTCCCGGCTCTGTCCGGACGGATACCCGGTATGAGAAATACTCCACCGACCGCAGTGACTGCCGTCTGAGCTTTGCTGCTCCGGTAGGGCTTATGCTTTCCTGTGACCATATCTACAACCAATATTTGTTCATAGACGATTCGGCGGAAATCCTGCAACGTTTTGAGAAAACGGCACGCAACATGCATTCGCTCTCCAAGTACAGCCGTGCCAACCAGCTCAACAAACAATGGATCGACGCTTATCTGGACGAAGCACATTCTTTTGGTTTGACTGCCATCCGTTGCCATTGCAATGTCATGGCATGGTCGGACAACCGGGAGAAGCTCAAGGTGATAAAAAACGCACCGGTTCGGCTTTAGCACTGATGGGATGCAAGCCCCGTTACAATACCATTGACGCGCCTACCCTGTACTGGGCGGGCATTCCCGGCGGTGAGGGTGATTTTTCCTGCCGAGGAGTCCTTCTATACTTTCATCGAGCAGGGAGTCTGCTTCTTTACCGGGGGAGACGAACTATGCGGATTCCCTGTCGCCTTTCGGCATCAAGATGGCAGACCGGACCAACGGGAAACCCCCTGCATCTGGACATCTCGGACGAGCCGATGCGCCGTGGTATCATCACGAACCGAAACAAACTGGTTATCGGTCCTTCCGGTTCGGGCAAGTCATTTTTTATGAACCATTTAGTGAGGCAGTATTGGGAACAGAATACCCACATTATACTGATTGATATCGGGAACAGTTACAAGGGTTTATGCGACCTGATCCACCAGCGTACAAACGGGGAGGATGGCGTGTATTATACGTATAGCGAAAAACACCCGATAGCTTTCAACCCCTTTTTTACAGCGGATAAGATCTTTGACCTGGAGAAGAAAGAGTCCATTAAAACACTGATCATGTCGCTTTGGAAAAGGGATACGGAAGTAATCACCCGTGCCGAGGAAGTGGCCCTCTCAATGGCGGTCAACCTGTTTCTTGAAAAGATAAAGGAGGATGTTGAGCTGGTTCCTTCCTTTAATACTTTCTACGAGTTCGTACAGGGAGAGTTCCGTAGAATACTGGAGGAGAAACATTACCGCGAGAAGGATTTTGACCTCACTAACTTTCTGAATGTATTGGCTCCATATTACCGTGGTGGAGAATATGATTATCTGCTGAATTCAGATGAGCAGCTCGACCTGCTGAACAAGCGTTTTGTAGTATTTGAAATTGACGAAATTAAGGAGCATAAAATTCTTTTTCCGGTGGTAACGGTCATTATCATGGAGGCTTTTATCAACAAAATGAGACGGTTATATGGGGTTCGGAAGATGATAGTTGTGGAAGAGGCATGAAAGGCAATCGCCCGTGAAGGCATGGCGGATTATATTAAATTTTTGTACAAAACCGTCCGCAAATATTTCGGGGAAGCCGTAGTTGTTACGCAGGAGTTGGATGACATCGTGTCAAGTCCTATTATCAAAGATACCATCATTAACAATGCCGATTGTAGGATTTTGTTGGACCAGCGAAAGTATATCAACAAGTTCGATTCCGTGCAATCCCTGCTGGGATTGACCGACAAGGAGAAAGGGCAGATTCTGTCCATTAACCAAGCCAATGATCCGACAAGGAAATATAAGGAAGTATGGCTGGGGTTGGGAGGCGTGCAGTCTGCGGTCTACGCCACGGAAACTTCGGTTGAGGAATACCTCACTTATACCACGGAGGAAACTGAGAAACTCGAAGTCACGCAAATGACTGAGAAGCTGGGCGGCAATATGGAGCAGGCCATCCGTATGCTGGCAAGTGAGAAGAAAAAGAAAAAATAAGGTTAAAATCAAGAAGTAATGAAAAAGCAAGTTTTAAGTCTATTGTTTGTCCTGCCGGCTTTAATTGTGCCGGCAAGCGTGCAGGCGCAGTGGGTGGTGTCCGATCCGGGCAACTTGGTCCAAGGTATCGTGAACAGTGTGAATGAGATGGTGGAAACCTCACAAACGGCACAGAACGCCCTTTCCACATGGAAGGAAACTTCGAAAATATTCGAACAGGGACGGGAGTATTATGACAAGCTGCGCAAGGTGAACGACCTGATCAGCGGCAGCGAGAAAGTCAAGGAGTCCGTCCTGATGCTGGGCGATATTTCCGAGATTTATGTGAACAATTTCGGCAAGATGCTGACCGACAAGAATTTTAGCCAGCGGGAATTGGATGCGATAGCCTCCGGTTATAATACGATCATGAAGAAAAGTAGCCGCAGCATTGCCGAACTGAAGAATATAGTTAATCCCACCGGCATGTCCATGAACGACAAGGAGCGTATAGACCTGGTAAACCGGGTATATGGAGAAATGACGCATTACAAAAAGCTTGCGAACTATTATACCCGAAAGAACCTGCATGTATCCTACCTGCGTGCCAAACAGAAAAATGAACAACAGCAAGTATTTGATTTGTATGGCAAAGACGAGCGTTACTGGTAATCATTCAATTAAAATAAGAACAGTATGTTGCTAATGTCTATTTCATTTGAAAACTTACACCAGATTCTGAGGAATCTGTACGATACGATGACCAGGCTCTGCCAGCCGATGATGGATATGGGAATGGCATTGGCCGCATTGGGAGCTTTATTCTACATTGCTTACCGGGTATGGCAGTCCCTTTCCCGTGCCGAGCCGATAGATGTTTTTTCGATGCTCCGGCCTTTCGTACTGGGTATCTGTATCCTCTTTTTCGATATAATGGTGCTGGGAACCCTTAACGGTATCTTCAGTCCCATTGTCCAGGGAACCGGCACGCTGCTCCGGGACCAGACTTTCGACTTGCAGAAATACCAGCAGGAGAAGGATAAACTCCGGGCGGACATGCTGGCAAAAACCATGATGACCGGAAGCGTCTTTGCCTCCAACGAGGAGCTGGATGCCGAGCTGGAGAACATGGGCTGGAGCGAGGAGGAGCATACGGCTTTGCAAACAATGTATGAGGTTTCCTATTCTTTCTCCCTGCAGGGGATCACCCAGATGATCATGCGCAAACTGCTGGAGATCCTTTTCCAGTCCGCTACGCTGGTCATCGACACGATCCGCACCTTCTTTTTGATTGTATTGAGTATTCTTGGGCCGATAGCTTTTGCCTTGAGTGTATTCGACGGTCTGCAAAACACACTCGTCCAGTGGCTGGCACGCTATATCAGTGTCTACCTCTGGCTGCCGGTATCAGACCTCTTCGGGGCGATGCTCGCCAAGATACAGATGCTTATCCTGCAGGAGGAGATGAACCTGATGGCTAATCCAATGAGCATCATCGATGTGGACGGTTCCTCGGTCATCTATCTGATATTTATGCTCATTGGTATTATTGGATATTTCTGCGTCCCGACGGTTGCAAACTGGATCGTTCAGGCCGGAGGCATGAGTGCCTACAACCGGAATGTGAACAATACGGCATCCAAAGTGACCAATGTGGCGGGTGCCGCGGCAGGTGCTTCAACGGGGAATGTCGGGGCTGTATTATTGAAAAAGTAGGAATGTAAAAAGTATAAGAATTATGGAATTCAAGAGTTTAAAAAATATCGAATCCTCGTTCAGACAGATACGCCTGTTCACGTTGATCTTTCTGGGCATTTGCGCTTCGCTTACGACCTATGCCATCTGAAAGTCCTACCTGTTCGCTAACCGGCAGCGGGAGAAGGTGTATGTGCTAGACCAGGGCAAGTCGCTGATGCTGGCATTATCCCAGGATGCGGCGTTGAACCGTCCGGTGGAAGCCCGCGAGCATGTGCGCCGCCTACATGAGCTGTTCTTTACGCTGGCTCCAGACAAGGCTGCCATCGAATCCAACATCAACCGTGCCATGTATCTGGCGGACAAGAGCCTTTACGGGTATTACCGGGACTGGAACGAAAAAGGATATTACAACCGGCTGATCAGCGGCAATATCAACCAGACCATCCTGGTGGACAGCATGCAGTGTGACTTCGATCACTATCCCTACCGGATCATCACCTTTGCCCGGCAGATGGTTGTACGCAGCAGCAATATTACCGAGCGTTCCCTGGTCACCCGTTGTTTCCTGCAGAGTGTAACCCGGTCGGATAATAATCCGCAAGGCTTTATGGCGGAGCGTTTCGAGATTCTGGAGAACAGGGATATAAAGACCGTTGAACGACTAAAAAGAACAGGATAATGAAAAGTAAAAAGATAAAAACAGAAATTGGTGAAAAACTGAAGGGCGTTTGTGAAAGCCTGT
>ENA-OQJE01000198-OQJE01000198.1-human-gut-metagenome-genome-assembly--contig:-NODE-198-length-12712-cov-3.611363_pt1 | contig 12712 bp, 15 predicted proteins | sample MGYA00242594_ERZ504760 | MGnify/ENA primary metagenome ERZ504760 (study PRJEB26092, sample SAMD00036358) | human gut metagenome | host: Homo sapiens | study: EMG produced TPA metagenomics assembly of...
TAGAGTTGACGCGCTTTGTTCAACCAGAAAAAATCGAAATTGATGCAAACGAAAGGGCAGTTAATGAAAAGTCTCAATACTGCTTTTTCGTTTGCACCACCTTCGATTCTTTTCTTAACGATTTGTCCATTTCAAGAGATGGAATTAATGTAAATGCCTGCATATCATCTGGAGAAAGTGTTTTATCGAAATCATAACATACTTGCCATTCGTTTTTTCCGATTTCTAATTTCTTCAATTGCATCCTTTTGCATAGGTAACCTCCTTTTCTTATAATTTCTCTGTACTATTATTAATTATCACCCTACAATTCCGTTTTTCTATAGTTACATGCTGATTTGTACTAATATCTCCTTGCAAAATGAAATAGTCCACATTTTTCGGATTATGTCTATCCATTTTGTATAAACGATATATGTAATACTTGTCCTTTAATTCTCTAGACTTATCAATTTCATTCTCAGATATATAAAACGGAGTTGTTGAACTTCCTGTTGTTGTTTTTACCTCAATATACATTTCTCTTTTTTTCATCTACATTATAAGATCGAATATCATACCCCAAAGAATCATCCGTTCTCGAAACCCATTCCAATTTATCATTCAAATTTTCTATTTTACCTGCCTTATATGCATCAAGTAGCTTCTGCTTTTCATGATTATAAACAATCTTTTCCCCAGCTTCCCCTATTTCAAAATCATTTAAAGCCTCCTTAATATAGTCTCTTTTTCCTTGTTTTCTTCTGACCATTTCTTTTGAGGCATTTTCCCTCGGGATATCATGAAACTTAAGTTTAGCTTTGGATACATCAATACTTTCTGTCGTATATGTAATATTTTGTTCAGGAATTACTTTGTTTTCCTGAATCAAATAATAGCCTTTCATAAAAGCAGCAATGTTCTCCACTTCATTATTGGGAATGGTTTTTAGTACATTTTCCAACGTAGCAACCACCACATTACCTGATAGCAAAAATCCATGATTTTCTATCAAGTTATCTACATATGGATTACAATTGATTCTCCCTCCATCCTTCATTGCATCTCTCAACGCTTGTGGCAAATTTGCCCTCTGTGTTTCAGCATAAAGATGTAATCTACTCGCATCAGTAAAAGAACCTCTTTTGGCATTATCCTCGATATAGATCCTAGCTAACTTGGGATTGGAAAATATACCCAATGCCATGTAATATTCCTCTTCACTATCGAATATAAGCTGATTTTGATTTCCCCAATTAAGTTTCATAACATGCCTCTTTCTGTCTTTAATTACAATTATCCAATAGATAGACTATTTTCTCTTCACTTTTTATTTTTTCAATAAACTCATCAATAGCATATGTGGCAATATCCAAATCTTCTTTAAACTTATACCACTCTGCCATTTGCTTTGTATCTTCATGAATTGTAGGGGCAATAAAAACAGAAAATGTCTTTTCATAGTTTTTCTTTTCCTCTAACAAATGTCTCCTTATCGGTACAATTTCATTATTTACTTGGTCCTGTCTTCCACACATTAACGTTACTTCAACCAGACTTTGATACTCTTTATCAAAGCATACAATATCAGCCTTTCCACCTGATGCTGTATTGGTCGGCAGACCTTCGTCATCTATTGTGTAATTAGGTGTCACATCCAAATTTTCAAAATTCTGTACCATAGCAATACTTGTGAGAAACTCTAATCTCACTGGTCCAGGAAGTAGCTTTAACATATAATCTGTACTTGCAGTTTTTTTACATACTTTTTGTAATTCAGAATATATTGCTTCTTTCGAATATTCTGCTGCAAATCTTTTCAGTGCATTTTTTCTCAAATCTGTTGTATCAGCCGGAACAGCACTTCCCATACTTATTACAGTAGTGTCGATCGCTCCAACGTAATCAAAATATTCATCCTTTGATTCAAAAACCTTATACTCCGAATAATGTTGCAGTATATAATCAATCTTCTCAACTTCCCATGCATTGTAATCTACAAACCGGCCATTGCCTCTTAATGATATGATTCCGGTAGTACGCATTTTACGAATATACTCATCTACTGCTTCACCGCAAATTTGTGAAAGTTTGAATCTGTTACGCTGTTCGTCCGTTGCACCTAATAATTCCAGACAAATTTCATACATATATTCATCACTATATGAGAAACCAACTTCACTTCTAATCTGTTTTATTTTATCATACAGGGCTTTTGCATTATTATCCGGCCAACATATAAACAGACTCAACTCTTGTCGAAAAACTCCAGCTCCATTCTCCTGTGTATCTTCTTTCAACATCTTTAGCACCTGCAAAAGCAGAATTAACGGAACATTCGCATTTGCATTTTTTCTATAAGGATTATTACTCTGATACTTCATCATCGAATTAAGAAATACCATCTGAATCTTTTCTTCATTAGGTTCTTCCTCATTCAATGCATCAATCAGCATATGCCCAGTTGTTGATATTTTTATCGGTTCTCCCATCGCATACTTCACAAATCCGAATTCCATTGGTAGCTTGAATATTGTATCAAATCTTGAATCCCATCCGTATTCAAATCCAGCTTCTTTATGCTTTTGAGGGCTCATCTCAATTATATATTCAATCTGTTTATCAGAGTATTTTTCATCTTCATTTCTTAGAATATAAACTAAATCTGGAGTCCTATTTACTACAACCGGTGTATACAGTTTTTCTTTAATTGCATTATGTACCACTTTCATGATTACATCATGTGTCAAAATTTGATTTTCATAGGGTAACAAACAATTTAAGAAGCTTACAATTCTATTTGGATTTCTCATAGTTGTCGAAAATGACAACGGCTTCCTTTCGGCTTTTCTACTACGCATAATTAGTAACAAACACCTCCTGAGAGTCAGCTTTTATCGTATTGTCATTAAAGCTGATATAATTACTCTTTACATCATAAGCACAATACTTTTTTGACCATTCTAAAAATCTCTGATTCACTTTACCCTTATGGGTGATCAAATTCGTTATTCCAAACTTAATTCCTCGATCATTAAGTGAATCCAAATATTCACATAATTCATCCTCTTTCTTATCGTTCCACAACTTATTATACTCACTCATCGAAATCAGATATGGCGGATCCAAAAACACATACGAATTTTTATCAAACCTAATTTTTTCTAAGAATGATATATAGTCCATATTAAAAAACTCAATCTCATGTTCACCAACAAAATCCAGATAATTATTCAATGCCTGATATACATTGTTATTAAAATCCACGTTTCCAACCGGAAGATTAAAATCTCCCTTTCCGTTAAAGCGAATCATATGATTAAATCCATATATTAGTAACAAATATAGTCTGAGAAAATCTATTTTTATTTGCGTTAAAATCTTTTTCTCATACGGATATATGCGTCCTTATTATATTTTGAATAGTATGTCTTTACATATTTCTTTTTCATATCTTCTGGTACACAAATGCCTCGATACGAACAGGATAATCCGTAAAAATCAATGATTTCGAATAACGCATCAAATAATTCTTCCGATTTTCCTGTATAGCTTCCGATTTGTCTGTGTAACTCCACAACGTATGAATCTATATCATTCAGCATATAAGAAGTTCCTTTAGAATTCAAAAAAGAACTACCACCTCCAACAAAAGGTTCAATATACTGTTCTATTTTCTTTGGCATAAGTTGCTTAAGTTGTGGCATAAGTTTATACTTATCCCCCACATAAAAAAATGGAGATCTTATTGTCTTGCTATTTTCCATCATCTTCACCCACTTTCGTTATGAAAACAAATTCCTTATGATTATCAAATTCAGTCTTTCCAGCATTAAAACACTGATGCCTCTTTTCGTATATCGTAGTCTTTCCTTTTGCAGATAAAATATCTTTTATTTGTTCCAAGGTAATTTTGTTTCTTGAAGAACTACTCTTAGAATTATAAGTATTGTTATATGTAACAACTATATATTTAACATCAATATTCTTTATCAAATCTGCAAATACTTCTGGAGCATCACTTCTGCAGTATTCACTCATATTTTCTGCTTGTGGCTTTAATGCTGTGCCTTCTAGTTTCGGTTTTTTCCATTGCACAATATTTTCTAAAATATGATAGAACCTGCTATACTGACGACTATTGTACGGAGGATCTATAAATGCAATATCTGCCTTTACTTTACGAACTAATTGATTTGCATCCATTCTGTAAATAGAAAACTTATCCGATGGTTTTTCCGGATTAATTAATTCATAAACAAATTTATCATCAATATTTTTTATCTTTCTGTATGCATCATAGTGTCCAACCGTGTTCGCAACCTTATCCATTGAATAGACTAATGATGCTAACAATATACAATACTCTCTGTCCGATAAACTTCTCTTTGATTTTTTTATTTTCTCTCTGATTTTTCCAATTATTTTAGCATCATTGTTGGAAAAATATTTTCCACCGAAATTTTCAGAGAAATAGTTGTCCTTTAATCTGTTAGGATTAATTTTTCGAAACTGTTCCCTATATTTCTCAATAACTGCTTTGTCAAATTCACCATTGCCAAAGAATGCCTTATATATGATTTCATTAGAATATAAAAAATCATTCATAATAACTTTCTTATAATGTTTACTCATATGTGCACTTACCACACCTGTCCCGGCAAATACATCAAAAAAACTATCGCCTTCACAGTTCTCCAATATCAGTTTTTCTATCCAATCAAGCAGTTTATATTTGCTGCCAGTATATCTTCTATTACTGATGCTATACATGTTAACATCCTCTTTTCTCACATTTTTCTTTTATCTGCAGGCTTCTCTGCTTCTTCCGGTATCAACCATGTTTTACCCTTCTTTACGACTCCTGATATCCTTCCTTGTTCACATAATAATGCTATTCTTCTTGCTGATATGCCCCATTTTTCCGACATTTCTAATGTTGTTAAATATTCCATATCGCGCCTCCTTAATTCTATTTACTATTATATTCATTTATCTGAATAATTGCAAGTGCTTTCTGCAAACATACGTTCTTTTCATTAAATAATTTGCTATTTAAACTCCCATTATGGTCCCATTATTTGGTAGTATTTCTTCGTACAAAATCGTCAAATACTCCATTTAACACAAACCGGATACTGTTTGCCCTTTTACCAAACAGCATCCAGCTTATCACTACCTCTCCCGTATCCTCGTCCTCTCCATCTCTCGTACCATCTCCTCTGCTGCCACAATCCCTTGTTCCAACTGCTCCAACGTACCAATTCGGTTTTCCGGCTTAATTTCCTCATGAATGCTGTCTATGCTGTACTTTTCTTTTGTTACAACATTCATATATGCTTTCAATCGGTAATCATATCCTTCATTCTTATAGTCCGAGAATACCGGTGCAACCTCTCCTTTACTCGTTTTCCATCGCATAAGCCTCGGAAACCAACACACGCCATCAACAATCAATTCCTTAAATGCTCTAAGAAACTGCCCCAATGCATTTAATAGACCTCTGAAACTGTTTCCAGCTTCAATATCCTTCTTATGCTCTACACAATTTGCAAATTCTTCAATTAGCGGTGATAACGGAAGATATGCTGAAATATACTCTTTCAACGTTTTCAGTGTATTCTTAAACTGTTCCCACTTGGATATCTCATCCTCGTATTCTTCCAGCTTATCCCTCTTATACGAAATAGCATAATCCAGTTTCAGATTTTCACTTTGCTTTTCAGAAATCTCTTGTTTTATTTCTCTAAGCTCGTCTTCATTCTCACGCTGCACCTGACGGTAAGCAAGTTTTGATGCAAATAATTCATTATCTGTATCCACAACTTCCCTTTGCACTTCTTCCAAACGCTCAGTTTCTTTGGCAACTTTGTATTCCATAACCGACAAATCAAGATTCCGTCCCTGCTTTTTCTCAGCAAGTTCTTCCTTCACATTGAACTTAAAACACGAACCTGCTTCTTCCCTTAATTTATCCTGTAATATTACAGATAAACTTTCTGGTGTGAAGACATTACGCTTTGATACCTTCTTTGCCAGTCCTTTTTTAGCTCCTTCCCATACAGGAACTCCTACCACATGCATATGAGGACTTGCTTCATCAAAGTGTATTACCGCATTTGCCACCTTGAAATTTGGAAGAAGCTTCTCCATTGTGGATAGCAGATAAGCATACACATTGTACATCTTTTCCTTTTTATCCGTATGTTCTTCCCAAAACTCCTTATCCCCACATTGAAAGATAATTTCAACTGCCATATCCTGATTCAGATTGGCTACATGCTCAAAGTAATCCCCTATCCGTCTGTCAGCCCGCTTTTGCTTTTGATTATATTGTTGTACCACTTCATCAAATTCCTGATGATAGACATTCTTCACATCCTGATACAAATCTTCCGTTCCTCTCAAAAGCAAAATATTATCGGAACTGTATTCTGGCGATTTATACTTCCGCAAATTGTGTTTTGCTACTCCAAGCAATTTACTCTTACTTGTTATGGCACTCTTTCCATTGCTAATGTGTGCCGAGTAAGAAACATTACCCATAGGCACCTCTCCTTCCTTCTTAAATCAGATTTCCCGCTCGCTTATCATCTCGGCTCTGCCGAAGATGATAACCCCCTAGCAGATTTGTCACATCCAATGTGCCATTGTCTGCGCCAAATCTGCGGGGGCTCTCCGAGGGTTACACCGACAAGAAGTAAACTTCGTCGGTGTATATTAGCTACCTTCCATACTGATATATCTATCCATCGCGACCACATCCTTTCCTAACCTAATCTATACCGCTTCCGATACATCTCTGAAGTAACCTGTCTCTTCCCAAACCTTCTTATCCGGACAATAGTAGCTGAACTCATTTGAGTTACCTACTTTAATTGCGGTTCCGAATTTGAGAATCCCCTGTTGAAGTCCAACCCTTACATACTGTGCATCCTTCCCCATTGCCTGCGCAATTTCTTTGATTGGTACATTCCGTCCTGTAAAAGCTGGTAAATCAACCTTGTATTGTACCTCTGGCATCTCTACCACCTCCTATCTATAGAGCATTTCTTGCTCTGTTTGTGTTTTGTATTATACAGACCTTTGTTTGCTCTGTCAATAATGTTAATAATAATGTTGACAATTCATTTTTTGATATGTTAGATTGACTGTACAGGAGGTTGGTAAGATGAATACAGGTAAAAAAATTAAGCTAATCCGTACATTTCGAGGATTAACGCAAAAAGAACTTGGAGAAGCGTGTGGCATCCACGAAGTTGCCATCCGCAAATATGAATTAGGCAAGAATATTCCAAAACCTGAACAGCTTAGGAAAATCGCAGAAGCACTTAATGTCAATGTAAACTCATTGGTTGAGTTCGACATTCAGGCTGACGGAGATGTGCTCCCTCTCCTCTTTGCCATTGATGAAATATTCAATGTATCAATTAAAGAGGTAGATGGCGAACCAGGAATATTTTTTGACAACAAGAGTCTTGTACAATTTTTAAAAGACTGGCAGGCAATGAAGGAATTACTTTCATCCGGCAGTCAGACGGAAGATAATTATGAGATTTGGAAAACCATACGCCCGAGTGTAACAAAAACAATCCACGAGGATTAGCAACTACTCTGTTTCGCTATCAGCTTGCTGAATCTAAAGCGAAAGGAATGGTGCTTATGAAGTTACCCAACGGATACGGAAGCGTTGTAAAACTTTCCGGAAAAAGAAGAAAGCCTTATCAGGTCAGAAAGACAACAGGCTGGCACTACGATAAGGAAAAGGACAGACAGGTTCAGGATATGATTACAGTTGGATACGCTGCTACAAGAGCTGAAGGCTTACAGATGCTTGCAGAGTACAACAATAATCCATTCGATACCAAAGCTGCCAAGATGACCTTCTCTGATGTATATGAAGAATGGTCCAGGCGTAAGTATCCTACTGTATCTGAATCCAATGTCAAAGGATATACCGCATCCTATAAAGCCTGCGGTACCCTCTACAACAAAGTTTTTAAGGATATTAGATTGGTGGATTTGCAAAATGTCATTGATACCTGTGGTAAGAATTATCCTACTCTCAGGAAAATCAAAGTGCTTTTCAATCAGCTTTACGATTACGCCTTGAAAAACGATATTTGCAACAAAGATTATTCAAGTTTTGTGGATGTAGCACAGTACAAAGACCGCAACCCGAATAAGTATGACAGAAACAAATTTGAAAAGGATGAAATTGAGAGAATCTGGGAACAGAAAGATGATAAGTATTATCAGATTGTTCTGATGCTTCTCTACAACGGAGTCAGAATTTCAGAATTGCTTGATTTGAAAAAGGAACATGTTCACCTCGATGAACAGTACTTTGATGTAATCAGCAGTAAAACAGAAAACGGCATCCGAAAAGTACCCATTGCAGATAAAATTCTTCCCTTCTACAAGAGTTGGTATGAATCATGCCCTGACTGTGAATATCTGCTTCATACGGAAGACGGAAAGCATTTCACCTACAGAAACTATTATGACAGCTACTTCCAGCCATTAATGGAACAGTTAAAGATTAATCGCACACCTCACTGTTGCAGACACACATGTGTGTCCATGTTGGCAGAAGCTGGTGTAGATCAGACAATCATTAAGAAGATTGTGGGGCACTCCGGAGCTATGACACTTACAGAAAAGGTATATACCCACTTTGATATTAAGGAGTTAGTAGATGCGATTAATCGAATATAACACGAAAGGACATTCCCAGATTTCTCTGAAAATGTCCTATACATATCATTGATATATTTGTTGCATACCTGCTGCATATGTGTTGCATACGATGTAATTTCCAACCCATCTGACAACATTCCACAACTTCTGTAACCCTTGTAAATCGGGCTTTTCTTGATATTCTCGTTTCGAGAAAATTATCTCTTTGAAAACTGAGGAGCTCTACGAGCTGCTTTGAGACCGTATTAAACATCTCTATGGTGCGTTTTTCCTTGATATTACGGGCTTTTTCGCATTTTCTGTTGTCGGTTGTCCTATTCCTTAACCATGGAAATCGGTGATTTTTCATCGAAATTCTCCTGGTTCAAAGCATCATTCACTACCTCGAAAAGTTCCTCTGGTTTATTATACTTGACCCTCGCGTAAATGTCCATAGTTGTCTTACTATTCTCATGCCCTGCCAGGTACTGAACTGTCTTAGGGTCAACGCCCGCATAGAGCAGATTCGTGATGTAGGTATGCCGCAACAAGTGCGGTGTTACATCGAAATTCAGGGTATAGCGAATCTTGGGATTGTTCCTCTGCGTTGTTCCTAATGTCGGCTTGACGGTATATTTGATGCTCTGTCCATTCACATATTTATAGTAAGTTCTCTCTTTCGCAGAACGAACAACTACATACTGCCAAACTCTCGTAAACTGAGAATAGGAAAGCGGCTGTCCCTCACTGTCCGCAATCACATACTCCGATATGGAATTGGCTTTTGCTTCCCGCAGGCAGTCCACCAGGCACTTCGGAATGGGAATGTCCCTTTTAGCTGCTTTTGTCTTTAGAACGGTAGAAATCACCGGCCTGTTATGCTCCGCGCGCCATGCACGTCTCACGGAAATGTATGGTGTGGATTCATCCAGGAATACACAATCCCATTGCAATGCAAGAATTTCTTCCCGACGCAAGCCGGAATACAAACCAATCATAATAAAAAGATATGGCGGAAGCTCTTTCACCGTATCCAACAGAACCGCAACCTGTTGATCTGTTAAGGCGTCTTTCTTTTTCGATGCTTTTCCGCCCTTTGCTGAAATTCCTACACACGGATTATCGGTTATCAGCTGACTGCGCTCTGCCGAATAAAACACACACTTAATCAGCATATTTACCGTATCATACAGTCCTTTCGATTTTTGAGACAGCGGAACAAGCGCCAGACGAATATCATCCGCAGTCACTTCCTCCATATACATATCTCCCAGAGAGCTAATGACATAATTCTTCATATTCTGTCTGTATCCTTTTATAGTAGCCGTAGACACCTTTGCTGACTGCATCAGCAGCCATTTCTCACAATACTCGGCAACCGTTGGATGCTTTCGGTGAAAGATGATCTCATCCACCTGTCTCCGGGCCTCCAACTGCTTTTCATATAATTCTTCACAGGTGGTCGCATATAAGCTGACCTGCTTTCCATCGGCATCTGTAATTCTGGTTCTGTAATACAGTGTTCCTTTTCTTGTAACCGTTCCGTACTCTGGAACGCTTTGTTTTTTCTTAGCCATACAAATCTTCCTTTCCTGATAATGAGTGTTCTTAAATTCACACCTTCTTTTTATCAGAAAGCACCCACTTAATCAAAGGTACGGATTATGTAAAACAAAGAGCGAGACATCCTTGCCTCGCTCCAGCTTTGTTTCCTACTCTTTATAATTGTTATGCCTGTGCTGCATCCCACTGGGCAAATGCACCACCCATTGTTCTTACCAGCTCATCCGGTCTGTTGTATTTGACCTTTGCGTAGATATCCATCGTAATTTTACTACTCTCATGCCCCGCCAGGTATTGAACCGTTTTCGGGTCCACGGACGAATGAATCAGATTCGTAATGTATGTATGCCGCAGCTGATGCGGTGTCACTTCAAAATCCAAACTGTAAATCACTTTGCCGTTATGTGCTGCCTTTTCACCGAGGACCGGCGTAACCGTGTGCTTTACACGCTTTCCATCCTCGTAGCGATAATAGAAACGCTCCTTGACTGTTCGGGTTACAATGTACTGCCAGAGCCGCTTGAACTGTGTATAGGACAGCGGATCACCATCCCGGTTCGGCACTACATATTCTGACTGTGAATTTGCTTTTATCTCTTTCAGACAGTCCGCCAGGCAAACCGGCAACGGAATATTTCGATGCGCGGCTTTCGTTTTCAGCTCATCCATAATTACCGGTCTGTTATTTTCCGTGTGCCATGCCCTGCGTACCGTTAAATAAGGGCAGTCCACATTCAGATATACAGAATCCCATTTTAGGGCAAGAATTTCTTCTCGCCGCAATCCTGCATACAGCCCTAACATGACAAATACATACGGCGGAAGTCCCTGAATGGCATCCAGCAGTCTGGCGGCCTGTTCATCTGTCAATACAGCTTTGTCCTTTTGCGGAATGCCTCCGCCTTTGGCCGTAAGGTAAATCGTTGGGTTGTTATCAATAATCTTACTTTCCTTTGCTGCCCGGAAAATAGATTTATACAGGATAACCACTGACTTATATACCGAAGCGGACTTCTCAGAAACAGGAACAAGTGCAAGCTGAATGTCATCCAGTGTCACATCTGCCATCCGCATCTGCCCCAGTTCTTTTATAATGTGCCGTCTGACCTTTGATGTATAATCTATCAGCGTGGTTGCCCTCACATGAACCGACTGCATCAAAAGCCATTTTTCACAGTAGTCTGCAACCGTCGGGGATTTCCGGCAGAATGTATCGTTGTCGATCTGCTCTAATGCACCCAACTCTTTATCATATAATTCTTCCGGTGTTCTCGCATAAAGGGCCACCAGTTTTCCATCTGCGTTCTGAACCCGCGTTCTATAATAATCTATGCCGTTAAGCGTAACTGTACCGTATTGTGGAATTGCTCTTTTTCTTTTTGCCAATTCCGCCACCTCCTAAGAATATACTCCAGCGCTGTATCTATGTTTTATCAAACCATTCCGATTCCGGCAAGGATACGGACCGGCTCACACTCCAGCTCTGTGAGGTTTACGATAAGTTGCGTTCTTTTCTGCTGGCTTTGCTCTGTGGGTGCATTTTGCGATATACTCCTGAAGGCCCGCTGAGGTAAAGTACACACAGCCATTCTGCACATATTGCACATAAGAAATAAGACCATTGTTACGGGCCGCGTCCAGCGTTGCAATGCTGATACCCAAAATTTCTGCTGCTTCTTTTCGTGTAATAAGTTTTTCCATAAAGCATATTTCCTCCAATCTGTCAAGTTTGTCATCGTGTTTGTTCAAAGCCACATGAATACGCTGGCAGCCGAAACTGCCAGCGCATGGTATCTGATTTTGAACAGGAAGCTGCAAACACTTCCTATTTATATAACTCAGCTTTCATCACATTTGCCACGCCCCCTGACGATGGGAACACAACAGGTCTCCGCTGGCGCGGCTGTCATAACTCCGCAGCACCGTTCATATCGTGTGCCGCAGGGTTCCCCCCAAGTCTTTGGCGGGCCGTGAGGAAGTATCTTTAAGCCCCCATGCAGTCATCGCGCCGAATCTGCCACAATCCGTTTTATGAAATCGTAGATCGCTCCGAAGAAGTCTTTTCATCACCTCCCTGACTGCTCCATCTTCGCGGCGTTTCATATTCGCTCGTACATGGGTTATGTACCTGTTGTGCTGTCTATTCGATTGTCAATGTACTGATGAAGGAGGAAAACTTGTCCTTCTTATTAACACTGACAAAAAAGGCAAAAAACAGGCGCATCAAATGAAATTTTATCAAAAATATTTTACAAGCTGCTTTAATCCACGGCGGATACTGTCTCGGACACGGCTTGGGTCTACACCTTCTACTTCGGCAATTTCATTTACCGTCATTCCCAGATAGTATCGGGCATAAATCCTCTTTGCCTGTTTCTCCGGCAGCTTCATCACAGCGGCATAGACCTGCTCCTGAAACTGTTTTTCCTCCAGAACCATCTCCGGTGTCTGCGGCTTCAACAGCACCGCATTTTCAATGCCATTCTCGCAA
>ENA-OQJE01000199-OQJE01000199.1-human-gut-metagenome-genome-assembly--contig:-NODE-199-length-12699-cov-4.780465_pt1 | contig 12699 bp, 14 predicted proteins | sample MGYA00242594_ERZ504760 | MGnify/ENA primary metagenome ERZ504760 (study PRJEB26092, sample SAMD00036358) | human gut metagenome | host: Homo sapiens | study: EMG produced TPA metagenomics assembly of...
CTGGATAACAAGAATAATGGCACTTGCTATGACTGTTATCAATTTGTTATCAAAAGACTAATCGAAATCGCTGAAACCCGCATAAACACTGGCTTTTTTAAGCAACTCGATTTATTCAAACTCAATAGTTCCCGGTGGCTTACTGGTCAAATCATAGAATACTCTATTGACTCCCTTTACCTCATTTATAATTCTGCTCATCACTGTCTGAAGTACCTCAAACGGTATCTCGGCTGCTTCGGCTGTCATGAAGTCCACAGTGCGGACTGCACGTACTGCAACGGCATAATCATATGTTCTCTCATCACCCATGACACCAACTGAACGCATGTTGGTAAGGGCTGCAAAGTACTGGTTTGGCATCCATGATGGTTCCTCGCCGTGGGCCTCTTTGTACTCTTTTGCTGCCTTTTCCACTTCGCTTCTGTAAATCCAGTCTGCATCCTGGACAATGCGTACCTTTTCGGCTGTGACTTCGCCGATGATACGAATTCCAAGGCCCGGGCCTGGGAATGGCTGACGGAATACGAGATAGTCAGGTAATCCAAGCTCCAGGCCGACCTTGCGTACCTCGTCCTTGAAGAGGTTTCTGAGTGGCTCCACGATATCCTTGAAATCGACATGCTCCGGGAGACCTCCTACGTTGTGGTGTGATTTGATGACTGCAGATTCTCCGCCGAGTCCACTCTCCACTACGTCCGGATAGATGGTTCCCTGCGCAAGGAAGTCAACCTTTCCGATTTTCTTAGCTTCTTCCTCGAATACACGGATGAATTCCTCACCGATGATTTTACGCTTGCGCTCAGGCTCTGTGACGCCTGCAAGCTTGCTGTAGTAGCGCTCCTGTGCGTTGACGCGGACAAAGTTGATGTCGAACGAACCGCCTTTGCCGAATACGCCCTCTACCTCATCGCCCTCGTTCTTGCGGAGAAGTCCGTGGTCTACGAATACGCAGGTGAGCTGCTTGCCGATTGCCTTGGCAAGGAGTGCTGCGAGCACTGATGAGTCTACTCCACCAGAAAGTGCAAGGAGCACTTTGCCGTCACCGACCTGCTCTCTGATTTCGTCGATTGTGTTTTTGACGAATGAATCCATCTTCCATGTGCCTGCACATCCACATACGCCACGGACGAAATTGTAAATCATCTGTGTTCCGTTCTTGGTGTGAAGTACCTCCGGATGGAACTGTACTGCATATAATTTCTTCTCAACATTCTGTGTTGCGGCTATTGGACAGTCTGCAGTGTGCGCAACTACCTCAAAGCCCGGTGCAGCTTCTGCAATTCTGTCGAAATGACTCATCCAGCATACTGATTCTGATGGCAGATCCTTGAACATCACGCCGTTTGCAGAATATGTGATTTCTGTCTTTCCATACTCTCCAACCTCAGGTGTGATTACCTTTCCGCCTAATTTATGCATCATAAGCTGTGCACCGTAGCAGATGCCAAGCACCGGTATTCCCAGCTCAAACAGCTCTTTCTGGTATGATGGTGAATTCTCTTCATAACAGCTGTTTGGACCTCCTGTAAGGATGATACCCTTTGGATTCATTTCTTTGATTTTCTCAATATCTATTTTGTATGAGTAAATCTCACAGTACACGTTGCACTCGCGGACACGGCGCGCAACAAGCTGATTGTACTGACCACCAAAGTCTATGACTATGACCTTTTCCTGATCCATGTTTTCCTCCTAATTGTTTATTCGCTATGCTGCTGTTTTACAATCTTTGAAACGTCACGTAATTGCTGTTTGCCACACAGTGGTGTAAACAATAACAAAAACATAACATATGTTATCTGCTGCCATCTCATTGATTACGTAAAAGCAACATGTTTTCTTATGTCATTATAGATTACGGAGTGCTTATCTGCAAGCGATTTTGTTAAATTTCTGTTTTGATTTTATGTGCAATTACGTTATAATGAATTATAAACACTTTTATAAGCGGGGAGGTTTCATCATGAGTTTTAAAATAATCACTATAAGCCGAGAATTTGGCAGTGGCGGTCGCTTTATCGGAGAGCAGATTGCTCAAAAATGCGGCATTGAGTTTTACGATAAAAAAATAATTGAGCATGTGGCAAAGGAGCTCGGTATCTCTGAGCAGATTGTCGCAAATCAGGGCGAATATGCGCCTGCCGGAAGTATTTTTTCATATGCATTTGTGGGGCGCGACATCACAGGAGTTTCTCTTTCCGACCAGATTTTCAATATCCAGCAGAAGCTCATCAAGGATATTGCGCAAAAAGAGCCATGCGTTATTGTGGGACGTTGCGCAGACTACATTCTTTCTGACAGGGATGATGTGCTGAATGTTTTTATAGAGGGAAATAAGCCTGAGAAGGCTGCAAGAATAAAAAAGCTCTACCAAAAAAGACGATGACGAGGTCAAAAAGACTGCTAAAGGATGTCGATAAGAAGCGCTCTGTAAATTACCGCTACTTCACCGATAAGGAGTGGGGCAACAGAAAAAATTATGATCTGGTGCTAAACAGCTCTGTGCTTGGATACGATAAATGTATTGAGCTCATCGCATCCGCATATGCTTAATTCACTTAAGCTACAGCTTTCCTGCGGTTAAGAAACCGTTTTCTTATTTTATTACGAAAAACGCAAATAGAATTACAACCTGTGTGTAATATTAAAAATACTCCCGCATAAACTGTAACAACAGAATATGCAGGAGTATTTTTTGAAATCATATATTGAGACAAGGGCGGTGGAAATCGCCAACTACATAGTTGAAAACAATGCCACGGTGCGTCAGGCTGCAAAGCAGTTTGGCATCAGCAAATCCACTGTGCACAAGGATATCACGGATGCTGACAGGCTGCTTCGCATAGACCCGGAGCTTGCCGCAAAAGCGCGTCACATTCTCGATATCAACAAGTCCGAGCGCCATATCCGCGGCGGACTTGCCACCAGAGAGAAGTATCTGCATCTGCCTCATGTGCATGCCGGCTGAGTGCATGGATGCTTCTATCCCTGCATTGCCAGGTACACCATTTTCCGTACATCTGAGGCTTTTCGTTAATTCAAGACCTGTGTCACATGACTTGTGAGCACACCGTACAGCCACTTGCCCTCATCGCTTAGATCCTCATAGGTAAAGCCGCTTGTCTTATCGCAGGCAGGTGTTAGAAGCGCTGATTTTTCGTCCTTATTGGACAGATTCCAGCACACATAGCTGATACCGTAGCTGTCGAGCAGGCTGATCCAGCTGTTTGCTGAATCTATGTCCACCTGACCGTTTCCGTCGGCGCTGCAGATGCCAAACTCTGATACAAATATCGGAAGTCCGGCGTCTGCCGCCGATTTTAGCTTGTTTTGCAAGTCCTCCTTGTGGGTTGCGGCATAGAAATGCAGTGTATACATGATATTATCATAGCCTGTGACAGGGTCCTTGACTGCCTCATCCACATTCTGGCTCCAGTTAGGTGTGCCTATCAGTATGACTGCATCCTTGTCGTAGCTTCTGATTGACGGAATGACCTCGCTGGCATAAAACTTCACATCTCCCCAGGTCGCACCTTTGCACGGCTCATTGCAAATCTCGTAAATCACGTTGTTGTATGAGGCATACTGCTGTGCCATTTTGGCAAAAAATGTCTTTGCCACATCACTGTAGCGGTTTGGATTGCCCTCGTTTAGCACATGCCAGTCGATGATGACATACATGTCGTTGTTGAACGCGTACTGCACTCCGTTTTGCACAAGTGTCTCAAGCTGCTGCCTGTCACCATCTGTGCAGTAGCCACCGCTTTCGTAGGTGTACATGGCGAGCCTCACCACGTTTGCTCCAAAGCTTTTCAGCGTGGCAAAACAATCATTGGTCACATACTGTGGATACCACGCAAGACCGTGTGTGCTGACTCCGCGAAGCTGCACCTCGTTGTTATTTTGATCAACGAGCTTGCTGCCCTCCACATGCAGCTTACCGTTTACTGACGGACAGGCAAGAACTGAGCTCTCCTGTCCGTTTTCTGTGGTGAGCTGCTCTGTATCAGCCACATTCTGATTTTCTGTACTGCTTTGCGTACTGTCCTCAGTATTATTTTCTGCAGAATTCACCGACTCAGTGGCTTTCTCATCCGTCTGTGATTCTGTTTCCTTGTTACCACATCCTGTAAAAATCCCAAGCACCAGCACTGCAGCCAATACCAATGCTATATATTTCTTCATATTGTTATACTGTCTGGCTGATTACTGAATTGATGTAACCTTGTAGTCCTCAGCCTCTACAGTCTCCTTTAATTTCTCATCGGAAATGTCAGAGCTTAATGTCACTACTGCAATTCCACTCTCATGGCTTACTGCTGCCTCACTAACTGCATCAAGCGCCTCGAGTGCCTTCTTTACTCTTGCCTCGCAGTGGCCGCACATCATTCCTTCGATATTCATTGTCTTTGTCATTGATTTTTCCTCACTTTCATTTGGTTTATTTGCTTTGTTTTTTCTATCTGGTGTTGCTTTTCTGTCATGCTTGGGATCATACACCCTGCACAGATTCAGCCGCAGGGCATTGGTAACAACGCAGAAGCTCGACAGGCTCATCGCCGCCGCTCCAAACATCGGATTGAGCTTCCATCCTAATAAAGGATACCACAAACCGGCCGCAAGTGGAATACCTATTACATTATAGAAAAATGCCCAGAACAGATTTTCGTGTATATTTGTCAATGTAGCACGGCTTAACCGCACTGCTGCCGGTACATCTATCAGGCGGCTCTTCATCAGGACAACATCCGCTGCATCTATTGCCACATCACTTCCCGCGCCGATTGCAATTCCCATATCCGCACGTGTGAGCGCCGGTGCATCATTGATTCCGTCACCAACCATGGCTACCCTGCCCTGTTTTTTTAGCTTCCTTATGACAGCCTCCTTACCATCCGGAAGCACACCTGCGATGACTTCATCCACTCCCGCCTGCTTTCCAATGGCATTGGCAGTCTGCTCGTTGTCACCGGTGAGCATAACAACTCTGATACCCATATTTTTAAGCTGTCTGACAGCTTCCGGACTGTCCTCCTTTATTGTATCTGCAACGGCTATGATACCGCAAAGCCTGTCATCCGCGGCAAAGAACAAAGGAGTTTTTCCTTCCTTTGAAAATTCGACAGCTTTCGCGCGCATATCATCTGACACTTTTACAAATTTGCTGACAAAAGCAAGATTTCCTGCTTTTATCATTTTGCCTGCAAGTATTGCAGTCAGACCATTTCCTACAACAGCGCTAAAATCCGTCACCTCTGCGACAGCGATTTCATCCGTTTTAGCGCGCTCCATAATGGCTTTTGCAAGCGGATGCTCGCTCTTGGCCTCGACTGATGCGGCTATTGCAAGAAGCGCTCCGGCATGATTGCCGGTTTCCTCAAAAAATGTCTCATCCGGCACGACATCCGTCACCTTCGGCTCACCGCTTGTTATGGTGCCTGTCTTATCAAGAGCCACAATCTGTGTGCGGCCTGTTGCCTCAAGGCTTGCCGCTGTCTTGAAGAGTATACCGCTCTTTGCGCCCTTGCCATTTCCTACCATTATCGCAACAGGAGTTGCCAGTCCAAGTGCACACGGACAGCTTATCACGAGCACCGAAATGCCTCTGGCAAGCGCAAAGCCCACGGTCTCACCGGCTATAAGCCATGCTATTATTGTAATGATTGCAATTGTAATAACCGCCGGCACAAATACTCCCGATACCCTGTCAGCGATTTTTGCAATAGGAGCCTTTGTCGCTGCGGCATCAGACACCATCTGTATAATCTGTGAGAGTGTGGTGTCTTCGCCCACTCTCGTTGCGCGGCATTTTATAAAGCCTGACTGGTTCACTGTTGCAGCGCTTACTGCATCTTTCGGCTGCTTATCCACAGGGATGCTCTCTCCTGTGAGTGCCGATTCGTTGACAGCGGTTGTTCCATCTATTATTTCACCGTCCACAGGGATATTTTTCCCCCGGTCTGACCACGAAAATATCGCCCTTTTTCACTGCATCCACAGAAATTTCCTGCTCCACGCCATCCCTTACAACAGTTGCTGTCTTTGGGGCAAGCTGCATCAGGCTCTTTAAAGCGTCTGTTGTTTTGCCCTTTGAGTGCGCTTCAAGCATTTTTCCGACAGTAATCAGTGCCAAAATCATGGCTGCGGATTCAAAATAAAACTCATGCATATATGACATGACCGCATCCATATCGCCATTCACCTGCGCAGCTGTCATGGCAAAAAGTGCATACACGCTGTATCCAAACGATGCCGCAGAGCCAAGCGCAACAAGCGTATCCATGTTGGGAGCGCCATGAATCAAGCCCTTAAAGCCACTGATAAAAAACTTCTGGTTTATGACCATTACCGCCACTGTAAGCAGAAGCTGCAAAAGCCCCATAGCCACATGGTTTCCATTGAAAAACTTAGGCAACGGCCAGCCCCACATCATATGTCCCATGGAAAAATACATGAGAACAACTAAGAATATGAGCGATGCTATAAGCCTGTTGCGCAGCTTCGGTGTCTCCCTGTCTACAAGCGCATCCTGCGCTGCCTTTAGCTGCTCTAAGCTGTTATTCGCTTTGTCATTTTCTGATTCTGTTGCTGTGCCTTTGGGACTCGCTCCATAGCCCGCCTGCTCTACTGCCTCCACTATCTGCGCATCTGTCGCGCTTCCCTCGACTCCCATCGAGTTGGTCAAAAGGCTGACAGAGCAGCTCGTCACACCATCAACCTTAGAGACCGCCTTTTCCACTCTGGCAGAGCATGCCGCACAGCTCATTCCTGTAACTGTATATTGCTTCATACTGTCTGTATTTCCTTCTTTCTACTATTCGAATCTAACTATTCAGAAGCCTTTTCTAAAATCTCTCAATTCCTGTCACCTTGAAATCCAGTCTTTCTATGGCAAATGTGATTTCCTCATCGCTTAGCTCTCTGGTTGCCTCAACATGTGCCACTCCATGCTTTAAATCCACATCTGCCGATACTCCGCTCATCTTCTGCAGCGAGCGTGTGACTGAGTTCTTGCAGTTCATGCAGTGCATTCCGTCTATGTGCACATCTGCTCTCGTGACTATCTCGCCTGTAAGCTGTACTGTGGCTTCCTCGTCCTCCTTCATGGCTCCACCGCCACAGCAGGCGCCCTCGCCCTTTGAATGCTTTATAGTCTCCTTTAAGCCCACAATCACCAGAGCGGCAATTATTGCTATTATTAATATTGTGATTATTGTACTCATTTTTATACCCACCTTCTTATAATACTACTTCATAAGCTTCTGCAGTGTGTTCAAAAGCTCATCTATTGTCTCATCCTTGCCGGCTCTTATGTCATCTGCCACACACGTCTTTATGTGATTGGCCAAAAGGACTTTATTGAAGCTGTTGAGCGCGGCATTTGCGGCCGCCACCTGTGTGATGATGTCAGGGCAGTAGCAATCCTCATCCAGCATACGCTTGATTCCACGGATCTGCCCCTCTAAACGGCTAAGTCTGTTGATGAGATCCTTATATTCCTGCTCTGACCGCTCTTTTTTGCGGTTGCAGCAACAGCATTTGGTTTCTTTTTCTGTCATGGGTACCTCCATTTGTTCTTTGTTCCGCATTATGCATTTATTTCACATGTCTAACCATACCCCTTATGGGTATCTGTCTTCAAGAGCATTATATACCCCAGTGGGGTATATTGCAAGGGCAGATTTCCTTATTGAGAAATTTTCAAATTATCTTCTGCTCCTCCCTCATGTTCTACAATAACCCGGTCTGTGATATTCTCCTTATTTTCTCCATCAAGAATATAATACTCCCCACTATACGGCACTTTATAGCTCACCTTAACGTCTCTGCTTATAGCTCCCAGTTTTTCAGCTTCTTTTGCCTCCGCTGGCAAAATATATACATCCTCATAACCGGTATATGAGTATATGCTTACCGTTTCATCTTTTTCCAAATAAACAGTCGGACCGCTATATTTTCTATACACCAGATCACGTGCCGAATCATTATTAACATCAATTAATGCCTGAATATGTTCAATCATATCGGCTGCAAATGACCTCACCGGCGTGATACACATACACAAGACAACTACAGTCACAACCGCTATCGCAGCAAAATATGCAGGATATCGTTTTGAGCTGTGAGTGGTATGTAATTCCTCGATACATTCTTTTCTTACCTGCTCAATATCAGGCATTTTATGTTGCGCAGCATGTCTTAAAATATCATTTTTCTTCATTCTGTATCAATCCTCCTTATCCAGATTTTTCCTAAGCTCCCTTAAGGTTCGATATAATCTGTTTTTTATGGTTGATTCCTTTACAGAAAAAAGGAGTGCTATTTCTGAAATATTTTTATCCATATAGTAATATAGATAAAATATTTTTTTAGTAAGTTCATCCTTCGCAGAAAGATATGTAAACACACTTTGTACTGTTTCTTTTGATATTGCTATATCGTCAAACGAAGTCTGTTGTACAGCTATATCATTTTCATCTGCCGACAAAATATTATAATCGTTCATTTCCTCAATGCCACGAAGCTTTTCTTTTAATTTATAATGACGAAAAATTTTTCTCTTTGCTATTTGCATTACAAGTGCATCCGGCTGCTTAAAATATGATATTCCACGTTTTTGTATTATTTTTAACAACCTCTGTATAGGTCTCCTGAAATATATCTGCTACATCTTCAGTTTTTCCACATTTTACAATGATGTACGCTAAAACCTTCTGATTGGTTGAGGCATATAGCTCATTAAAAAAGTCATCCTGTGCCTTATTAATCAATCTGCATCCCTCCCTTCACTATATATGTGTCCCACACCATAGAAAAAGTTTCATGTTATACCATACTTTTATAATAAAAGCATGCAAGCTGTGTCCTGTCCCTCAGCTGCAGCTTTTCGAGTATGACACTGATATAGTTTCGTACGGTTCCCTCACTCAGATACAGCTCATCCGCTATTTCCCTGTTGTTTAGTCCTTCTGCAACCAGCTCTATGATTGAAAGCTCCTTGCCGCTTATATCATAGCTCTTCATTGCGTCAATGAACCGGGCCTGACCGGTGCCTGATGAAGCTTTACCATCAGCTCCGAACAGGTGTGGTATCCTGTCCATTATCTGTGTTCCAAACACTGTCTGTCCGTTGTTTACAGCTCTAAGTGCCGGGGCAATACTCTCAAAGGCCTGTTTTAGTATATAGCCCTTCGCACCCAGCGAGATTGCTTTTACAATGTATTCATCATCCGAAAATGTGGTCAGAAGAAGTATTTTGGCATCCGGATATTTTCCGAGTATTTTTTCTGCTGCTTCAAGACCTGTCATGCCCTGCATCCTTATATCCATGAGCATCACATCGGGCATATGCTCCTCGTACAGCTTTACCGCCTGCTGCCCGCTGTCTCCAACCGCAGACACCTCTATGTCATCCTGTGCGCTCAGTATTGTATTCAGCGAAAGTGATACGAGATTATCATCATCTATTATTACTATTTTCATGTCCTGTTCCTTTCTTTTTCAAGCCTTGATTTTTATGCATTTTGTATATCCTCACTTCTTCATGAGCGTCACAAATATCATGAAACCATCGTCTGCCTTTATCCGCATGGTTCCTCCTATCGCTGCAACACGCTCATTTATATTTTTTATGCCTATTCCATCTCCTGTTTCTCCCGAAATTCTTCTTTCGTCAGCCGATGTGCCGTTGTCCATTATCTCAAGCTGGTAAAAGGCGGGATGCTCTCTGACTATTATCCTAATTTCATCGCCGTTACTGTGCTTAACTGCGTTGTTTACCGCTTCCTTTGCAATTGCAATAAAAGCATACTTGACATCTCTGGGCACATCATCCTCACAGTCGTATTCGAGTGAAAATGCAAATGTACTGTCTGTAGGCTTAAGCTTCGCAAACGCCTGACGCAAATCGACCGATTCATCGTACAAATCATGAACGCTTTTTCTCATGCTGTCCATTGCCGTATCGAGTGTACTCTTTAGGTCTGCGATAGGCGCTTTAAGCCTTTCATCGGTATTTATCACACCGATTGCTCCCACCTGCAAAATAGAGCGCGTAATCATGTGCCCCACGTTGTCGTGTATCTCCCTTGCGATACGGTTTCTCTCCTTTAGCGTGGCATTGTATATCTGCGCATTCTGCTTCTCGATAAGCTGGTGATTCATCTGCTCCATAAGCATGTCGTGCTCCATAGACGCATCTCTCATGCTGTGCAGCTTCATCTGATACCCCAAAAGCAGCTCTGTGAAATACGAAAGCATTACCGCAAAAGCCATGAGAAGTACAACCTCCAGGATATTAAAAATCCCGGGTGCTATATGTTTTATCTTTAAAATACAGTCCACCGATACAGCTATCCCCACTACGGCTGCAGCCATCCTCGACACCGTGTATTTTTTCTCCTGAATACCATCGCTGCATACGGCAGCATAAAAAATGATGGTGCAAAAAATACTCCGGACAGAATATAAACCGCCAGAATATAAACCGCCAGAATCAAATCCAAAGCCCGGTCTGCCGTTTCGATCTTGTTAGCCGGACTCATCTGCGGCAAATCCTGCATGTCTATAAATGTACACACGATTATTCCTGTAAGTATGCACGCTATCATGACGTAATCGACCTGAAGGGATACCACCATAAGCATCACGCATGATAGAACTATTAAAAACTGACTACATATCTTATACATCAAAAGCCTCCATTTCCGTAAAATAAGCTTACAACAAATTGCACCAAACGTCACTATGACAAATGTCATTTTTTACACAGCACTGCCTCATCCAACCATAAATACGAATGTGACATTTGACACTTACTTTCCGGCACGCCATATAGTAATCTGTTATTGAGCCAGATATCAGGCTTGCACCAAGAAAATACAACATTATGGAGGCAATTCAATGGATACAACCAAAAATGCGATAGAAGTAACCAACCTTGTAAAACGCTACAAGGAGCTTGTGGCACTCGACCATTTCAGCCTGACTGTAAAAAGCGGAGAAATCTTTGGACTGCTCGGTCCAAACGGCTCCGGAAAGACCACAACTATAAACTGCATACTCTCCCTGCTCACATACGACAAGGGAGATATAAAGGTATTCGGACAAAAAATGCGCTCAAACAGCTACGATATCAAACGCGAAATCGGCGTGGTCATGCAGAATGTGGCCGTGTACGACGAGCTGACTGTATATGAAAATATCGACTATTTCTGCGGTCTTTACGTGAGTGACAAAAAGCTCCGCGACAAATATGTTAAGGAAGCAATGGATTTCGTGGACATAGCGGATTACAGCAAATTTCTGCCAAAGAAGCTCTCAGGCGGACTTTTGAGACGTCTCAACATAGCGTGTGGCATAGCACACAAGCCAAAGCTCATCTTCTTCGATGAACCGACCGTGGCTGTCGACCCTCAAAGCAGAAACAAGATTCTGGAGGGCATCAAAAAACTAAACCACGATGGTGCGACAATCATCTACACCTCACACTACATGGAGGAAGTTGAGCAGCTCTGTGACCGAATACTCATCATGGACAAGGGCAAGGCTCTCGCGCTCGGCACAAAGGATGAGCTAAAGCGCATGATCAAAAATACAGAAACAATAAACGTAGAAATCGCAGACCTGTCAGAAGCACAGCTTGACTCATTAAAGCAACTGCACAATGCATATCAGGTCAGCTTTGAAAACGGACAGCTTCGGATTTATTTCAGTGGTGGACGCCACAATATAATCCATGTGCTTGATTATCTAGAGCAGAATAATCTGTCCTTCGGTCAGGTGTACACGCAGCTTCCGACTCTTAACGACGTATTCTTAGAGATTACCGGAAAGGAGCTAAGGGATTAATGAATGGTCTAAAATTATTTTTTCACAACTCAAAATACACCATGCTAAGCATGTTCCGCCTGAAAGTCACGCTGTTCTGGACACTTGCATTTCCACTGCTGCTCGCCACCTTTATGTATATGGCATTCGGAAATCTGTTTGAAAAGGATGAAATGTTTAAGACAATAAATGTAGCAGTGGTTGAATCTGAAAATGATGATACTCTGATGAGCGTGCTTGAGTCTCTCGATGTAAACCATACTGATTCAGCCAGTAAATCCGACGACAAGGCCGACAGTTCAAATTCATTTTCAGACCTCATAAACATGAAGCTAATGGATAGCTCAGCAGCCATAAAAGCTCTAAATGACAAAAAAGTGACCGGCATTATTTACACAGAGGATGCTTCACTTGTAGTGGATGAAAACTCATACAATGCCACAATACTTGAATCCATCCTGACACAGTACAAACAGCAAAAAAACGTATTTGCAAACATAGCAAAGACAAATCCTGCTGCACTTGAGACTGCAATTGCCGGACTATCTGACACCACATCAGAGTATAAAGAGATTTCTCTTTCATCGGGAAATCAGGATGAATACACCAATTACTTTTACGCTGTTTTTGCGATGAGCTGCCTGTTCGCCTCATTTTCAGCCGTAAGCTCCACCTGCAGGCTGTTAGCTGATACAAGCCCTCTCGGCATGCGAAAAAGCCTTGTGCCGGCATGCAAAAACACCCTTATCTTTTCAGAGTATATCTCACTCTTAAGCATCCATTTTGCTGTTGAGCTCATAGCACTTGCCTACATGACTCTTCTTGGCGTGGATTTTGGAAATAAATATCCGGCAATCATCCTGACAC
>ENA-OQJE01000200-OQJE01000200.1-human-gut-metagenome-genome-assembly--contig:-NODE-200-length-12681-cov-4.865461_pt1 | contig 12681 bp, 10 predicted proteins | sample MGYA00242594_ERZ504760 | MGnify/ENA primary metagenome ERZ504760 (study PRJEB26092, sample SAMD00036358) | human gut metagenome | host: Homo sapiens | study: EMG produced TPA metagenomics assembly of...
ATATTCAAATTATTTGATAATCAAACATATATACATAGTAGCCCTTTAAGGTATTCATGTCAAGATAAAATTATATCATTTCTATTTTATATAGTTTTTAATACTACATTCCTTATTTATTGTAACTATCCAAATTTTCTCAATTTTAATATTGACATCAAAAGACAAATCGTGTAGAATAATTTTTGTTGTGAGGCAAGCCCAGTTAGCTCAGTTGGTAGAGCAACGGACTGAAAATCCGTGTGTCTCTGGTTCGATTCCGGAACTGGGCATTATACAACAAATTAAATATTCCTATGCGGGTGTAGTTCAATGGTAGAACACCAGCCTTCCAAGCTGGATACGTGGGTTCGATTCCCATCACCCGTCTTTTTTGTTACCCTTTTTTGTTTGTCCACTAAGTATTTATGCATTTAAACTGTCATACAGCTGCTTTTACACATACTTATACACAAAACAAAAGCCGATACACCGTGTCTCCACGAAATGTATCGGCTTTTATTATGCGCTAGATAAAATATGTATTCCCTAATAATGTCTGACTAGAATAAATCTACACGACCTGAAAACTTATCATTTATAACATAGTATGCAGAATACTCTTCCGGCTTGATGTAGATGTTAAGCTTTCTCGATCGAAGCCTGCCTTGTGTCCCTCAGCAACGAACTGAGCCTTAACGCGCTCCTCGACAGCTGCTGTATCAACCTCGCTGTTCTGGTACTGAACAATAATCTCCGGCTTTACCGGCTCCTTCTTTGCAGGTTTTGCCTCTTTAGCTGTCTTTGCAGCTTTTGCTGCCTTTGCTGTTGTCTTCTTAACAGTGTCCTTAACCTCAGCGGCCTTCTCAGCAACCTTCTCAGTTGTCTTTTCAACAGCCTTCTCAACCTTCTCGGTTGTCTTCTCTACGGCTTTTTCTACCTCAGCCTTTACATCGGCTTTTGCATCAGCCTTAGGCTCTGAAACCGGCTGTGCCACTGTTTCCTCTTTTTTAACTTCAACCGGCTTTACTGCCTGCTTAACTGTCTTTGAGTTATTCTTTTTACGCATACTATTTTCCTCCTCATGCTCATTATTCACATACTAAAAAATTTTCAATTGCAACTAAAGCTTCCTGCTCATCATCACCCTTTGTAACAATATCAACAGACATTCCATCTGAAGGATTAAATGCCATAATACCCATGATGCTTTTTGCATTGATTTTGCGATTGTCACTCTCCAATGTAATCTCACTATCGAACTTGCATGCCACTTGAACAAGCTCTGCGATTGGATTATCATGACCTTCACATACTTTTGTAACGACAATACTCTTCTTACTCATACGTTCTCCTTAAACAAAAAGTATTAAACCTGTTTCATACTTATTTAATATATCCCAATTGTAACCGCTTTTCAATCCTTATGAAAATTTCTGTTAAACTTTACCTAAGGAGCTTACATTTAATGTCACAAAATCGGCATTATTACAACATTATTCTGTTTATTTTGTCATGTACGTGATAAAATGCAAGCCACCATTATAAAACATTCTGTCAGCATCCTCATAGCTCATCGATGTTGTTGCGCCATTATCCGGATTATAAATATATAAAGCTCCATTTGAAGAGTATCCTGTCACAAGCACTGCCGACGTATTTCCCGTCATCGCAAATACCGGATTGCCCTGGCTGATATAAAAGATAATATCCTCAGAAGACACTCCCTGTAAATCCAGGATTTCCTTGTCCGGCAGGTTGTTTTTGAGCACATCAACAGCACTGCTGCCTGCTCCAATCAGCTCAGACACACTTACCGTAACATCATTGTAGGTAAGCATTGCACTTACTGATTTCACGACACTGTCAGCATCCTTATCGGTTTCATTACATGCAATATTCGCAAATGCATTTACTGCATTTTTTCTTGCCCTCATCCATACATACTGCTGGTTTGAGTCAATTACCACTCCCATGCTATCATTTGCCTGTTTTATGGCATCCGAGATGTTATCAGATGCAAAAATCACATCCCCCTTTGCATAAACATAGAAATGGACTGTATTGTCATCAAACTTTAAATCAACAGCAGTATCATGCGAATTTATAGTCATCTGTGCTGTCAGCTGCTTCAGCTTATCCGGCTTTTTACCACCTGCTATACTAATAGCGCTGACCGTCAGCTTTGTATCGGACTGACTCGTATCAAGAGCTATCTTCTGCTTCGAATCAGCCTCCCGGTTCATAATGGTATCCTGACCGATTTCTGCATACACACCATTGTTTTGTGCAATCAGATCTATCGTTACCGTATATCCATCCACAGAAATTTTCTCGACATAGCCGCCCGAAGGGGTATATGTCTTAAGCTCCGACTGGTCAGATGTATCAAGAATAATAAGGCCATTCATAGGAAATGTCGTGTTTCCGGCTGCATCAGAGACCACATCAGCAGCATTCGCCTGTCCATATATGAAATCCTCACCTATGAAGCCAAGCGGACGCAGATACTGGTCGTCGCCCTTTTTGACCTCAAAGGTCTTGCCACTCTTTAAATCCATCACTTTTATGGTATTTGATGAGTACTGATTTGCAGAATCCACCCATGCAAAGTATCTGTTACTCTCCGATGCGCAGTAAGAGCCTGTGGACAAGCCCTCAACCACCTTCTTTACTGACATCGAGCCTAAATTAATCCTATAGAGACTGTCATCCATCATGAGATAGAATTCATTCTTCTCATTAAGATAAAGCATCTTGCCCATCTCAGCCTTTAGCACCTCATATGATGTCTTAGAAGGAATAAACGCTTCCTCATCTATAGTATGTGCCAGGCCGTCATAATGGTACACACCGGTTCCCACCTCTCCCTCGTGGGTGCCTCTGTTCATATATCCGTATACCACAAAATCAATACTGCCCGCTTCGTCTACACTGACAATCTTTATATCGTGATGATTCCAGTTTTCACGCTCATCAATGCCCTCAGCGTCCCTGAAGCTGAATACCTTGATTATCATTCCATTGTTGATATCATAGGAGTATAAATCTCCCTCCTGGACAAAGCATATCACACTGCCTGCTTCATTTGCCCTGTACTCTGCCTCACTGCTTCTGATGCCAAGCATTACGCTGCCTGAATCCGATATAAAGCTGTTTTCACTGTTAAAAATCTGATTTGCCGTTCTCTCATAGTTGAGCACGTACATACGGCTTTCCGTCTGGCGCAGCCTGAAATATTCTCTTACATTGTAATACTCAGTCTCACCCTTACCGTCCACACAGCTCATCACATAGTCTATTGTGACCACATCATAAGAATCGTTTATTTCCTTTAGGGCTATGACAGGATTCGTATACTGTGCAGCGGCCATTGAGCCCCAGGTAATCTGACTCACCGTAGATGTCAGATCCACATGTGCAAGCGTATTTCTGTCACCGGTTGTTGTCTCCATATATGTTGTAAAGAAGGATTTGTCATCCTTTATAAACGTCTCATCATGAAACTTCTTTGCAAACTCAACAACCTTTGCAGCTGCCTTTCCGTCAGTCTGCATAATCCTGCTGTAATAATATACATTATCCTGACCGCTTGTGATGGTAAACACCAAAAGATACTCAGTATTTTCATCCATAACATTCGGCATGCTTACGTCCGCCTGAATAGTATTATCCTTATTAGAAAAAGAAGATATCTCGTCATCGGCCACCAGCCTCTTGCCATCCATGCTTCTGATCTTGTATGATATCCTGTCAACAGCCATACCATATGTTGAAATGGATAATGAGAGCTTCCTGTCATCCGAAATTGGAATAACGCAATCGCGCATCTTTGTCGGATCCATCTCAGTAGTATATCCATGGAGGGTGTTTATCTTTATTTTATCCAGATTAAATGACATAACCGGCAGCGTTGCATCCGCCTGCTTCGTGGTCATATCCTTATTTCCCTTGTTTGTAGTTATGCAAAATGTAATTAATGCTGCAATAAATACTACTATAAGTACTATCGGCTTTATCACTTTCTTACTCATAAAATCATATCCTTATATCTACCAGAATCTTTGGTACCTTCTGTATCTGCATCTGCGTCTGCAGAGTTCACAGTTAAAAAGTATGCCCGCTATTGTACAGATAAAGCACCTGCTGCTTTGCTCTGAGATAAATCTGCCGGCAATCCTGTCTGCCTCATCGAAAAGACGCTGCCTGTCAGGCACCTCATCATAGATAAAGCTGCCCTCATACTCCAGCTCATCCATGCGCTGCTCTACTGCAGACTGTATCATCGCCGTATCATGCGGATACATATCCTTTATCATCCCCAGGTCCTTTGCAAATGCATCCTCATTTTTATAGTAATCCATAAACGGAAATGTTTTATAAAAAGGTAACATCAAAAAACCTCTTTTTAATCATTATATGCTATATTCAGCTATTAGTTGCATGCTATAACAAACAATGCTGCAATAAAAATGCATGCGCCCAGGAATTTCTTTCCCGATACCTTCTCCTTCAGTATCACGCTGGAGCATATCATCATCACAATAATCGTCAAATTAAAAATATACCCTGCATAGCTGCCGGACATTGAAACTGCCCTGCCATAAAAATCATATGCTAACGGGTATGCAATGCCTGCAAGAATCAGGCATATACCATCAACAAATGACATGGATCTGATTTTCTTCATGCCTCCTGTTGCAATAGTAAATATAATAAGCACCAGCGTTCCTATAAATACACACCAGAACGCAATAAAGCCCTTATCCGGCTGTATCCCGCCAAGTGACACCAGAATATGTGCTGCCGACGCACAAACTGCAGCAAGAAGCGCAAACAAAATACCGGTTCCATCCAGATTTAAAATAACCGTTCCAGCAATCATGAGTGCAATCGCTATATAGTCAAAAGTGTCAGGAGTGTTATGAAACAGAAAAAATCCCACTGCAAGCGTGATTATATAGCTGCATTTAACTATAGCTGTAACCTGAAATGTGTAGCCCTCATGTATGGATTTAAAAAAACAGATGCCAAAAAGCCCTGTTGCAAGCCCTGCCAGAAGTATAAATATAACGCTCCTTTGGCCGAGTGCAATCAGGCTGCTTCCCATTATATTATCTTTCCTGTAAAAAAATATAGACGCACATAAAACAATCCCGGCAATGCTTCCCGCCAGCGCCGGGTCTGTCTTTTTAGTTCCAACCTTGGCCAAAATAGGCACACATGCTGCAATAAATGTTGCAGCACATGCCCATATAATTCCTGTCATATACATTACCTCACCACGTATCTATTACTGTGACTGTGCAGCACTATCTGCAGCTCCTGTTGTACTGCCATCTGCTGTACCCTGACTGGCAGCCCCGCTATTTGCCGCACCTGATGTGCCGCTGTCTGTAGTGCTGTCAGCCATATCTGACTTGACGTAGTCAGAGCTGACATAGCCTGTCTGTCCCTGGAAGATAACCTGTGTCCATCCATTGTCCTCTGATACAAACTCAAGCTTCACATTCTGTCCTATAACAGTAACTATATTTGCGTTTTTATCAGGCTTCTCTCTCATGTTTACACTGCTTGTAGTAGTGACGTAAGTTTTTTCGGTTCCCTCTGTAGTCTGCTGTGGCAGATATATGGCGCCTATTTCTGTATCACTATCGCCGGCACTGTCAGTTTCACTTTCGCTAACTGCATTCTGTTGTACCTTGTCCTGCTCCTTTTTTTTGCCGCCCTTTGAGGTAACGGTAATCACTATTGTAGCAATCAGGGCAATAAGAAAAAGACATATTGCTGCAAAAATCAGTCTGGCGATTATAACATCTTTTCTGTGGCTCGCTTTCATATTATTCTCCTTTTGTATTATCTGTGTTTTGGCTCATTATAGCATAATAATCTAAAAAGAAAAAGGCAGTTAATAGAATGTTTATTGGTAAATTTCTATAAATTACCTTATAATATTTTTAAACTACAGCACATCATATCATAGGGAGATAAAATCATGGAACAAAAGACACCTTTTAAGGAACTGACATTCAGTCAGAAAATACAATATATATGGGACTATTACAAAATACCGATATTTCTTGTCATTATCGGAATCATAGCAGTCACAACCTTTATTTGCGGCCGGCTTGCGCAGAAAAATACTGTTTTGAGCGTATTATGCGTAAATGCAGAAAACAGCACCACAGAGGACAACGGCGCCGATATTTTCAATGACTTTCTCACAGATAACGGCTATGATTTGTCAAAGGATGAAATTGCCTTAAACAAAAATATCTGTGTCGATGTAGACAAAAGCGGCTTAGACTATCAGAACATGGCAGTCCTCACAGCATACTTTGCTTCTAACGAATACGATATATGCTTTATGGATGATAAGACCTTTGATTATTACGCCAAAAATGTCTGCTTTGAAGATATAAGCAAATATCTGGATAAAGCCGTCCTTGAAAAATATAAGGACAGGCTTGCATATGTGACAATAGATGGTAAGGAATATCCTTGTGGTATCAGGCTTTCAGCAGATGACAATGAATTTGTCAAAGCCTCCGGCTTATACTCTTCATGTACTGTCGGAGTGTGCTGTGACTCCTCCCACGATGCTATGGTCAAAAAATTATGCGGCTACATATTACAGTAGCCGCATTTACTATTTCTTACGCTTTTCTTTTTGTCTTATGAATTTCTTCTGTTTTTAAGCTTCAATACTCCACCTATTGCAAGAAGTACTACACTCAGGCATGCCACAATAAATAAATCAGGAACATAGTCCTTTATTACCCAGTATGGTATACCTCCGACAATAGGCGCAATAACTATGCCCACCGGCAAAAACAGATGCAGGAAAATATTTGCTATCAGGTTTCCACTATTGTCTGTTCTCCATTTGTGCGACTTGATAATCTCCATCAGCGCAACCAATATAAATGCTGCAAAAACAAGGTCATAGAACAGGTGCGCATCGACATAATCCTTTGGGTCAAGCTCGTCTGTTGCATATCCCATAAGCGTCATCACAACCTTTGAGGTTACCTTGTTCATCAGATTGTTTGTGACCATATAGTCATTGGTATTTGCAAGGAATACAACGCCCACACCGCTCTCCGGAAGCAGATACATGTCTGCGATATAGTTCTCAGTGAGACCTGTGTGATTGTACACTGTCTCGACATATTTATCCGAACGTACCCAGCCCATACCATAGCCTGTCTCACCGGACTCATCCATAGGAACTGTTGCCCGAAACATTGTGCTAAGGCTCTTGTCAGAGAGTATTCCATAGCCGCCACGCAGATACATCTGAAGATATTTTCCCATATCATTTGCGCTTGATGCAATATAGCCCGCCGGTACAGTGGACCATGAATCGCTGAGCGGATACTTCACATCGCTTTCCACCGAAAAACCGAAATAATTGTTGTGGCCTGTAATCAGACCATCCTTCTTCGCTTTTGCATAGGCTGCGCTGCTGTGAGTCATGCCAAGTGGTGTAAAAAATGTCGCTGTCAGATAATCGCTGTAGCTAACACCTGATACTTTTTCCACTATAAGACCAAGTATGTCATAATTGACATTCGCATAGGTATATTCTCCATTTTTGCCAACAATCTTTGCATTTCCCACATGCTGGTACACGCCAAGTCCGCTGGTGTGATTGAGCAGCTGTCTTATTGTAATCCTTGTCGCATCCTTTGGATTTTTGAATACCTCAGCTGCATCCAGATAAGGATTTACCGGGCTGTCAATATTCAGATGTCCTCCCTCATACAGCTTCATGATGCATGCCGCAGTAAACGACTTGCTGAGTGAACCGGTGATAAACGGTGTGTCAAGGCTCTTGCAATCCCCATATGTACCGGAGAAAAGCACGCCCTCTGCATCTACCACCTCAACAGCCATTCCCGGAATCCTGTAATTGTCACAGGCTGCCTTTAAGGTATCCTCTATCTCTGTATATTTCGGCGAATAATTGTTGTTGTCAAGCCTTGGAATCATATCTATCACAAGACCCACTATAATAGCAACCACTATTCCCATCAGAGCTCTCTGTGGTATCAGTCCGATATAATGTGCATAATTGGTATATGTCTTTTTCGCCATATCCTCGGTGCCCTTTATCCACACCTTCGGTGTATGTGCATACCAGCCACAGTATACTACCAGTTCAAGAAACAATAGGACTGCCATCCATATCAAAAGTGCAAACACAAAGCCCGTTGAAAAGCTTGTTGCCCCTGCTATTGATGTCAGTATGACAAGCGCTATCGTCCAGAATATAAGTGTCGGAAGCTTCTTTACAAACTTCTCCCAGTCTGTCATGATACGGATATTCCGATTTCTGTAGCCACGCATATGCATGACCTTTTTCTGCAACTTCTCGGGCATATTGCTTATCTTATATGCCGGATCCCGCTTTATCCGTATTACTCTGTATATGCCAAATATTAAGCAGCAGACTATTACCTCAACTGCCAGTACCATTCTATCAACCACCTTATGTCTTATTTACAGTCATTTGAGACTGTACTTTACATAAAAATTTAGCACATTTTTTGTGCTATGTAAACACAAAATAATATGAATACTGCGGGCCGTATAACAGCTACAAATCAGTTCTGGCCATAGTATGCGTTAGCACCATGCTTACGGTAGAAATGCTTCTCCTTTATGTTGTCCGGGGCTGGCTTCACGTCAGGATTTACTGACTCTGTGAGTCTGGCCATCTTTGCCACTTCCTCAAGGACAACGGCGTTGTGCACAGCCTCAGCTGCATCCTTTCCCCAAGCAAACGGTCCGTGATTCTGACAGAGCACAGCCGGTGTGTATACAGGATTGATTTTTCTGTTCTCAAATGTCTCTATGATGACAAGGCCTGTGTTTTTCTCATAGGCTTCGTTGATTTCCTCTGTGGTGAGATTTCTCGCACATGGAATTGAGCCTAGGAAATAGTCTGCGTGAGTGGTGCCGTAGAGTGGAATATCCCTGCCGGCCTGTGCCCAGGCAACTGCCTCAGGTGAGTGCGTATGTACAATTCCTCCGATATCCGGATACTTTTTGTAGAGCTCTAAGTGTGTTGCAGTGTCTGACGAAGGCTTGTATTTTCCCTCTATCTTATTTCCTTCAAGATCCATGACTACCATATCATCAGGGGTGAGCACATCATAATCCACTCCACTTGGCTTGATGACAAAATAGCCTGTTTCCCTGTCAATTCCACTGACATTGCCCCATGTATATGTGATAAGCCCTCTTCTTGGGAGCTCCATGTTTGCTTCGTAAACCTGTTTCTTTAATTCTTCAAGCATTTTTTGTTCCTCTCTTATTATTTTTTACTGCTATTACAGCGGAAGCGCCTTTACCATGGCACGCTCTGCCTCAATTGCTGCCTTATATGTATTTATGTACTCATCAAAGCCCTTTACATCATCAGGGTCCGGCTGCATTACTATGCCCTTTTCGCCATTAAATACCCTGTCTGAAAGATATTTTTCCAAAGGCTCTCCATCTGCTTTATTCACCATATAAGCTGCGAGCACTGCCATGCCCCACGGGCCGCCCTCTCCGGCTGTCTCCATGACCGCAACCGGTGCATCCATGGCTGCTGCAAGTATGCTCTGGCCCACACCCTTTGTCTTGAACAGACCACCATGACCGTAAAGTGTGTCTACCTTTACTTTTTCCTCTTTAAAGAGAATATCACAGCCGATTTTTAGTGTTGCAAGACTTGCATAGAGATGTGTGCGCATAAAGTTTGCAAGATTCATCCTTGCATCCGGCTTTCTGGCAAACATAGGTCTGCCCTCGTTGAGTCCGATGACAGGCTCTCCCGAGAAAAGGTTAAAGGCTACAAGGCCGCCACAGTCCTTATCGGCTGTAAGTGCATTGTTGTAGAGCTTTCCATATATGTCATTCATATCTATATCCATGCCAAACAGCTCTGAAAATTCCTTGAATAATCCCACCCATGCATTTAAGTCTGACGTACAGTTGTTGCAGTGCACCATAGCTACCGCATCTCCCGATGGTGTGGTGACCATATCAAGCTCCTCATGAACTGCCTTAAGTGCCTTTTCAAGCACCACCATAGCAAATACAGATGTGCCCGCTGATACATTTCCGGTACGCACTGCAACAGAATTGGTTGCGACCATTCCCGTGCCTGCGTCTCCCTCAGGCGGTGCAAGCAATATACCGCTCTCCAGATTGCCGCTTACATCAAGCCTTTTAGCGCCTTCCTCTGTCAGCGTACCTGCCTTTTCTCCAGCCGTAAGCACCTTTGGCAGAATGTCTCTTATATCCCATGGATATTCTTTTACCTTATCTAATGCTGCAAATTTATCAAGCATTGCCGCATCATAATCCCTGGTCTTAGAATCGATAGGAAACATGCCTGATGCCTCACCGACACCCATGACCTTTTCACCTGTGAGCTGCCAGTGAATATAGCCTGCCAATGTTGTGAAATATGATATCTTTGATACATGCTCTTCTTTATTTAATATAGCCTGATACAGATGCGCTATGCTCCACCTCTGCGGAATATTAAAGCCAAGCACCTCAGTAAGCTCTGCTGCAGCCTCACCTGTGATGGTATTTCTCCATGTCCGAAATGGCACAAGCAGATTATCCTCCTTGTCAAAAGGCAGATAGCCGTGCATCATGCCGGAAATACCGATTGCCGCAAGCTTTTTGATGGTAACTCCATACTTTTCCTTTGCATCCTGCGCCATTTTGCTGTAGCAGTCTGAAATGCCCTCCCAAATCATATCCAGGCTGTATGTCCAGATGCCGTCCACAAGCATGTTTTCCCAATCATGGGCACCTGTGGCTATAGGAGCATGATCCTCCCCGATAAGCACCGCCTTTATTCTGGTAGAACCGAACTCTATTCCGAGCACAGCCCTGCCGCTTTCAATAACACTTTTTACGTCTGACATAATATACCTCCACCTTGTAATGTAAATTTCTGAATAATTACCTTAAATTATTATACTGTAATTGTACAACGTTTTTCTTCAAAAGTAAACATAAGAAAACATAAATATACATAAATTTTTAAAACGTTTTCAAAGGTGTTCAAAAGTGAATATCTACTTTTTTTATTAAAATTTCAGATTATATTGATAGAATGTAAAAATTATGTTATGTTATATGTGTTTTGTGTAAACTAAATATGTATAACTGGAGCAAATAGTAAAACAAATTATTTTTACAAACGGAGGTAAACATGAACATTTACTCTATATTGCAGTTATGCGGTGGACTTGCCTTTTTCCTTTTCGGAATGCATGTTATGTCAGGCAGTCTTGAGAAGCTCGCAGGAGGCAATCTCCAAAAGATACTTAAGGAGGTAACCTCAAACCCTATCAAGAGCTTATTTTTTGGAGCAATAGTCACTATTGCAATCCAATCCTCATCCGCACTTACTGTTATGCTTGTCGGACTCGTAAACTCCGGCATCATGGAGCTTGCCCAGACTGTTGGTGTCATCATGGGTTCCAACATCGGAACCACTCTCACCGCATGGATTCTTAGTCTTTCAGGTATCGAAAGTGACAATCTGTTCATATCGATGTTAAAGCCTGAGAATTTCTCCCCTGTCATCGCGCTTATCGGTGTGATTATGATTATGGGAAGCAAGAAGGAAAAGCGCAAGGACGTTGGAATCATCATGGCAGGTTTTGCCGTACTCATGTATGGTATGCAGCTCATGAGCGGCGCTGTATCACCACTCGCAGATATGCCTGAATTTACCGGACTGCTCACCACCTTTAACAATCCATTCCTCGGAGTGCTTGTAGGTGCTGTATTTACCGGAGTCATCCAGTCATCTGCCGCATCAGTTGGTGTGCTGCAGGCTTTAGCCATGACAGGCGCTATCTCATATAGCATGGCTATCCCGATCATCATGGGTCAGAACATCGGTACATGCGTGACTGCACTGCTTTCGTCAATCGGCGTAAACAAAAACGCCAAGAGAGTATCCATCATCCACATCAGCTTCAATCTGTTCGGTACAGCAATAGGACTTGTAGTATACTGTATCGCACGTTATGCTGTTGATCTGACATTATTTAATGACAGCATCTCTCCTGTAATGATTGCGGTATTCCACTCAATCTTCAATATTGCTACCACTATTATCCTTCTGCCATTTAGCAATACTCTTGTAAAGATTGCTAAGAAGCTTGTCACAACTGACAACGCAGACGGACAGGTTGTACTCGACGAGAGACTTTTACTCTCACCTGGACTTGCTGTCAAAGAATGTCTTGAGAAGACAAACGAGATGGCTGAGCTTGCAAGAGACAGCTTCAAGAATGCTTTAGATCTCTTTGACAATTACTCAGATTCAAAGTTTGATGATATTGAAGTCATGGAGGAGCGCCTTGATTACTTAGAGGATCAGCTTGACACCTTCCTCATTCACTTATCCGGAAAGGATGTTTCTGAGGGCGGCAACAACGAGATTTCAAAGATGCTTCATGCAATCAATGACTTCGAGAGAATCGGAGATCATGCGATAAATATGGCAAAGCTTGCCAAGCAGATTGATGACAACAAGCTTGAATTTTCAAAGAACGCAAGAAAAGAGCTCACGGTGCTCAACAATGCTCTGCGCGAGATTCTCACTCTCACTGTAGAGGCATTTAGCAAAAACGATTTGACAGAGGCAGTCAAGGTTGAGCCGCTTGAGCAGGT
>ENA-OQJE01000202-OQJE01000202.1-human-gut-metagenome-genome-assembly--contig:-NODE-202-length-12656-cov-2.954426_pt1 | contig 12656 bp, 15 predicted proteins | sample MGYA00242594_ERZ504760 | MGnify/ENA primary metagenome ERZ504760 (study PRJEB26092, sample SAMD00036358) | human gut metagenome | host: Homo sapiens | study: EMG produced TPA metagenomics assembly of...
CCTATAAGCATATTATATAATCTAGTTGTTTTTTTCTTTCTTCTGCGGAACAACGGAAGAGACATGCTTCACTGCCTGACGCCCCGGTTTTTCCAGTTCCGGCTCTTTGGGCTGTTGAGACGAACACTTTTCCGGAGTTTTTGCCCTTTGCGATGTCCGGTTCGTTTTTCCGCCCAGCCTGAACTCCCCGTCTGTAATGTGAAACTCCGATAGCAGGATGTCCCTCGCCATTGTTTTGGCTTCCATCTGCAAGGCCGCATAGCCGAAGTCGTGTGCCGAGAGCGGGGCTTCCCGTCTCGCCTTCATACTGTCCCCCAGCTTCTCCGCCAGTTCCTTGAACTCATATTGATAGCTGAACGGATGGAAATGGTCCGCTTCCATAAGGCCTGCATACCCGTTCTCCGAAATATACAGCAGTGCCGCAACGTCATAATTACGGGGTGAGATACCCAGGCCGAAATCCTTTGTCAAACGGTCAAAGTTATTGAAGTCGGGACGTAAGTCGTATTTGCCGGTGCAAACGGCACCCACCAGCATCTCCTTTCCCGACATCTTTTCGGGCGTGAAGCTGCATACCGATTTTCTTAATTGTATATCATCCCTGCGCAAGTCTGCTTTTGAGAGTTTGTCGATACAATTATCGGCCAGTTCAACCATCTGCCGCATGGGAATCTCTATTTCATACAGTTTAAGTGTTTCCACTTTTTTACTGAAGTTGAAGAAACCGTCTGCCAGATGTTGTAAGTAAGTGGTACGTGCTTTCATTCCCTTTACACTGTCCGAGAAGAGAAATACACCCTCATCCGTCGCCACAGCAGACATGCGCTGATTCTCATTGTCTGTCGAAACGGGCAAATTGCCCGCTTCGGCTGTCCGGTGATGTAACCAACGGTCTGCCCAATCTTTCAATAATCCCATAACTTGATTCTTTTTGCATAACTTAATGCCTGCAAAGAAAATGCATCATCTGCCAACCCACAATAAAGAGGGAATCCGAGTCGGGCTTTGGCGTCCGTTGGCGTATGACTTTTAAATTAGCCGTTTCTCCAGCATCCGGTTATAACTTACACGCAAGGAATCAATAAAAGGAGTAGTGTCCGTACAACGGTCAAACACTTTTCCCCGTTTGGTATATAGTGCATTTATTTTCAGATGAAACATATCCTCAAAAGCCCGAATTACACTTATCACAGTCAGTTTGTCGCCATTTCTCGAACTTATTGCACCGGCAGCCATCAACGCAGCCACCAGTTCAATCAAATCACTGTCTGTACCGTTCCAAGTCAACATGACAACAGATTTGTTTTCTGCATCCTTTATTATTTCAGATTTCAATTCGGGAATAATATTCCCATATCTGAATAACTCTTTAACCATTTCTATCTCTGCATTGAGAAGAGATAATGCCTTACCGATAAACACATCGTACAAAACATGCCTTTTCCCCAACATTTGTTCCGATGCAATTTGCATAGAAGCCAATTCTATTTTGGTATAATTCAAGCGACGTAACTTCAATATTTGGTTCTCATTTTGTGGAAGTTCTCCAAGCAGAGTTACAAAATTATCATAAGCAGCAGGCAATTCTTCCGCCACTTGTACCATACCCTTCAAGTAGGAGGCAAACAGGTTGAAAAGGAGTGCACTTGTTAATGTTTTCATCGCATCACATTTTAGGTTTTTACAAATCATCATCTCCGCACTAAATCATCATGCTCATATTAAGTGCAAGTATTATACCATTAAATATTTCATACTCAAACGTCTTACAATCAATGATATAAAAATAATTAAAAACACACTTGTGCAATTTTAAATTGTAGAATGTATATAATTCGTCCGAAAATCGGACAATTCTTACATTAGCCTATATTTCTTCAATTTGAGATAAAGTGTACTCCGACTTATTCCCAACAACCTTGCTGTTGCTGTACGGTTATTATTCGTTGCCTCTAATGCTTTTACAATATTATTCCGTTCTGTTCGTTCATTTTTCAGTGTATATTCTTTCAGCTGTTCATTTGAAAGAAGTCCTACGTCTTCTGCCGTTATCCAGTCATCTTTTGCGAGTAAAACAGCCCGTTTAACTATAGTCCTTAATTCTCGTATATTTCCCGGCCATGAATACGCTTTGAACTTTTTCTGTGTTTCCTGATCAAACCCTTTCACATTTTTATCTAATTCTTGGTTAGCTATGTCCAACATAAATTCAGCCAATGGTATAATATCATCCAAACATTCAGCTAAAAGAGGTACTTGCACAGGAAACTCGTTTAATCTATGAAATAGGTCTTCTCGAAATTTCCCTTCTGTTATTGCTTTTTCTAAATCTTCATTAGTTGCAGCTATCAACCGTATATCAGCCTTTATTTCTTCCCGGCTACCTATAGGACGATAATGTTTTTCTTGTAATGCACGCAATAATAACATTTGTACATTCATGTTCAGATTACCAATCTCATCTAAAAACAATGTTCCATGACTGGCACGAGCAAACATGCCCACTTTGTCTTCTATAGCACCTGTAAATGCCCCTTTTACATACCCGAACAATTCCGATGCTGCAAGTTCTTTAGGTAATGTTCCACAATCTACTGCCACGAATGGAGCGTCCGCGCGTCCACTAAGAGTATGGATATGTGAAGCGACCCATTCTTTACCAGTGCCGGATGCTCCCCGTATTAATACAGTCATATCTACAGGAGCTACTAATCGGATATGATATTGTAATTTTAAAAATAGAGGACTTTGCCCCATATAAAATTCATGTTTTATCCCATCGCTTCTTTTTTTACTTTCTAATATGTCCTTGACGATACTAAGCACCTTTTCAGTCTGAATTGGCTTTTGAAAATAGTTTTCGGTCTCCTTTTTTTATAGCATCGACTATTTCTTGTATATCGGTGTGGTCTGTCATAATAAAGAATGGTATATAATAGCCTTCCACCTTCATCCATTCCAAAAGTTGTATGCCCCAATTCTTCCCTAATTTAGAATTTGAAAATACCATGCTCACCTCATTTTTAAACAAAAATGATTTTGCTGTATCTATAGATAATACATAACAAGCATTTATATCATTTTTCTCCAGCCATTTTACAACTGTATGTGCATATGCTCGATTATCATCAACCACCAATACGGTTTCCATTTATGTTTTCTTTATTTTATGTGGGTCTACTTCTTACAAATCTCTATGGAATGTATATAAGCTGCGCTCGGAGACTTGTGTCAATTGTTTCAATGGCAAATTATCTCCATATTGACATTTCACATATTCTTTTATCTGCAAACAGTTCATTCGTAAATAAATATAGGCATAATTCTTATTTCTAAATACAAAGCACACTAACATTGGAGTTTGCACAGATACTCCTGCATAAGTCCAAACGAAAAGTGAACAACCAATAATGGAGAGTGTTATCCCGGCCTGGTCCATCAACAATAGAACCAACCCTGATATGCCCAATCTGATAGTTGCAAGAATACAATATAACGTACTCTGGTCATTTATCATTCCAAATAAAACTTTACCAACCGTGACATTCACTCTCCATAAGTTTTTTTATTTTCCAAAACGATATGCCACTCCCAAACTGATTCGGCTTGGCAACATGCTCGCTTTATCTTTTGGTGCATCAAGTTGATCCAAAATCCCTATCTTATAGGAAGCATTGATTTGTAGCCCGCAACCCAATTCATATCCTAACATAATGCCTGCTCCTACACTGAACGGCTGGAATACTTTATCACCATTACCATTCTTTTCGTAAAGGTCTGTTTCATTATCATCCATTTTGTATTGTGCATTCAAGCCATACCCTACAAATGGTCCCGCACCCACAATCAGACGATTATTACCATATACATTCCAATGTCCCACAGCATAGAATGCAAGTTCTGCACCCAAATAGCTAAGGTCGCCTTTCTTTCCATCTTGTTCCAATTGGGAAACCTGATAATGCATCAGAATGTCTTCCTGCACAGAAAAATTCTCTGTAACACGAAATCCAAAGAAACCTCCGACCGAGCCTCCTACATTCATTTTGCTTTTTACCCCCGGTATGTCCGAAAGGAAAAAGCCGGATAGGTTTGCTTCTACTTTGGGGCCTCCATACATACGTCCCATAAGATTCTTTACTAAGCCTTGAGCTTCAGCTTGTGCAGTTCCCAATACTATGGCTAAGACAGCCATCATCACTAATTTCTTCATTTCTATTTATTTTTTGTTATTAATACTTGTGCTAATCCGACCTTGTTTCTTATGTCATTGAATAGGTATTGTAGCACGTTAAATCCATTTCTTCGCATTCAATTTTTATCCGGTCAGCCGTCATGTCATAAACGATTTTATGATCATGCATGAGCCAACCTATGATTAAGTAAATCTCTTTATCAGATAATCCACATTCTACTTTCAAGTCCTGTATCGACATGCCGGTTTCCCTCTTCAATGCCGTATATAACTTGTTAATCAATTGTTGTATGATATTCTCGTCCACTTTTTGGGGTATAAACAGTTTTAAAACAAATAGGCCAATGAGACTTGCCATGAATTGTTCCGTACTTTTACATCATAAAAAGAGCCATCTATTTCCGTTGGTACTGATAAAGTGGCAGTACGTGTAATGGCAAAATTATAATTAAGCCCCAGCTGTAAATGGTTCAATAAGACAATGCCGCCTCCCACATTGAAACTGGTATTTCTTTTCCTTATACGGAAATAAGAATCTTGCCTTTCTCCTACGTTGAATCCAAATTGAGGGCCTAACGCTGCATATACACCCAACAATCGCAAGACGCTTGCTGACCATTTTAAATGAACGGGGACTTCTATGGATTTCAGTGTTGCTTCCGCAAAGTAACTATCCAAATAACTCTGCGAATACAAAGCCGACACCTCCATGCCTAATCCGAAAAAAGGAATTTTCGCATCTACAACAGGGCCGACAGAGAATCCAGTTCTGTTCTCCGGAGCAAGGTTTGAACTTTCGCCGGAAAAAACTGATTTTCGAAAGGTTTATACCACCCTTCACGTCCTAAACGAATCTGTGCCCAACTTTGTAATGTAATTATAAAAAGACAGACACATACAATCAATAACTTCGATTTCATTATATATTATTTATATGATTAATAATCAACAAATTCTTTTATCAAGGGCATGATACAGATTTATTCCTCCCTGAATTTCATCGAATAATAATAATTTAAACATGGGCTCTGATTACCAATAATAGATGATATGCCTATTCCACATTAGAGTAGGTAAGGAAACTATATATCTATATCAAAGATTAAATGAAAGAGCCGTATCTTTAGCTGAATCGGGAATTCGGGTACAAATATCCGTAAATTAGAAACAATCCAACCCCTGCTGCTTCAGCCATTCCGACATGATGTCTGCCATCTTTATATTGTTTAGGTCAGACATAGGGAAGTGAGTATTGCCATAAATACCTATTTCTGGCAAGTGAACGAGGGTTACGTTTCCGCCCCGGCGGTTGACAGCTTCTGTCCACAACTTAGCGAGCCGCAGCCTGATGCGCCATATATCCAGTTCAAGAATGTCATTTTTCGTTTCGGGGATGTTGTCTCCATAGACAAGTAACATAGGAATTCGTGTAAAACGCTCGAATGTTTCGGGTGAAACCATTATGAACTCTATCCCTTCCTCTACATCGATATCTGGGCGAGGTTCGTCGTTGGGAAAAGAGAAGAAGCCTCCTCCTTCCCATGCAACAATCGCCTTAATGTTGTCTGTCTTGGGAATAGTCTTCCATGTCTGCATTACACCCCGTGAATGGGCAACCATGATAGCTCCGCCCAGTTTATCGAACAAGGCGGCAATCGCGTTCGTTTCCACTTCAAACTCCATGGGTCCGGTATTCGGGGTCATCTGTCGCATAAATTGCTCAAAGTTTGCTTTGTCTTTGGGAAATTGCACTCCTTTAAAATAACCCGGATAAATGCCGATACGCCATTTGGTGTACCATATATGTTCGTCGAATATGGGTTCTACAAGAGTTTTTACCGGAGTGCGACCTGCGTTTCCGCGACGCGGATGTGTCATGTTATAAGTCGAAAAACCACGCCGGAGAAATATGTTTTGAAATCCCTCCCGTCCGTCAGGTGTTGATTCCCATGTCTTAGAGGCTTGATGGATGCCGTGCAGGAATACGAGCGGGTAGAGGCGTGGACTGATGGGAATTTGATAAAACACATAGCCGTGGTCGCCATGATAGGTATTCCCCTGCTCGTCTGTCGCAACCGTTCCTCCTATAAGGAAACTTCCTTGTTCAGCCACAACCATAGGCCGTATTTGGACTGTATCCTGGGCCTGCATTTTGCAACAGAGAAACAGGCAGGTCAGAAATAATAAAATCTTTGTCTTCATTATAATATCTCTAAATTATGATTCTATCTGAATATGCTATAAGAAAAACCTACATTGAAGAAAGGAGTAACAGAATGTGATATTTCAACAAAAGGTTTGTTGTCTATACCTTTACGGTCGGTATCATATAGTCCTCCTGTTATTGTACCGGCTCCACCGCCACGTGCTATGAAGTAAAAGCGCTTGTTCAATATACATTCATAAACCAATTCAGCCTTGAACATACTTCTATTATAATAGTATGTCGATGTGCCTTCCTGTTGTGAGGCATCCATATACTTTGTGGGTGCCTGTATATAGAATTGTTCTGTTTCCATCTGTGTACCGGCAGATAAGCGGTGTTTTCCCCTTTGGTATCGTACATACATACGGCTTGGCAGAGTGAAATCAAGTATCCAGTTCGGATTTAACCGGTGCGTCCAAATAACGATTGGCACAACCGGTGTTATCTGATAAGGGTACATGGCATATAATCCTACCGAGACACTGTTTTTGTGTGTCTGTTTCAACAGCAGATTGGCCATGAAGCCACCTTGAAATTGCTCTACACCTTTCTCCCAACCGTCAATACCGGCTGATACACTCAACAGTAAAGGCTTCCCGAACAGTGTGGCATAGTAATTGAGTGCCAGCCCTCCCTTCATATACAAGCGGTCGTTCTCTTTTTCTGTAAACAGCTCCGATGGTTTATCATCATTTGGGTTGACCTCGAAATGATAGTAGTCAATATTCCCATTGGCATAAAGCGAAAATTTGCCGGAGCGGAAAACCGGAATAGTCGTCTGGAATTTTACGTTACGCGATGTTTCCATTTTGCCTTTTTCAAAATCCCTGTCACTATGTTTCAGAGTATAGTTGTAGGAAGGCATAACTTCCCAATGGAGGTTAACAGTTCGTAATTCGGAAAAATTACGGTCAGTGTATCGGCTGATACCGCGTTTCAGACTGTCAGTCCGGCTTTGAGCACAGACTGAAGAAATTTGTAAAGCGCATAGCGTTGCCATAAAAATGACAGCAAGCGATTGTTTGTTCTCTTTTTTCATATCACATGATGAATAATTGTGTTAAAGAATGCCACCTCCCAAAGCATGATACAGATTAATCATCCCTTGAATCTGTTCGAAGTAACTCTGTACTTGAGACAATTCAGCAGTAAGCAATGAACGGTGGGCTGTCAGCACTTCCAGATAATTCACGGAAGAGTGTTTCATCAGCAGCTCCGTTTTATGTACAACCCTGCGCAAGGCACCTATTTGATTTGAATAATAAACGGTGCGCTTGTCTGCCATTTGATATTGCGTCAATGCGTCGTTAACTTCTTGTCCGGCGTTAAGCAGCACCTGTTGGAAGCTCTTTCGCGCTATCTCTTGGTCCGCTTTTGCCACTCTCAAATTGGCTATGTTCTCTCCTTTATTGAATAAAGGCTGTGTAAGTGAACCTACCGCCGAAAGCAATACCTGGGCCGGATTTATAATAGCCCCTCCCGCATTATTGGTCCATCCGGCTGTACCGCTCAGGGTAAGGCTGGGATAAAAAGCAGCACGTGCGCTGTTCGTGGCGTAGAAGGCCTTTGCAAGCTCGGCCTCCGCCTGACGTACGTCTGGGCGGTTTTCAAGCAATTGCAATGGTACCCCTGCGTGTAGGGCAGGTGGCAATTGTACATCTGCTATCGTACCACGGTGAATGTGCTGTGGAGTAACTCCCAACAATACGGACAGACTGTTTTCCGTTTCATGTATGCTTTGTTCTGTTTGCGAGAGTGAGGCACGTAAAGCAAGGCAGTTTGCCTGTGCCTGAAGCACATCCGTATCGTTTTGCTGTCCCGTATGTTTCAGTACCTCCATTGTACGGACGGTCTTTTCCCAGGCTTCCAGTGTGGCCCGGTTAATTTCCAGCTGCCGGTCAAGGGTCAGCAACATATAGTAGCTGTCGGCAACAGTGGCTATCAGCTGGGTCTGTACGGCAAGTTCATAAGCCCTTGTTTTCTCCAACTCGGCACGGGCTTCCCGTTTTGCATTGGTGACTTTTCCAAAAATGTCTATTTCCCAGCTTGCTTTACCGGCAATGGTATAGCTCTTTCCGGGTTTTGCCCCGTCAATGCTGTTCAGACTGCCTTCCGCATCCGCGGACAATGAAGGCAGATAGGCCAGTTTGGACGACAGCAATACCGCTTCTGCCTGCTCTACCCGTAACCGGGCGATACTTAACTCCGTATTGTGTTCCAGTCCCTTGTCTATCAGGTTCTGCAAGCAGGTATCGGTAAAAAGTGTCCGCCATGACAGAATCGCCAGTATTATTCGAAGAGCGTTCCGATAGAGGTATATCACGATAACTCAATTGGAACGGGAATATCATTGGGGCGCTCATATTTGTTATAGATACCGCAGCCGCTCATCAGGAGCGGCAACAGCAGGAATATTAATCTTTCTTTCATTCTCTTTCTTTGTTTGATTGTTCCGATAATTTTAAAATCCGACGTTGGGGCATGACCCGTTCCTCGATATGCTGGAATATGATAAAGAAGAACGGGACAAAAAACAGTAAAGCCAGTGTTCCTATCAGCATGCCGCCGATTGTTCCCAATGCCAATGCCTTGCTGCCGTTGGCACCCACTCCGCTTGACATTGCCATGGGAATCATTCCGAATACCATAGTGAGAACGGTCATTAGAATAGGGCGCAGGCGCACACGGGCCGCTTCAAGGGAAGCCCGTACGATACCATACCCCTCGGTCCGTCTTTGGGAAGCGTATTCGGTGAGCAGGATGGCCGTCTTTGACAATAGTCCTATCAGCATCAGCAGTCCCGTCTGCATATAAATATTGTTTTCGACACCGAACAGGTTGGCAAAAAGGAAGCTGCCGAAAAGTACCGAACGGGACGGCAAGCATGACCGCCATCGGAATGAAAAGGCTCTCATATAAGGCGCACAACAGCAGATAAATGAAAAGGGAACAAATAATGAAAATGACAATCGTTCCGGTTCCGGTATCGGCCTCCTCACGGCTGCGTCCCCCAAATTCATACCCGTATCCCGAAGGAAGCGAACGGGCCGAGACATTGGCAATGGCTTCGATAGCCTGGCCTGTACTGTAACCGTCCGCAGGCATTACCGTCACAGATATGGATGAAAAAAGGTTGAAACGGGAAAGGGACTCCGGTCCGTAAACCTTTTCTATTCTGACATACTGCTCTATCGGACTCATATCCCCTTCAGAAGTGCGTACAAAGATGTTGTTCAGAGCTTCTTCATCCAGACGGAATTCGGGAGCGGCCTGTATCATCACGCGGTACATTTTGGTATACAGGTTCATGTTGGAGGCATAGGTTCCGCCTATATAGCCCGACAGAACATTTAATACGTCGGAGGGTGACACGTTATTCTTTTTGCTACAATGCCGCATTTACTTCCACCTTGTATTGAGGGTATCTGGTCGCAAACGTTGAATAAGCAATCGCAATTTCCGGACGTTCTTCCAATGCCCGGCAGAATGCTTGCGTCTGCGTCTGCAATTCTTCTATGGTTCCCCCCTTGCGGTCTTGCACATACATTTCAATGCCGTTGCTGTTTCCATAACCGGAAAGCATGGGTTGTGCAAAAACCATCATATTGGCAGACTTGACACTTGCCGTGCGCCTGTTGATGTCCACAATGACGGAGTTGATATGATTCTCTTTACCTTCACGTTCATCCCAATGCTTGAGTCTTACAAAGAAAATTCCGTTAGTGGCTCCCTGCCCGCTAAGCATGCCATAACCGGCGATTTTTGCAAAAATCTCGATTTGGGGGATGTCCCGAATGCATTTCTCTATCTGGTCCATCACTTGTTTGGTTTCATTCAGCGTGCTGCCCGGAGCGGTGGCCACATTGATATAAATGGCTCCCGTATCTTCGGTCGGTATCAAACCGGTTTTGGTGCTTTTCATAAGCAGGAATAATCCTGCAAAAATCACTGTCATTAAAGGATAGAGCAGCCATTTACGATTAATGAACCATACGATACCGGTCTTGTACCTGTTCAGCATTGCATTGAAAGCTGATTCATAGGCTACATGAAGCCGGGAAGACAGGCTTGCTTTTTCCCCTTTTCCTACTTCCATGTGCGGGGTCATAATCAATGCACAAAGGGCCGGGCTTAAAGTCAGGGCATTGACTAACGATATGATGACCGCCACGGCCATTGTCAATCCGAATTGTGTATAGAAAGTACCGGTAGTACCCTCCATGAAACATACGGGGATAAACACTGCCATAAAGACCAGCGAGGTGGTTATCAATGCCGAACTGATACCGCCCATCGCATCGATTGTTGCCTGATAAGCGGATTTGTACCCTTCATCAAATTTAGCCTGAACAGCTTCCACGACAACTATCGCGTCGTCCACAACCGTTCCGATGACCAATACCAGAGCGAACAGGGTCAGCATGTTCAAACTGAATCCGGCAATATACAGGAAGGCAAATGTCCCGACAAGCGATACGATAATGGAAACAGCCGGAATGAATGTGGACCGCATGTTTTGCAGGAAAACATATACAACAAGAATTACCAGTAGAATAGCTTCTACCAAGGTCTTGATGACATCCTTAATGGAGGCATCCAACTGGTCTTTTGTACTGACCACATCGGCAAACTCCATTCCCTTAGGTAAGTTTTGGGAAAGTTCTTCCAAGGTTTTGTCTATCTCCTTGATGATTTCATTCGCATTTGAACCTGCCGTTTGAGAGATGGTACAGGTTGTTCCCGGATAACCGTTTACCTCTCCTTTGTAGCCATAGTTGAGTGCCCCCAATTCAATTTCCGCCACATCTTTGAGATACAATGCCTGTCCATCCGGCAAGGAACGTACTACAAGGTTTTCAAATTCTTCAGCCGTTTCATACCGGCCCCGGTATTTCAGGATGTACTGGTAAGTGTTGTCCGATTCCTCACCCAGCGTACCGGTAGCCGCTTCCACATTCTGTTCGTTCAACACGGCACTGATGTCCGAAGGCATCAATCCATATTGGGCCATTCTTTGAGGGTTCAGCCAGATGCGCATGGAATACTCCGATCCCATCATGTGGATATCGCCCACGCCGGAGATACGCGACAAACGCGGGATGACATTTATCTTCATGTAATTATTGAGGAAAAGGTCATCGTAGCTGCCGTCTTTGTTGTATAGGGAAACCACTTTCAATGTCCCTGTCTGGCGTTTCAATGTGGTTACCCCGACTTTCGTCACCTCGGCAGGAAGCATTCCCGTAACTTGCGATACACGGTTCTGTACGTTCACCTGCGCCATGTCCGCATCTGTTCCTTGCTTGAAATATACGGTAATGGTGGCATTTCCCGTATTCGTGGCGGAGGATGTCATGTAAATCATATTCTCCACCCCATTGATGGCTTCCTCCAAAGGAACTATCACACTTTTTTGTACGGTTTCGGCATTGGCTCCCGTGTAAGTGGCATTTACATGGATGGTAGGCGGTGCAATGCTGGGGAATTGTTCAATGGGTAACATGGTCAGCCCGACAATTCCTACCATCAGGATTAGTACGGAAATGACACATGCCAATATAGGTCTGTCTATAAAAGTTCTTATATTCATATTTTCCTCCTTTTATTTATGATGTGCGGATGCAGTTCCTCCGGAAATTGGAGTTCCCTCACGCAATAATCCGGCACCTTCGGCAACAATGACATCACCTTCCGTCAGACCGGACATGACGGCATATTCAGAGCCGTTGTTCAACTTGAACGGTTTTATTTCGGCAGATGTGGCTATCCCGTCCACGACCTTATAGACAAATACTTTGTTCTGTATCTCGTAGGTAGCCGCTTTGGGAATGACGATGCAGCCGTTTATTTTATAGGGTACCACAACTGTTGCCGTGCTTCCGCTGCGGAGCAGTCCTTGGGGATTTGGAAAGGACGCACGTATCCCGACAGCTCCTGTCTGTGCATCCGTGATACCACTGACCGCCGTGACCTTTCCCTTCTCCGCATAAAGTTTCCCATTCCCAAGTTTTAATTCCACCAGCGGAAGATTCTCAATAAAACCGGTATCCTCGTCAGGTTCTCCGATCAATTCCTGTAATTGGTTTTCTGAAACCGAAAAATAAGCAAACATCTCATTTACACTTGATACGGTTACCAGCGGCTCGCTGATGGAGGGATTTACCAAAGCTCCCACTTTATAGGGTATCATGCCTGCCACTCCATCTACCGGACTTTTAATTATAGTATATGACAGGTTGTTGCGGGCATTTATTT
>ENA-OQJE01000205-OQJE01000205.1-human-gut-metagenome-genome-assembly--contig:-NODE-205-length-12578-cov-2.896876_pt1 | contig 12578 bp, 13 predicted proteins | sample MGYA00242594_ERZ504760 | MGnify/ENA primary metagenome ERZ504760 (study PRJEB26092, sample SAMD00036358) | human gut metagenome | host: Homo sapiens | study: EMG produced TPA metagenomics assembly of...
GAAGAAAAGTGGCATAATGCCTACAAGATCTCTTTTATATACACGAATCTTATCATATTTTGCTAGGAGAAACAACGGTAACTACTACATTTTTAGGGAGTTCTTGATAGTTTATATAGAGATCATTATATGATAATCGGGCATTCATATTGCAGTTCTTTACTATTATAAATTGCTTAATCACAGTTGTGATTAGAGTTAATCACTATCGTGATTAATTTTAGTCACAAAGGTGATTAAACTTAGTCACAGTTGTGGTTAAGTAATTTCAAATAATAGAAAAAACAAATAGCAAAGTACGATGAGTAGAACTTATCAGCATGAAAATGTAATCGGATGCTTATAAAATAGAGTACACTGTGATGAAAAAGCTCAAAATGCGATGATTGATAAACTTTTGAATTAAGACTTTGTATGTGTTCATATTGTTGATTATCAGATAGATATACTCTTTTTGTTTATTCTGTAGAATGAGGGCATGAGGGCAAAGATACTTTTTGAAATATGCTATCATCATTCATTCAGTATTTCATTATCAATATGTTAACTTCTTAGTGAGAGCATGAGGGTATATTTGCTTATAACTTTCTATTAATATTGGTGTTATGTTGAGTCGATTTATTGTGAAATACAGAAGTGTTTTTAATGCTTGTTGTAGCAATTATTAAAAATAATCGCTAAGAAACGTTTTTCCTATTTAAGAAATTATTATATTTGTACCGACTATTCTACTATGGCGTAGTAGAACGTTACATATTTTAAGAAGCGTTATTGAAATTATCTTCTATCGTCAAACTTCGCAACTTTGAACTGTACCTGAAGATGATAACAACAACGCTCACGTCTGTGTTATATACCTGCCATTACTGTGGCATCTATATATCTAATGGCGTGGGTGGCTGTTGTTTATCTAGGTACAAGGCAATGCGAAGGCCCGACGATAAGATAAACAAGATACAGCCCTCACGCTTTTTTATTGTTAACAGCCGAACAGAGGAGGGGGAGTTAGGCAAAGTCTTTTGACAAGATAGACTGATCTAACATTTACAGACGTATGAAAACAACACTGCAAGCGGGAATGCGTATCCTTATTTCCCGTTATCTGTCAAGTCGAGGTTGCGGAGACACAGTATATGTCACCGGACCGCCAGGAATCTTCTGCCCACAGACGGCAATTATAGCATCTTTCTATAAAAAATATTCTATGGTATATAATTGGGGCGTATAATGTCTGAACAGAATCATTGAAAAATTATAATCTAAATTTATTGTACGGAAATTATGGAAACAAACAATATGGAAATGTATGAGGCTCCTAAAGTGGAGATTATCGAAGTAGAAGTGGAAAAAGGATTTGCAGTAAGTGGTGGAACAGAAGACTATGACCAACATCCTTGGTAATTGAAATAAATAATTTAAAAACATACACGTATGAAAAAGATATTGTTCACATCTTTGGCTGTTCTTGGATTAGGAATAACCGGTTGTTCCAATGAAGATTTGGGCGTGGCGAAAAGTGGCGTTGATGAAGTATGTGCCACTATGGGAGATGCTGAATCGCGTACTGCTATGAATGGCAATTCTGTCGTTTGGAGTACAGGTGACGAGATTGGCATTTTTGTAACGAATGGAAGTTCTTCTACATATACTAACACTAATTATTCATTATCCAGTGGAGCCGGGACCAAGAACGCAGGGTTCTCAGGAGTACTGGAAGGTGAGAATCCTGTAAAGAAAGCTGCTTTTTATCCTTATGGCAGCGATGCTTCTTATGATGGAAGTAAAATATCATTAACGTTGAAGGATACCTATAATTATAAGGAAGGAGAAAACAGCAGTGCTCTTATGGCTTGCCAAATAAATGAGAGCGCACAGGATGTCTTGGCATTTAAAAATGCAGGTGCTTTGATGAGCGTAACTGTCAATAATATCCCGAAGGACTATATTTGGGCGAAATTGACTTCTATGACCGCTCGAGAAAGAACTACTGCTCCAGCCATTGCAGGAAATGCACAAATAGCATTCGCCGAAGGTATCCCTACATTGACAACCACAGGAACATTAAATTCCTCTTCCATAACTATAAACTTTACTGCTGGCAATGACGTGACTAGTAAAACATTCTATTTCCCGTTGCCTGTAGCCGAGTATCCTGCCTTGGAACTTTCCATTGGTAATGGCGCTACAAGCCAGGTTTTAAAGACAAAAGCTTTAGATGCTAAACGTAACGAACGTTATACCACAACTATAACGTTGGACGAAGTATCCGGAAGTGTACCGACAACAGTTGAAAGTGTATCAGCGGTAGCCGATGCTTTAGCAACAACTAATTCGGTTTCTGTGACTGATGTGGCTCTAACTGAAACCAGTCCTACAGTTTCAATACCGAAAAAAAATACACCGGCAGAAAATGTCAGCATATCCTTTGAAAATATTTCTACTACTGCTACTGTTGCTATAAAAGAAGCGAGCACTGGCGCTAGTGGTAATTCAGCACCTGAAAACGTGTTGGTATCTGTACCGCAATTAGATACTGCGCCTAAATTTGAGATAGAGCTGCCTTCTTCTACCGTAACTTTGGCTGCCAATGGCGAAACAGCTACTTATGATGAAGTAACGGCAACTACTGCTGCAAATACATTGGTTCTTGATAAAGGGATTACGGTTAATACATTGAAGGTAAAAGCCGGTAATGTAAGAGTGAAGAGTGGTGCCAAAGTAACAGCCATCAGTCGTGAAAGCGGTAACACTTCAACTGTCATTATTTATAAAGAAGAGGGGGCTGAATTACCCAATCTGTCCGGTAATGACGCATTTGAAGTAGTTGATGCTGCCGTAGCCGACTTGCAAAATGTCGCAAAAAATGGTGGAACTTATACTCTTGCCACAGACTTGACGGGAGATTTTACTATTTCCGCAACAAAGGAAGTTATCATCAATTTGAACGGTCATAAAATTACCAACAAATCTGGTGATACATTTACCGTAAACAAGGATAGTAAACTGACAATCAACGGAAATGGTACAGTGGATAATGTAAGCCACGGGAAAGCTTGTATCTATAATAACGGTACAGTAATTCTTAATGACGGAACCTATATTAGAAGTAAGGAAAACGGTCAGAATTCAGAAAGTTCAGGTGGTAACAGCTATTATAATATTCTGAATCATGGCGAGATGACGATTAATCCAAATGTGGAGATATCGCAAAACGGGCATTATTCTTCGATGATAGCCAATGGGTATTATGATTATACCAATACGAATCCGCGAAATGGATATGTAAGTGGTACCAATCATCAGAATCCTTCACTTATCATAAACGGTGGTACATTTGCCGGAGGTCTTAATACCATTAAAAATGATGATGGAGCCCAGCTTGTCATCAACGACGGTACGTTCACCAATATGTCTCAGGCAACCGTACAGAATCATCATGTGGCTGAAATCAAAGGAGGTACATTCAATACGACTGGTTCCGCTCAGTATGTGGTGGATAATGAAGGTCATAATGGTGCAGCCAATGACTTGGGACAGATGACTATCAGTGGTGGTACACTGAATGGCAAGATTTATGTGGTTGGTGCAGGTGCATCGCTGGCTGTTACCGGTGGTACTTTTTCCGATCCGTCCGCACTTTTATACTTAAGCGGTAATGCTAACGTGAAGATACGTTTGAATGGAGACGCTACTTGTAATGGCTTTAAAACGCAAAGTGGACAATCTGTAGAATTGGACTTGAACAACCATGTGCTTACACTTGCTAAACCGACCGTTGGCTCGGCTGGCACAGAAACGAACAGTTGTCAATTGTTGAAAGGTTCTACCGTTACTATGAAAAACGGAACACTGGCAAGTGATAATGATAAAATTATGATTCAGAACTACTGTAATTTGACGTTGGATGCTATGACAGTGAAGGGGCTAAATGCCTTATATGTATTGAGTAACAATTGTGGTAATATTTTGATTAGCAATACTACGATTAATGCCGGAATTGGTGCATATGCATTTGATGTTTGCGGCTATTCAACCTACACTGACGGAGTTAAAGTAACTGTTAAAGGTACTAGTATTATTAATGGTAACGTGGAATTATCAAAAAGTACCGGAAACACCGAACCTATGGAATTGAATATTGAGGGTGGTACTTTTAACGGCAATTTGGTTGTTGATTCATCGATAACAAATGCTTCTTCTATCATTAACGTGACTGGTACTCCTTCTTTTAAAGGAACCGGTTGGGATAGTTATAAAAAATAAGAGAATTATTTGCTATCATGTTATTAGTCATGGCAGAAAGTGAAAGAAGGTCGTCCTGTTTCGAAAGGTCGGGCGGCTTTCTTTTTTTAAGATTAGAAGATTATGAAACTTAATCCCCATTTCAAACTCCGCTCCATAGCCGGAGAAACAATAATTGTGAACCAAGGTGTTCCCGATACTGATTTGACCCGTATTATTTCCTTTAATTTTTCCGCTTGCTTACTTTGGAAACGACTTTCGGGAAAGGATTTCACTTTACAAGAGGCAGTCTTGGTGTTGGTGGAATCTTATCATATTCCTCAAGAGCAGGCCGAAAGAGATGTGGTGATTTGGGCAGATGCACTAAAAAAATGTTCAGCCTTACTTGATTGATATAACAATGGATATAATACTCGATAAACCGGAGCAAATGCTATTTGCCTTGCTCCGATCCGCGTTGAACAGCACAAAGCCGGTTAGTGAAATCCTTTTTACCGATATATCTTCTGCCCTTTGGCAGGCGTGTTACAAACTAGCTTGCACTCAGGGAGTGATGGCCTTGGCATGGGACGGAATACAGACCCTGCCGGCCTGTTTGCAACCCCCGAAGGCTTTGAAATTAAACTGGGCGATGGCGGTAGAGAACTATGAAAAACGCTACCGGCGGTACTGCCATACCATAGCCGAACTTTCAGCTTTTTATAAAACGCATGGCATTACCACGGTCCAGTTGAAAGGAGTGGGCCTCTCCACCTATTATCCCATTCCTTCGCACAGGGAAGGGGGGAGATATAGACATCTTCACTTATTCGGCAGACCATTCCCGGAAAAGTGATGCCGAGGCCAACCGGCTGGCAGACCGGTTAATGGAAGAAAAAGGAATAGAGGTAGACCTTGAACACTCCGAAAAGCATAGTATGTTTTACTATAAAGGTATTCCGATAGAAAATCATAAAACCTTCATTAATTCGGAAACATACCATATAGCGGTGAAGATGGATAAGCTCCTTCAAGAACTGCTACAACCCGTATCGGCGGAATTGGACGGAAAATACCCCATTTTCATTCCATCTTCCACTTTTAATACTGTATTTCTCGCTTTTTCATGCCGCCCAGCATTACGCACGCGGCCTGGCGCTTCATCATCTTTGCGACTGGGCTTGCCTGCTGAATAGATACGGCCTGCATATTCCTGAGGAAGTGACGGATATTCGTTTTAGAAATATGATGCTGGCAATGACTCACCTTTGTAATGATTATTTAGGAACTTCCGTTCCTGTATATGGAGGAGAAGGGTTGGCGGAGGAAATCTTGTGGGAAATCATCCGGCCACCCTATACTAAGTTTGTTCCGGCGAAGAATAAATGGAGCATTCTGGTTTATAAAACCAAACGTATGCTGCATACTCATCGTGCGTGTAACAGCGTGTTGCGCATTTCACTGTGCAAATGGGTTGGAATTTCTATTCTGTTGCATCTGCGCTCTCCCCATACCATCTTCCAAACGGAACGAAAATAGGCGGTTTATGTTGAAAAGAATCTGCCGTTTGTTGTTGCCTGATGAAAGGAAAATGGGGATAAGGGTGGTTTGTGCCGTATTTCTTTGCGCATTACTTGACTTTGCCGGACTCGCTGCCCTGTTGCCTGTCTTGTTTTTTCTGTTGGATGACGGGAGGGATAAAGATGCCGCCCTGTTATTTTGTCTGGTGGCAATAGTCTTTATTTTGGTGAAAAACGCTTTGGTAGCGGGGCTTTCACGTTTTCAAAACCATTTTCTGATGTCTCTTTACCGTCGGCTCAGCTTTTCTCTCTTTACTTCTTACTATCAACGGGGATTATTGTTTATACGCAGCAGGGGGAGTATCCGGCTGGGATATGAGGTAAATTATATTTGTTATGCTTTTTCTTTAAATCTTCTTTCCCCCTTGCTTCGCATGACAGGAGAACTGCTGCTTATTTTATGGGTGACGGCAGCTTTGTTGGTTTACGCTCCGTTGACGGTACTGATGCTGTATATTGCCTTTCTGCCTTTTATGTTGATTTACGGATGGGGGATCAGGAAACCGATGCGCCGTTATGGTGAGCAGGAGCAGCAGGCTCGTCGTGAGCAGTCCCGGCTGGTCACGGAAACGATGAAAGGGTATGCCGAATTGGAACTGAATGCGGCGTTTCCTTTTTTTCAGCAGGCATTCGCCGAGAGGATAAGGAAAATCAGTGAGAGTCGTTTGAAACTGGAAATGATACAGCACCTTCCTTTTTGCCTTTCCGAAATGGCAGTTATATCGGGACTGACCTTGCTCACCGTTTTCGGAACAGGGGATATCAAAGCGTTGGTAGGTGTCTTTGCTGTGGCGGCTTTCCGGCTGTTACCCGCTTTGCGCGGCATCTTAGGTGGTTGGACACAAGTACAGAATGCGGTCTATTCTCTGCGGATTATAGAGGAAGGGTTGGGGGATAAGGGGATAGAAGCAGTTTCTCCATCATGGGGGCAGGAAGCGTTTTCTTTTCAAAAAGAGATACGGATAGAACACCTCACCTATGCTTATCCTGAAAGTAAAGAGGTTCTAAAGGATTTTTGTTGTACTATTCGTAAAGGGGAATATGTAGGTATCTGTGGTGAGAGTGGCGTGGGTAAGTCTACCTTGTTTTATCTGCTTTTGGGATTTATCACTCCGGATAAAGGCGCTATTCGGATAGATGGCAGGCCGCTTGTCGATGTGCCGAGGCAGGAATGGCATCGCAAGGTGGGATATGTGCAACAGGAAGTGTTTGTGCTGGATGGGACCTTGGCGGAAAATATTGCTTTGGGATGCCGGTTTATAGATAAGGAATGGGTAGCGGAGATAGTGAGGCAGGTGAGATTGGATGCTTGGGTGGATGAATTGCCGCAAGGAATGGATACCCCCTTTGGGTGAAGGGGGAGGAAGGCTTTCGGGAGGTCAGAAACAACGGGTAGGCATAGCCCGTGCTTTGTATAAGAAAGCGGAGGTACTTCTACTGGATGAGGCTACTTCTGCATTGGATAATGAGGCTGAACGGGCTGTCAATGAAATGCTTCTCAGTCTGATGAAGGAGTGTAGGGGGCTGACTATTCTTACGATAGCCCATCGGGAAAGCTCATTGGCATATTGTCATCGTGTAATCAGATTAAATGGAAAAGACAATGGATCAAATTTATAAAATAGGTGGCCACTGCTTCGCATTGCCGGACGAAAGGTTGATGGAGGTGGTGGATGGTATCAGCGGTTTCAAGCCTTTTATTTGGCAACCGGATCTGGTTTTGGTAAAAGATGTATATGAGGGTGCTTGGTTGCCGGATTTTACTGTTTGGGAGGGAAACGGTTGGGATTTTCCGGCTTTTCAGAGAAAGTCCTATGGGTTCGGATATGAAGATGTAACCGGTACTTTCGGTGTGAGTGGGGATAGTTTTTTGTTGGAACTGGCTCCGCAGGGAGAACCGTCGCTTTATCTCCGGACGATGGGTGAAACTGGGAAAGGTATCTGTTTATATGGTCATTATTCTCCCCGTCTTTTAAGATTTGCCTTATGGATGGGGTATGGCCTGATGACGGTACGGAAAGATACGGTTGCCTTGCATGGCAGTTGTATTGTTTATAAGGGGAAAGCGGTTCTTTTTTTAGGTGAAAGCGGAACCGGCAAAAGTACCCATACTCGTTTGTGGAGGGAAAATATAGCAGGAAGTAAGTTGCTAAATGATGACAGTCCCATTGTGCGTTATGAAGAGGGGGGCGTGTGGGTATATGGCAGCCCGTGGAGTGGGAAGACTCCTTGTTATAAGGCGGAATGTTATCCGTTGGCCGGATGTGTACGTTTGTCACAAGCACCGTATAATAAGATACGGAGATTGAACACTTTGCAGGCTTATGCAGCTTTGCATCCGTCTGCTCCTCCTGCATTTGCATACGAGGAGGAATTATACAGTGGGGTTTGTAGTCTGTTGGAAAAGATGGTTTCATCCATTCCTGTTTATCATCTGGAGTGTTTGCCCGATGAGGAGGCGGTGAAATTAGTATGTCGTACTTTATATGGAGATGGGTATGAAGCGGATAGCGAATGAATGTTTCTTTGCGTGGGTGGAGTCGGAAATCAAAAGTGGCAGGAGTGTGAAGTTCCGGGTGAAAGGCAATTCCATGATGCCTTTACTGAGAAATGGGAAGGATGAAGTGGTGGTGGGGCCGTATGATAAGGAGGAGTTAAAACTTTTTGATGTCATTCTGTTCCGGCAGACAGACCGGTATGTATTGCATCGGATTATTCAAAAAAGAGGCAGTCGTTATTTGATGCAGGGAGATGGCGTTTGTCGTTTTTATGAGGAATGTGAGGACACGGATATCATCGGGGTGGTGAGAAGGGTATGCAGACCTTCCGGAAAGAAGATTGAAACAGATTCCGCCTGTTGGCGGTTGGAAAGCCGTTTGTGGTTGGGACTTGGTGGATGCAGAGGAATGGTGTTGCGTGTCCTGAATAGATTGGGTTGTTGGCTCCTTTTTTGACGAAAGCCGTCAGCTTGGAAGGAAATATTATTCATAAAGCAGGTATTTCTCTCTCATCTTTTTGTAGGCTTCCAGTTCATTCTGCCATCCTGCACGGATTTCTTCTTCACTGGCTCCTTTCGTGATTTGTTCCCTTACGGTACGGTTCCCTATCAACAGGTCGAACCATTGTGGGCGGGTAAAGAACTTGTCCGCTTTTCCAAGGTCTTGATAAGCTTGATAATAGGTGATGATGTATTTTAAAGAGAATCCTTTCGGGGCGGTGATATGGCGGAGATTATTGCCATAGCAGTATTGGTTTTTATACATCGGATTCTTATCAAAGCCTTCCAAGGCTTCCGGTCTGAAAGAAAAGGAGGAGATGCGGATATCCGGTGAACCGATTACTTGAAAAGGATAAAGAGTACCTCTGCCCACACTGATGGCTGTACCTTCAAACGGGCAGAGTGAAGGATATAAGGCAATTGCTTGGTCGTTGGGCAGGTTGGGAGAGGGCTTTACCGGAAGCGAATAGGGTTGTCCGTGTTTCCAACCTTCTACGGGGATAACGGTCAACGCGCATTTTTTGCCATTGGATAACCAGCCTTCACCATTGATCATTTGAGCCAACTCGCCTACAGTGCAACCGTGTAAAATAGGTATGGGATGCATGCCCACGAAACTTTTCTGATTTTTCTGTCGCACAGGACCGTCCACATAATCGCAAGGATTGGGACGGTCTGTGATGACCAGTTGTTTCCGGTTCTCGGCACAAGCTTCCATTATATACTGCATGGTGCTGATATAGGTATAGAAACGGGCGCCTACATCCTGAATGTCAAACACAATCAGGTCTATATCCTGTAGCTGTGCCGCAGCCGGCTTTTTATTTTTACCGTAAAGGGACAGGATGGGTACTCCTGTACGGGTATCTTTTCCGTTCTTGATGGTTTCTCCGGCATCGGCGTCACCCCGGAAGCCGTGTTCGGGAGCGAATACCTTTTTTATTTGTATATGCGCTGCCAGCAGGGTGTCCAACAGATGAGTTTCTCCTACCCTGGAGGTTTGGTTTACAACCAATGCTACACGCTTCCCTTTTAATATAGGTAAGAGGTGGTCCATCTGTTCGGCTCCGGTAATAACTTTTTGCGCGGTCACGGCGTTGAAAGTAAACAAGAGGCAGCATAGGAAAATGTATTTTGTTTTCATGATATGTGGTGATTATTTTGTAATATTGCACAAAAATAAGAATTTAATTGAGAATGGACGCACTTGCTATCATTAATAAATATTATCCTGAAGATAATGAACTGAAACATATCCTGCTGACGCATAGCCGTTCGGTGGCCGATAAAGCGTTATGGATTGCCGGCAAGCATCCGGAATTGAATCTGGACAAGCAATTTTTGGAAGAAGCGGCAATGCTGCACGATATCGGTATTTTTATGACAGATGCTGATGGTATTTGTTGTTTCGGATCTTATTCTTATATTTGTCATGGATATTTGGGGGCTGATCTGATGCGGAAAGAAGGATTCCCGCGCCATGCGTTGGTCTGTGAGAGACATACGGGGGCAGGTATATCTTTGCAAAGTATTATTGACCAGCAATTGCCCGTTCCTCATCGGGATATGGTTCCGGTATCACTGGAGGAACAGGTTATCTGCTTTGCCGACAAGTTTTTTTCAAAGACACATCTGGACAAGGAAAAAAGCGTGGAGAAGGCGTTAAAGAGTATTTCACGTTATGGGGAAGATGGGATAATCCGTTTTAACCATTGGTGCGAATGTTTCTTGTAAGCCTTAAAAATAAATTAAATATCCGCTAAATAGTTCATTATTGGCGGATAATGCTTAATTTTGCCCCTCAAAAGCGTAAATGATTTGTGAATGACGCCACTAAAACGACATAGATTTATAACATTCCTACTACTATTTGCATGCCTGTTGCTTTCTTTAAGTACGGGTGCTCAACGCAGAAAGCGGAATTCTGCATCCGGCAATGATTCCCTGAAAGTAGATAGTACTTTGGTAGATACGTTGTCTATTGATACGGTTGCACCTAAAAAGAAGCAGCCGTTGGATGCGCCTGTTATTTATGAAGCAAATGACTCTATCGTATTCACTGAGGGCGGATATGCCCATCTGTATGGTGACGGTAAGGTGAACTATGAGAAAATTGAATTGACCTCTGCTGTGATTACAATGAACATGGATAGCAGTACGGTGTATGCCCGTGGTGTTCCCGACTCGGTTGGCGTGGAAAAAGGTACTCCTATCTTTAAAGATGGCGAGACTCCGTACGAGTCAAAAATCATGCGTTATAACTTCAAGTCGAAGAAAGGTTTCATCAATAATATTGTAACTCAGCAAGGTGAAGGGTATGTAACCAGTGAAGAATCAAAGAAAGGTTCCAATGATGAGCTTTATCTGCGTCACGGACGATACACTACGTGTGATAATCACGAACATCCTCACTTTTATCTGAAGCTTTCTATGGCGAAAGTACGTCCCAAGAAGAATGTAGTATTTGGTCCTGCCCAGTTGGTGGTAGAGGATGTGCCGTTGCCTCTTGCTATTCCTTTTGGTTTTTTCCCGTTCAATAGCAGTTATTCGTCAGGATTCATTATGCCTACATACGGTGATGAAATGAATCGTGGTTTCTATTTACGTGATGGTGGATATTATTTTGCTATCAGTGATCGTATGGATTTGAAAGTGCTGGGTGAGATTTTTACAAAGGGCTCATGGGGACTTTCCACGCAGTCCAATTATAATAAAAGGTACAGATATAGTGGTAATTTCAATGCCAGTTATTTGGTAACGAAGACAGGTGAGAAGAATATGCCGGACTATATGGTTACAAAAGACTTCAGAATTGCATGGAGCCACAGACAGGATGCCAAGGCCAGTCCCAACAGTTCTTTTTCGGCTAATGTGAACTTTGCAACCAGTAGTTATGACCAGCGTAACCTGAGTAGTTTGTATAATCCGCAGCAATATTCAAATAATACCAAGACGTCTAGTGTGAGTTATTCGCGTAACTTTCCCGAGATAGGATTGAATTTGTCCAGTACATTCAATATTTCTCAGAATACACGGGACTCTTCTATCAGCGTGACGTTGCCGGACTTGAATATTTCATTGAACCGTATTTATCCGTTCAAGCGTAAGAAGGCGGTAGGTGATGAACGTTGGTACGAAAAAATCTCACTTCAGTATACCGGTCAGGTGACGAACTCTATTAATACCAAGGATAATCTGATTCTGAAGCAAGGATTGAATAAATGGACCAATGGTATGCAGCACAAAATTCCTATCAGTGCTACATTTACCTTATTCAAATATATCAATATCGTGCCTTCTTTTAACTATACCGAGCGTTGGTATATGCGCAAGGTAGAGCAGAGTTATGATCCGTCGGCACCTAATAATGTGCGGAGAGATACAATCAACGGTTTCAACCGTGTGTATAACTATGATTTGAGTTTGCAGGTGAATACCAAGATGTATGGTTTCTACAAACCGTGGAAGAAATTGTTTGGTGACAAGATTGAAATGATCCGTCACGTCTTTACTCCTTCGGTTAGCATGAGTTATGCGCCGGATTTCAGTACGTCTAGGTATGGATATGTGGGAACGTATACTTATACTGATACGGATGGAGAGGTACGTACTCAGACTTATAATCCATATGAAGGTTTGCCTTACTCCTTCTCACCCAGTGGTAAATCCGAGAATTTTACTTTCTCTATAGACAATAATGTGGAAATGAAAGTGAAATCCGATGCGGATACTACCGGAGTGAAGAAAATCAGCTTGATTGACCAGTTGGGGGCCAGCAT
>ENA-OQJE01000207-OQJE01000207.1-human-gut-metagenome-genome-assembly--contig:-NODE-207-length-12540-cov-1.866511_pt1 | contig 12540 bp, 11 predicted proteins | sample MGYA00242594_ERZ504760 | MGnify/ENA primary metagenome ERZ504760 (study PRJEB26092, sample SAMD00036358) | human gut metagenome | host: Homo sapiens | study: EMG produced TPA metagenomics assembly of...
CATCCATAGCTGGTACAAAATCATAATTTCGGGATGGTAACTTGTGTAGTTGCACTCCAATAGATTGGTTTGCTTGAGCCAACCACTCCAAAATAACACCCAACGCTGCAATCAAGATAAGTTCCAACATCATAGAAGTCATATGTATAGGTTGTATTATATATACTTTGTTCTGGAACTAGTGCTGTCGTTGAAAATGGGCAGCTTCGTTCGATGTTATCGGAATAGCTCGTGTAGTAATCCGTTCCTGAAACATTTTTTATTAAATCCGGGCCAATACCGACGGTAGTTCCACTCATATAAAAGCCCAATCCATTGGCCTTTGTATAAAGAACTCTCCATGTTACCTTACACTGCTTTGGGTGATTACTTTGCTTTCCTTCATTGAATAGCTAGAACAACAGCTACTATCAAGAACAAAGTTGAAAGCCCAAGCTGAACCCATGCAATTTTTTCGTTTTCGGCATTGTTACAGCCTTTGGAGGATACTGCCACTTGGATATAATGCACTGCTACGATTCCATATGAGAAAAACAAGAAGCCCAAGCATAAGGTACTGCGCTTTTATCTGTCAATCGGACAAGATTACTAGTCCATACTGAAATGCAGCCCCAAAGGGCAAAAGGAGCAATAAGAAAAAAGTTAGCTTTTGCCTTTTTTCTATTCTTAGCCTCCCACAGCTTGATGGTACGATTTTGTAGTATCCATAAGGTGTCCACCGGAATCATACGAATACAAAATATCATGATAGCAATGGGTATAGTAGCTATTATCATATGCGAAATGGACTTCATACAGCGATTGATTTATAACAACTTTCGATGGAGAAGTAGCTAGAACCACACTAACCAAAAAGGATCCAACCGTAACAGCAGTGCTTCCCGGCAAGTGCAACCCAGTAATTAAAAGGCTTGCTGCAGTTTCAACTCCACCAATCTCAATTTGCGCAATCGCCGTATTGTCAATTGTATAGCTGAGATTTGATACAAATATATGCTTATACTGTGATCCTGTAACATCACTTCCAACAGTGGCTCCCCTTGTTTGAGGCATAGATTTTGAAGTTGCTAATTTCAAAAAGACATCATAGCTTTGATTGGTCAATTTGCTTTTTTTCGTTTTTTGGGCTTTCGTATAGACAAGTTCACCTGTACCATCTTCTTTAACGCTCCGGTTCAAGGTAACATTTTGTCCATCAATATCAGTAAAGCGAGTTACTTCAATGATCGTATTTTTATCTATTTTGTAGGACACTTGCACAGTTCTTGCAACAGTAGCCACCAAATTTTCACGGTCGCTTTTAGAAATAATTTTTGTTTTACTGATTGCACTGTCTGCAAAAGCCGTTGTCATTGGCAAATTTTGTAAAGCGGCTACTGTTATGCCTAAACATAAAGTTTTCAAGAATTCTCTTCGAGATACATCTTTCATATTCTATCACCTCACATCGTTTTTGATATAATGTCTATCATATGAGTTTAGTTGCGATCAAGCGATTCAGGGACATCCGGCTGATACGCTGTAAAGCAGCAGGTGCTATTCACACTTAAGACTGCAATCGCCATTGCAAAAGCACATGTAATTTTACTCAGGAAAAAAATCAGTTTTTGTGAATTCTGTTTCATATTGTCCTCCACATTACATAGAATACGTTACATCGACTTCATTGTTTGTTCCGCGAGGAGTTCCCTTCAGCCAGCAAGTATGAGAAGCAATACCATTATAAGCGTTACTGGTAAAGGTGAGTTTTGCCGAACTGGAGTTATACGTCAAACTTGCATCACTATATGTGGAACCCAAAGTTGTAATCGAATAGTCCCATGCATTTGTGACTTTGTTATTCGTCACTGTCATATAAAAATATGCATGAATCACCACTCCCTTATACGAAACCTTCCAAGAATTCGACGATTTCGCTACACGAGAAATTGAATTGTCCACTGACTCGATAGTAATAGTTGCTGGATCACCATTACTGTCAACTACCGCAATTGTGAGCTTCTCGTTTGCCTTCAGTTGATCGAGATTGCTAAAAGTAACAACATTGTTCTTAACGGTAGCTTTCGGTGAATTCGATTCAGCGAAGGCAGACTGAACGCCAAACGACATTACAACCGCAATAAAAAGCAGACTCGCAGTAAGTTTTTGATAAATTTTCTTGTACTCATGATCATATTTCCTTTCCTTATTTTGATTTGATTGCTTTTACGACTAAATAAATGACCAGTATGCCGATGCAGAGAGAAATAATTGTCAATGCCTCTGCCGTTGCATTAAGGCAAGCACCAATAAAATAAATCAATACCAAAAATGCAACAAAAGACGATAAGAAGCAGTACCCATTTGTTTTTTTTCTATGTTATCACCTCCCTATCTACAAAAGTTAGGCATTAAATTTTTAGTTTGAACCAAAGGAATTGTTGAGAATACAATCAATACCCATTTGGAGAGATAGTAGCAAACTACATGACGTGTATACGGAAGCACATTAAAAATGGCAAGCAGGAAATCTATTGATGAAAGAACAGATGCGACCATCTTGTAACTTGACTTCTTCTTTTCACCTAAAGACTTATTCTTTGCTTCGATAGGAGAGAGAAAGATGGAGATGACCAAAAGAGCTGCTGTTGTCAGGATACGAAAAAGGTGATTTGCTGCGATTGCATTACTTAGCAAAATGCAGATAAGTGCCAGTCCGGTAAACGCCAGATAGCATCTGGTGTGCGACGTTGCGTGATATCCACCAATGTAGATTCGCTGTGGGATAAACCCAATCAAAAATGAAAGTGAGTATCGAACATCACCACACACGGCAGAGACGAGGATGACAAGCAAAACACTTACAACAGACGATATGAGCAACTCGTACCCATAGACATACGCATCCGCTTTTGATTCGTCTACCACTTTTTGTTCGCAGAAAAGACGGACTAATTTCTGAGACAGCGTGCGTTCCCACATTGCAGTTGCGCCACCTTATCTTCTGATTTTTGCTTCACTGTATCATAAATTTCAACAAAATCAAGAGGTTTGGCAAAACTGGTCGTTCTGGTGACAAAAGTGGTAAGTCAGGCTACTTGTAAGGAGCCTTTGCACAGTCTATAATAGTAGCAGGACATTATTTTGTGGAGGTTGTCGAAATGCTGAAGTACCACGTTGCAGTCTGCGATGATGAGAAGTCAGACCTTGATGGCATTGTTCAAAGCGTCCAGCAGTACGATGTGCAAGGCTGCTTTGACATTGAAACTTACATGGATGGAAACGAACTTCTGAGCGAATTGCAAATGCAGAAGAAATCCTTTGATCTGCTTCTTCTCGATATCGAGATGCCATCCAACGGTTTTCAGCTGGCGCAGTCTTTGATTCAGATGGAGAAGCATCCTTTGGTGGTATTTGTCACGAAGCGGCATGAGTACGCTGTGCAGGGATATGGCATTGCATTCCGCTACCTTGTCAAACCTTTGGATCAGACGCTGTTCGCTGCGGCGATGGACGCTGTCCTTCAGGAACTGAACTCCAAACATTTCACAATCGAATACGATGGTGTCACCATGTCCTTGGAAACATCAGATATTTACTTTCTGGAAAGCCACGGACATAAAGTTCTGATCCACTGCAAGGAGCAAGACCTTACATTGAGAATGAGCATTCCTGAAGCCTTGGAGCAGCTTCCCAAACGATGCTTCGTGTCGCCACACAAAAGTTATCTTGTCAATATGGAACACATTGTTTACGCTACTGGAACCGCTGTTTTTCTTTCCAGCGGACATCAGCTGCCGATCAGCAGGAGGAAGCGTCAGGAGTTCAATCAGATCTTCAACGCTTATTTGGGAAGATGATGCTTTATTATTTCGTTGAGTTTGCAGGGAGCTTTGCCAACATTGCCCTGTTGCTGCTTTTTATCGGTCGGCTGTTTCCCAAAAAGGAGCCCGTCTCAAGGTGGTTCTATGCCTATGTTGCACTCTTGATTGCTGGGCAGTGTGCTTTGAGTTTATTCCCGGATTGGGTGACGCAGCGCACGATCTATCTTTTAGTTGGCGGATTTTTCCTGCATTGCTGTTCTATGGGGTTCGACCGTGGCAGGCGGTTTTTGCAAGCGGAGCTTTCTTCACACTGATTGCTTTGGTGGAAGTGCTTGCAATGCTTCTGATTGGGCTGCGTATCCCGGATACCGACATTCTGATGCAGGCTGGGGCAGCACGGTTGGTCTATATTGTTTTTTCAAACCTGATTCAAATTCCACTCGTAGTCCTGATCTCACATTTTTTCAGCCGAAAAGGAAATGCTCTGCGTATCCTATGGCTGCTGCCGATCATTGCGATTCAAATCGCAAGTATTGCTGTCTGTTATGTGGCACAGTATCATGCTGCGGATGAGTATTTCCCGGATTATATGGTCGGTCTTATGGCGGTGCTTCTCCTTATAAACATCCTGATCGTGTTCTATGTGGAAGCTCTCCGGGAAAATGAACTGGAAAAATTCAAAGTTAAGTTCAACGAACAGCAGTACAATCTTCAAATGGAATACTACCAGCAGCTCAAAGAACGCCAGGAAGAAGTCCGTTCTATGCGGCATGATGTGAAGAAATACATCCTGGCGATGCAGGCAGTTGCAGAACACGGTGATACCGAAGAACTTCACAAGATTGCGCAGGCTGCCACGGATGTTTTCGAGCGTTCCACAAATATTTCTGCGGTCGGAAATCCTGTTGTTGATGCTCTTTTGAATTATTACTTACGAATTGCGGAAAGGAATAACATCAAGGTCAATCTGGATGTGACGATTCCTGAAGTTTTGACGATCTCATCGCTGTCTCTGAGCATCATCCTCGGAAATACATTTGACAATGCCATTGAAGCCTGTTGCAGTCTGCCAGCGGAACAGCGAACCATCCATTTACAGCTGCGCAAACAATATCGGAGCCTTTTCTATCGGCTGGAAAACCCATACAGTGATACTTCTCGCGGAATCCGCATCGGAGAACATCATGGTTACGGGCTAAAAAATATAAACCGTATCGTTCAGGAAAACCATGGTGACTTCTACACGAAAAAGAAAGACGGTGTATTTACGGTTCAAGTTCGCTTGAACTGCGAAAATTAAATATGTTTCCACAGCCAAATGATTAGCCTTTATACTGATTGTTTGGCTCTTTATTTTGTAAAGGAGCGTGATGCTATGACCCAGCCCAAATCCGACCTTGCCTATCTCCGCAGCGAAAAAGCCAAAGCGGAGCAGCAGCTACGCTACTACAAGCACCGTGAGAAAATTCTGGAACATCAGATACCGGAGCTGACCCGCAAAGCCCGTGTGCATCGTCTGTGTACCCGTGCCGGAATGCTGGAAAGTTTTCTGATTGCGCCGGAAGAACTCACCAACGATCAGGTGATGGAGCTGCTGAAAATTGCGTTCCGTCAACCAGAAGTTGCGCTGGCACTTGCAAAGATGATTCACGACTTGCAGGAACGCCGCAGCGTTTCAAACCCTTTAGAATAAAGGGCGCAATTATACACCGTTCCGGTGAAATTGCGGTCTTGCAGACGGCTCGATGAAATCGAAGCTGGCGTTTGTGCGCCAGCCCGATTCCATCCCAAGGAAAACTGCATTTTCCTTGCGCTGCTTTGCAGCTATCCTTTTGCGGCTCCCGCCTGAGATCGAAGCGCATGGCACTCCGTTCTAAGGCGGCGAGCAAAACCGAATACGATTCCAGACCGTTCACCAAGAGCAATCTTGCTGGGCGGTCTTTTTGTTTGGGGGTGATGCCTATTCCGTGTCCGCATTTCAAAATCACCATCGTCAAGCGCAGCCAAGGGCAGTCCGCTGTTGCCGGGGCCGCTTACCAGAGCGGCGAACGGCTGTTCAGCGAGTACGACCAGAAAACGAAATTCTACAACAAGAAGAAAGAACTTGTCCATGCCGAGATCATGCTGCCGTCCCATGCGCCGCCCGGATATGCAGACAGGGCAACGCTCTGGAACGCCGTAGAAGCCGTGGAGAACCAGTGGAACTCCCAGCTTGCCCGGCGCATCGTGCTGGCGTTCCCGGTGGAGGTGCCGAAGGAGCAGTATTTGTCCATGATAAAAGAGTTTTGTCAGGAGCAGTTTGTTTCCAAAGGGATGATTGCCGATTTTGCCATCCACGACAAGGGCGATGGAAACCCACACGCCCACATTCTGCTGACGATCCGAGCAATGGACGAACACGGCAAGTGGCTTCCAAAAGCCCGCAAGGTCTACGACCTTGACGAGAACGGTGAGCGCATCCGGCTCCCTTCCGGGAACTGGAAGTGCCACAAGGAAAACACGGTGGACTGGAACGACCAGAAGTACGCCGAGGTCTGGCGGCATAGCTGGGAAACCATCACCAACCGCCATCTGGAAGCGGCTGGCAGACCAGAACGTGTTGACCTGCGCTCCTTTGAGCGGCAGGGCATCCAGCAGATACCAACGGTTCACCTTGGTCCCGCCGCACACCAGATGGAAAAACGCGGCATCGAAACTTTTCTCGGCAATCTGAATCGTGATATTCGAGCCGCCAATAGCCTGATGCAGTCCATCCGCAGTGCGATTCGTGGGCTGCAACGCTGGATCGCAGACCTGAATGAAAAGAAGCAGCTTCTTCTGGACGCTCTGGAAAAGGCGAAGGAACCCACGCTGTCCGACCTACTGGTGGATTACTTCAATCTCCGCAACGAGCAGCGCAGCGATTGGTCTGGCAAGGCAAAACTGAAATGCACTGTCCGGGACTTTGAGGAAGTCAAACGGGCTGTGGAATATCTGAAAGCCCATTCCCTGAACACTGTTGAGGATTTGAACCAAGCTATTGACAGCTTAAACCAGACCGCCGCCCCTCTCCGCAGGCAGTTGAAACAAAATGAAAACCGTATGCGGGCAATCGCCCAAATCAAGGATGCTGCCGCCGTCCATGCCAAGCTGAAGCCCATCCATGACATTTTTATCAAGAAGAACTTCAAGCTGACCAAGGACGCTTATGCTGCCCAGCACAAGGAGGAGCTGGACACCTTTAATAAAGCTGTCCGCACCCTGATGAAGCTGAACGGCAGCACAGCGGTGGATTTTTCGGCATTGGATGCCGAATTTTCTGCGCTGCAATCCAGCAGCGCAGAGCTGCACACCCAACTGGAAACCTTGCAGCCGGACGTCTCCGCACTGAAAAATATCCGCAAGTATATCGACATGGTGCTGAATAAGCAACAGCTTTCTGCACCGGGCGGTAAGATGCCGGAGAAGGAATCGGTGCTGAAACAGCTGGAGCAGTTTCAGCAGAAAAAGTCCCACCACAAAACGACTTCCACTACCCCAAACCGCGAAGAATCGCTCTAAACGATCTTTCTGTCACCGATATGCCGTTGCAATCAGTGGCAGAAATACATAATTCGTTTTTGTTGGCTTTTGGCTATTCTCGTTGGCTAGTGAGTAAAGGCGCATTTTTAAGGTGGAAATTTTCTCTCCAACACCCCCCCATTTTAGGCCACTTTTTCTGTTAATAGTAGAAACGCTTCTTTGAAGGCTAGTCATTTGTGACCTTTTTGTTAATTCTCTAAAAAGATAGGTTGTCTTTTGGTCTTTTTCGTCGGCTACCTATTGAGAGGACTTTTTCAAAGCCGGTAGATTCGGTCTCAAGAATTACAATTCAATTACAAGTTTCTCACCAATGCTACGAAACAGGCGTTCTCGATGCCTACCAAGTGTAGGGCATCTTTTTCAAGACCACTTTCAACTTTAGGCACTGCCATTGTTGCAAAGTTCCGTCCTCCATCGGTCGCCCCATGGGTCAATGTTATTTTAATCAAACAGCCACCTCAACTATATTTTCCAAAAACTTTTCAACAAATTTCTTTTTCAGGCTATTTTTTGGCCGTTTTCGATGGCTCGTAAGTAGAGGGACAATTTTTCGGAAGCCTTAAATTCCGAAGATTTTCTATAAAACTCCGTTCTTTGAAAACAGAATAGTTCAATCGTCCGGTACTTCACAAAAGGTACTTCTGTAACTCGCAGCCCGGTCATAACGAAGACGGGGTGGCTGAAATGCCAATGGTGCGGTGCAAGCCCGCCGCCGGACGATTCCCCACTCCTAGGGAAGTCGAGGACCAATATGGGAGACCTTAACTTATTAACGCAGTTGAGCACTTGTTTCGTGCTTTTCTGCGACTGGAGAATTGGAACCCACCAATTCTCGTTACATACTTTTGTTCCTGATTTCTGCTTCAGCTGGAGGTGATCAACATTTCAGAATATCTTACCACGCAAACTCTGCTGCCGCCGTTTCTCCCATACCCACGCTTCCTTTTGGAACTTGACCTGAGCCAGACTGCAAAAATGACTTATGTGCTGCTGCTCGACCGTGCCACGCTCTCGCAGAAAAATCTCTGGATAGATGAACGTGGTTTCGTGTTTGTCATTTTTACGATTTGCTCTTTGGCTGAGCAGCTAGGGCGCAGCACTGTCAGTGTTTCCAGTGCGCTTAAGGAATTGGACGCTGCGGGATTGATTGAGCGCAGACGAACGCGGTTTTCTTCGCCCAATCACATCTTTGTGAAAATTCCAAATGTTGAATAGTTCTGCGTTTTTCACGATTCAAGAACCGCCAAAATCACGATTCTGTGATGCAGATTCTTAATGGCATCTGCAAAAGAGATTTTTCCTATGCAGTATAGCAGCCTTTAAGACTGTATCAAAGAAAACTTTCACCTAACCAACGTAATAAAACAAAAAGAGAAAAACGAATAGAATCCATCCATTCCTTTCCGTATTTGCGCCACATGAATGAGGAGGTCTGCCCTTGAACAAAGAAAAATCTGAGAAGAAGCCTACCACACGCAAACGTGCGCCGAGAAGTCCGAAGTCCGTGCGCCTGATCGTGGAACGCCATTATATCGGCAATGTGCCGATGAATACGCTTTTTCAGCGGCTTGCGGAAGAAGAAATTCGTAAAACTGCCGAATCGTATCTCGCCGCTGGCTAATTGGACGTTTTACTGCGGAAAAGGGCTTGCATCATCACGCAGCATCCGCTACAATGTGATTGATGAGGTCTCTTTTCCATTATGGAGGTACACATGGAAAAGGACAAAAAAGTAACTGCTTTATACTGCCGGCTGTCAAAAGATGACGGTTCAAACAGCGAAAGCCTGAGCATCCGCACTCAAAAGGCGATGCTTATGGAGTATGCCACACGCAACGGTTTCGGGAATTGCCAGTACTATGTTGATGATGGTTACAGCGGTACGAACTCTGACCGCCCTGCCTTTCAGGAACTTCTGGATGATATCCGGGAAGGAAAGGTGGCAACAGTCATTACCAAAGACCAGTCCCGACTTGGACGCAACCACATCGAAACCGGAACGTATATGGAAATCTTCTTTCCTGAACACGGTGTCCGCTATATTGCAATCAACGATGGTTATGATTCCAACGAGCAATCTCAGATGGATATTGCCCCGTTCCGAAACATCATCAATGAAATGTACGCTAAAGACACTTCCCGAAAAATCAAGAGTGCCCTTCGGACACGCAAGAAAAGCGGAAAGTATATCTCCAGCGGCGCACCGTTTGGCTACCAGAAAGACCCTGCCGACCACAATCACCTTGTGATCGACCCGAACACCGCCCCCGTTGTTGAGTATATCTATTCAATGGCAGAGGAAGGGCTGGGGCTTCACCGCATCGCCAAGCGGCTCCACGATGAAAAAGTCTTGAAGCCGTGTTACTACAAGAAAGAGATGTTTGGCCGCTTTATTGATGATGAAAAGATGTATGATTGGGACAGTGCCTATATCAGTCAGGTTCTGCACAGCCCAGTCTACGCCGGACACATCATCTACGAAGCCAAGCCCACCGTGTCCATGAAATCCAAAAAGCGGCGTTATATTCCGTTTGAAGAACGCGCTATCGTTCCGAATACACATGAAGCAATCATCCCACAAGACCGTTGGGAGAACGTGCAGCGAATCCTTTACAGCCGTTCCAGTAGTTTTATGTGCGATAAGACCGACTACGACAATATCTTCAAAGGCATCGTCCGCTGTGCAGACTGCGGCAGAACGATGTTAGTCAAGGTTGAGCACAGGCGCAAACGTAACAGTGTTCTGGATCAGACCTTTTATTGTTGCAGCACTTATCGGAAATATGGTGCGAAAGCCTGTGACTCTCATAATTTGGAAGCCCGTGTTCTGCATGAAGCTGTCTTTGCGGACATTCAGGCACACGCAAAGGCCGCTGTGAGCAATCGGGAAGCCCTTGTGAAGAAGATTGCAAATCAGATGCACCTCCGGGTGTCCTCTGACCGGGCGCAGCACAAACGGGATTTGAAGCAGTGTAAAGCACGAATCGCAGAAATCGAAGACCTGTATGCAAAACTTTATGAGGACGTATCAAAGGGACTTCTCCCGGAGAAACGTTTTCAAATGCTTGCAGATCGCTACGACAAAGAACAGGCTGAACTGACCGAGAAGATTGAGCAGTACGAGCGGGAAGGCCGTGCTGAACACGATCAGCTGGACAAGATTCAGGATTTTATTGATGAAGTCAGCAAGTACGCTGGCATCACCGAACTGAACTATAAGATTCTGCATCAGCTGATTGACAAGATTCTGGTATCCAAAGCGGAAAAGGTCGATGGCGAATACGTCCAGAAAATCCAGATTTTCTACCGCTTTATCGGCCCATTGGATGCCATTGAGTAACAACGTCAGAAAAGTCACCTCCGAGAACTATCCTACAGATTCCGGCCGGGAGGGAGAACTCATCTTCCGCTTAGTGTACCAGCAAGCAGGCTGCAAAAAGCCCTTCTCTCGCCTGTGGCTGTCCAGCATGGAGGAAAACGCCATCCGGGAGGGCTTTGCCCATCTCAAACCGTCAACTGAATACGATGCCTTGTATGAGGCGGCTTTATGCCGGGAACGCGCCGACTGGATGGTTGGCATCAATGCGTCCCGGCTTTTTTCGTGCCTGTACGGTCAACCGCTGGCGGTGGGGCGTGTTATGACCCCAGTACTTGCCATGACGGTGGTTCGGGAAGCCGCCATTGCCGCCTTTGTGCCGGAGAAATTCTACACGGTGGATCTGGAACTGACCAGTGGCTGCACGGCATCCAGCACACGGTTTGCACAGAAAGCGGATGCCGAACTGCTGCTTTCCAAATGCCGAAAGGAGGGGCGTGTCACGGTGCAGAAGATGGAACGCAAGGAGAAATCCGAAAGCCCGCCGCAGCTCTATGACCTTACTGCATTGCAGCGGGATGCCAACCGTCTGCTGGGATTTACGGCACAGCAGACCTTGGATTATGCCCAAAGCCTTTACGAAAAGCGGCTTATCACCTACCCCCGCACGGACAGCCGGTTTTTGACGGAGGATATGGCGGCTTCCCTTCCGGGACTGGTGACGGACACGGGCAGGGCGTTTGCCGTGGAGGAGCCGATTCCCATCCATGTGCAGCAGGTCATCAATGGCGGCAAAGTCACCGACCACCATGCGCTGCTGCCTACGAAAAGCATGGCAAACGCAGATCTTGCCGCCCTCCCTGCCGGGGAGCGGAATGTCCTGCGGCTGATTGCCGCACGGCTGCTCTGCGCTGTGGGCGAACCGCACTGCTATGCAGAAACTACGCTCACCACCATCTGCGCCGGAGAGGAATTCTCCGCAAAAGGCAAGTTGGTGCTGTCCGATGGATGGAGAGCCATGGAGCGGAAAATGCTGGGCGAACTGTTGGGCAAGCAGAAAGAACCGGCTGTTCTGCCCGATGTGCAGGAGCAGAGCCAGTGCAGCGTTGCCGGTGTCGAACTGAAGAGGGTCAAACGTCTCCGCCAAGCATTTCACCGAGGACCTTCTACTTCATGCGATGGAAACCGCCAGTGCAGACAGTATGCCGGAGGGCGTAGAACGTCAGGGCATCGGTACCCCGGCAACGAGAGCCGCCACTATCGAAAAGCTGGTGCAGAAGGGCTTTCTGGAGCGCAAGGGGCAACAAGAAACCAAGGTGCTGCTGCCCACCGACAAAGGTAAAGCCCTTATCACCGTAATGCCCGAAGAAATCCAGTCCGCCGACATGACTGCTGACTGGGAAACAAAACTGCTGCGCGTGGAGCGTGGCGAGATGGAGCCAGAAACTTTTATGACTGAAATCAACGATATGATCTCCTCGCTGGTAAACACCACCGAGGCCGTGAAAGGAGCGAGTGCGCTTATGAAAAATAAAGTGATTGGTGTCTGTCCGAACTGTGGCAAATCTGTTGTGGAACGTGAAAAAGGCTGGTTTTGTGAAGCCAATCCCTGCCGCTTTATTCTGTGGAAAGACAATGCTTTCTTCAAACGGTTGGGCAAACGGCTGGATGCTCATGTAGCCGACAAGCTGTTGCGCGATGGGCGTGTCCGGCTGAAAGACTGCAAGAGTGCCAAGGGCAAGGTTTACAACGCCACCGTCCTGCTGTTCACCGAAGCCGACGGTCGCAGTAAGTTTTCGCTGGAATTTGAGGGTGGCCGCTGATGAGTGTGCTGGACGAAGCTGTTTATCTGCTGAATAA
>ENA-OQJE01000210-OQJE01000210.1-human-gut-metagenome-genome-assembly--contig:-NODE-210-length-12378-cov-3.207820_pt1 | contig 12378 bp, 23 predicted proteins | sample MGYA00242594_ERZ504760 | MGnify/ENA primary metagenome ERZ504760 (study PRJEB26092, sample SAMD00036358) | human gut metagenome | host: Homo sapiens | study: EMG produced TPA metagenomics assembly of...
GAAAAAGCGGATATGCCTTATGACATCGTACTGTTCGACCTTCCCGGTACAATGGGCAGCGATGGGGTAATCGCGATTATCAGTGCGCTCGATTATCTGTTCGTGCCGATCAAGGCTGACCGTCGTTGTACTGGAAAGCACGCTGAACTTTGCAACCACCATCAATGACCGCCTGATAAAGACCGGCATTTTCCTCCCTGAAGAGGCTGTGTCTGTTCTGGAACATGGTGGACCGAAGGGAACGCACGGCCTTGTATGACATCTATCAGCAGGGATTCTCCCGTTTAGGACTGGACTGCCTTCAAACACGTATTCCCATGCGCAGCAACTTCTCCAAAGACTTGTCCGCTACAAGCGGCCCTGTTTACCGGAGTACGCTGTTCGCTCCCGATGCGGCATTCACCAGAGAATGCGGCTTCAATACGTTCATGGATGAAATTATGGAAACACTTAAAATCGAATAGCCATGACAAAGAAAGCAAGCGGACAGAATCCGGTGGATGAAGCGTATCTGCGCAGCCTGATGGCAGGTGTTTCCCCGGAGCCTGCCGAATCTCCGTCTGCCACAATGGGCACGGGTAATGAGAAAAATGGGGTATCCGGCGAAAAGAAGAATACGGACAGCTGTGTGAATGAGACTATGGGGGATATTCCCGAAGCGGACAATACCTTCCATACCGGAACGGTCATGGAAAAGCCTTCACCGAGAACGATACGCACGGCACTGGCCGACTTTATCCGCAGATTCCTTACCCCCTATAAATGCGAAGGCAGACAAGGGGTATATATCGACAAGGAACTGCACCAGAAAATATCGGTTATTGTTGGAATCGCGGGCAAACGGCAGCTGACGGTCGGCAACTATATAGATAATGTATTGAAAGAACATTTCGAGAGACATTCGGAAGAGGTGAAGGCCTACCTTCAAAAGAGTTACAATAAAATATTTTAGGTCATGGATATACAATCAGTTTACTATGAAGCCGGGATCGTTCTGTTCTGGCTGCTGTTCGCCTATCTGTTCATGGACAAGTTTTTGTTCAGGGGACAGCTCGGCGAGATATGTTTCGGGAAGGCACGCCGCCGCATGGCAAAAGCGCTGCGGAGCGTTGCCGGATGGTTCGATCCGGTGAAAGAGGAACAGAAGAAAGGGCGTAAACGCACTAAAGGGAAAATGGAAAAGAAAGCGAGTCCGTCGGTGCGGGAAGCTGAAAAGAGGGACATCCCGGCAGTGAAAACAGAAACGGGAGACAAGGATAAGCTGAAAATGAAGGAAAAGCCTGCAAACGCGGGCATGGAAGAAACTCCTCAAAAACAGTCCGGAGCGGACAGTCTTGTCGTCACGAAAAGCTATGGGACACGCCAGCAGCCGCCAATAAACGCCACCGGTTCCGGGGCTATTGCGGGTAAGGAAAATGCCTCTACATTTGCCGGCAGAAACGAAGATGCGGTGCCGCAAAGGACGGCACAAGTACCGCCGGAGCGCATCCCGGAACTGTTCCGGGACAAGCGTGTGGAAGAGTGGCGGGCTTCCGGACCCGACAGTTCCGGCAGGCTTGAGGACAATGAGAAACAGACTGAAAACAGTGACGACGTGGATACGGACGAACTGAATGAGGAACTGGAAGACTTGAACTGCGCCCGTGACGGTTATCAGGGTGGCACAGCCGGTATCGGGCCGGAAGAGATAGACCTGATCATCGACCTGTGCAACGGCAAGGAGATTCCCACGGACAAGCGGCTGGCCCTTCTGAGGGCTATCCACCATATAAAGGATACGCAGATTGAGCGCTCGATACTGGAAAGTATCAATGGCAGCGACAGCCGTATCAGCAAATTTCTGGACGAAGCCGAACATTTGAGTGAGGCTGCTCCGGACAGTGATTAACCGATTAAAAAAGGAGGTAACGATGACAAGAGGTTATTTTGATACGGGTTGATTGCCCGTATCATTGTAAAGAGAGATTCGCTATGGTATGTGACTGAATAAACCAACAAAGCATGTATATGACTTATTTCGATTCGGGATGATAAATTGATGTTCCCGCCTGATAAGGGGACATTCCCACCGGGAAGAGACAATTTCTTAAAGTGACTTATTTATAAAACAGAATGGCTATGACAAAAGGCTATTACGATTCGGGATGACAGACCGCTTGCGGCAGTCACCCGGCAAGACAACAAGAACTATTCACCATTAAATTTTATCCGTATGAATATAGGACTGGTAGATGTGGACGGACATAACTTCCCCAATTTTGCTCTGATGCGCCTTTCGGCTTATTACAAGAGAAAAGGGTACCGGGTGGAATGGGCGGCACCGGCACGGCGGTATGACAAGGTGCTGGCAAGCAAGGTGTTCACCTTCACACCAGATTATGATTACAGCCGGCTGGATGCCGGAGAGGTAGTCAGGGGCGGAACCGGATATGATATTGCCGGCAGGCTTCCCGAAACGGTGGAACACAGCCGGATGATGGATTACTCCCTTTACCCCGAATATCCCTTCTCCCTCCAGTTCTTTTCAAGGGGCTGCATCCGTAAATGCCTTTTCTGCCTCGTCCGCGAGAAAGAAGGGTATATCCGGACAGTGGAGCCGGTGGAACAACTGAATCCCGAAGGAAAATGGATTGAGGTACTGGACAACAACTTCTTTGCCAATCCGCAGTGAAGGTCGGCAGTGGATTATCTGCTGAAAACCCGCCAGCCCGTAAAACTGCACGGTGTGGACGTCAGGATTATGGATGAGGAACAGGCCTGGCATCTGAACAAACTGAAGATGAAACAGAACATCCACATCGCCTGGGACTTGCCCGCACTGGACCTGACAGAGCGTCTGAAAGAGATGGTCAGGCATGTGAAGCCTTACAAGATTACCTGCTATGTGCTGGTAGGATTCAATTCCACCATAGAGCAGGACCTTTTCCGGCTGAACGTGCTCAGGAAACTGGGGATTACCCCCTTTGTCATTCCTTTCCGGGATTATGAGAACAGGCGGACGCCTACCCGGTATGAGCGTGACCTTGCACGGTGGGCAAACCGGATGTGGCTGTTCAAGTCCTCTTCCTTTGAGGACTATACACCCCGCAAAGGTTTCAAGTGCGGGGAATATTTGAAATAAAACGGTAAAAAACAGTAAAGGCAATGAGGACAAAAGGCTATTACGATTCGGGATGATGCGCATCCCCTTTTCAAGAGAGAATTAACACCTGTGTTTCACCACTAAAACAACTGACGATGCGAATGGCATATTATGACTCCGGCTGATTTCCAGCCGGAACTTACCCCCTGAACCAGTAAACCATAAAGTAGCTGCGGGCTGCCTTGTGGGGATAGTGAAAGGGGGCGGTCCGTGGCTTTTCATTCACTTAAAAATCACGGAATTAATGAAAAAGAAAAGATTGATTATGATGCTGGCCGCTGTTGCGGCGGCAAGCGCGGCAATGGCGCAAGGAAACGGGCAGGCCGGTATTACCGAGGCTACACAGCTCGTGAGCGGATATTTTGACCCCGGCACAAAGCTGGCGTATGCGGTGGGAGCTGTGATCGGACTCGTGGGAGGGATCAAGGTGTATCAGAAGTTCAGTTCGGGCGACCCCGACACCTCGAAAACGGCAAGTTCGTGGTTCGGAGCCTGTATCTTCCTGATAGTCGCGGCTACCATCCTGAGGTCGTTCTTCCTCTAAAAACACCGGCAACTTATGGCTGATTTTGAAATAAATAAGGGTGTGGGCCGTGAGGTGGAGTTCAAGGGACTCCGGGCGCAATACCTGTTTATTTTCGCTGCCGGCCTGCTTGCCGTATTCGTGGTGTTCGTCATCATGTATATGGCAGGCGCTGACCAGTGGATCTGTATCGGTTTCGGGGTTTCGGCAGCTACCGTGCTGGTATGGCTGACCTTCACGCTGAACCGTAAATACGGCAGCCACGGGCTGATGAAACTGTTTGCGGCCCGGCAGCACCCCCGGAGAATCCTCTCACGTAAACGTATCACACGTCTGATTAAAGAACAACAATCGTAAATCATATGAGAAGTATATTAAAAGCATCCACACTGGAAAGCAAGTTCCCCATTATGGCGGTGGAACACGGCTGCATCGTCAGCAAGGACACCGACATCACGGTCACTTTCCGGGTTACATTGCCGGAAGTATTTTCGGTATCATCCGCAGACTATGAGGCGATGCACGCCACATGAGCGAAGGCAATCAAGGTATTGCCGAATTTCTCCATCGTCCACAAGCAGGATATTTTCATCACGGAGAAATACGAGCCGGACATCCGCAGGGACGAACCGAGTTTCCTCTCCCGCAGTTTCGAGCGGCACTTCAACGAAAGGCCTTACCTGCACCACACCTGCTATCTGTTCCTCACCAAGACCACGAAGGAACGCTCCCGGCAGCAAAGCAACTGGAACACGCTCTGCCGTGGTTTTCTGGTGCCCAAGGAAATCAGGGACAGGGAAACGGTGGAGCGTTTCATGGAAGCGACGGGACAGTTTGAAAGCATCGTCAACGACAGCGGGCTGGCAAGGCTGGAACGTCTGACCACGGAAGAGATTACGGGAACGGAGAGCGAACCGGGCATTATCGAACGGTACCTCACGCTGTCGGCAGACGGAACCACCATGTTGCAGGACATGCAGCTGAACCCGGACGGGATGCGTATCGGTGACAAGCGGCTCTGCCTGCATACGCTCTCCGACCTCGACGACCTTCCGGGAAGGGTCAGGACGGACGGGCGGTATGAACGCCTCTCGACCGACCGCTCGGACTGCCGCCTGAGCTATGCCGCCCCCGTGGGCGTGATGCTCTCCTGCGACCATATCTACAACCAGTGGATATTCATAGACGACAGCAGCGAGAACCTTTCCCGTTTTGAGAAGATGGCCAAGAACATGCAGTCGCTTTCCCGTTACAGCCGCAGCAACCAGATAAACAAGGAGTGGCTGGATGAATACCTGAACGAGGCGCATACCAACGGGTTGCAGTCCGTGCGCTGCCATTGCAACATCATCGCATGGGCGGAAAACGGCGATGAACTCCGAAAAGTGAAGAATGACGTGGGCAGTGCGCTGGCATTGATGGAATGTACCCCACGTCATAACACGACCGACCTTCCGGCCCTTTATTGGGCGGGCATACCGGGAAATGAGGCGGACTTCCCCTCTGAAGAGACGTTCTACACGTTTACCGGGCAGGCGCTCTGCTTCTTCACGGCCGAGACATGTTACCGGAACTCGCTGTCCCCCTTCGGCATCCGCATGGTGGACAGGCTGACGGGCAAGCCGGTCTTTCTGGACATCTCGGACCTGCCCATGAAGAAAGGGGTGGTGACTAATAGAAACAAGTTCATACTCGGCCCAAGCGGAAGCGGAAAGAGCTTCTTTACCAACCATCTTGTCAGACAATACTGGGAACAGGGAAGTCATATCCTATTGGTGGACACCGGAAACTCGTACAAGGGACTCTGTGACCTGATACACCAGAAGACCGGCGGAGACGACGGGATTTATTTTACATACCGGGAAGATGACCCGATCTCATTCAATCCGTTTTTCACGGAGAATTACCAGTATGACATTGAAAAGAGGGACAGTATCAAGACCCTGATACTCACTCTTTGGAAGAGGGAGGACGAACCGCCCCGCCGCTCGGAAGAGGTGGCGCTCTCGAATGCCGTCAGTCTTTATATCGAGAAGATAAAAAAGAACCGCAGGATAAAGCCCAACTTCAACTCGTTCTACGATTTTGTAAGGAAGGACTACCGCAAGGTGCTGGCAGACAAGAACGTGCGGGAGAAGGATTTTGACGTGGACGGTTTTCTGAACGTGCTGGAACCCTATTACAAGAACGGCGAGTACGGCTATCTGCTGAACTCGGACAAGGAACTGGACTTGCTTAACAAGCGGTTTATCGTATTCGAGCTGGATGTCGTGAAGGACAATCCCATCCTTTTTCCGGTTGTCACGATTATCATCATGGAGACGTTCATCAACAAGATGCGCCGTTTGCAGGGTATCCGCAAGATGATATTAATCGAAGAAGCATGAAAGGCAATCGCCAAGGAGGGGATGGCATCCTATATAAAATATCTCTTTAAGACGGTCAGAAAGTTCTATGGAGAGGCGGTTGTGGTGACGCAGGAAGTGGATGACATTATCTCCTCACCCGTTGTGAAAGAGACGATTATCAACAACAGCGATTGCAAAATATTGCTCGACCAGCGGAAGTATCAGAATAAATTCGACCAGATACAGAACCTGCTCGGCCTGACGGACAAGGAACGCAGCCAGATACTCTCGATCAACCTTGCCAATGCCGCGAACCGGCTGTATAAAGAGGTCTGGATAGGGTTGGGCGGTACGCAGAGCGCGGTATATGCGACAGAGGTTTCGGTTGAGGAATATTTGTGCTACACCACTGAAGAGACTGAAAAACTGGAACTTACACGCCTTGCCGAAAAACTGGGCGGAAACATGGAGCTGGCCATCAGACAACTTGCCGAACGTAAGCGGCAGGAAAAGAAGTAACCATTTTAAACATAGATGACAATGAGCAAAAAAGATTTATTAAACCAATGCAGGGAAGCCCTTGGAGATGCGACCCTGACCAATCTGGATCTGTTGAACCTGATTGGGGAGATGAAGAAGGAACTGGAACATGACCGTATCTGCGGTCACTGAATGAACAAGGAAGGCGGCTCGTCACTGACTGTCCGTAAATCCAATCATGTGACGGACGGCTTCAAGGGGTACAAGGCCACGCTGTTTATCGGAGAAAGGGGTTATACGGAAATCAATATCCCTCTTAGGAAGGGAGACGACCTTTTCCTGCACGGCAACAAGGATGCCGGATGCATCGGGTATTTCAGCGGCAGCGAGGTATTGCTGTTCGGCAGTTACGGACTGTTCGCCCGTGATGACGACAGCCGGTATTTACTCACCAAAGAAAGGAGATAGACGCATGAAGAAAGAATGATAATTCTGTTTATGGCACTGTTGTCCCTTTCGGTGACAAGCAAGGCACAATGGGCGGTTTTTGACCCCAGCAACTTTGCGCAAAGTATCGTGAACTCGGCCAATGAAATCATTGAAACCTCTTCCACTGCTGAAAATATGATTAATAATTTCAAGGAAACGGTGAAGATTTATGAGCAGGGAAAAGCCTACTACGACGCACTGAAATCGGTGCATGACCTTGTGAAAGGTGCCCGGAAGGTGCAGCAGACCATCCTGCTTGTAGGGGACATTAGCGATATTTACGTGACCAACTTCAATACGATGATGGGTGACCCGAACTTCACCGTGGAGGAACTCTCGGCCATCGCTTTCGGGTATAACCGGATGCTCGAAGAAAGCAGCAACCTGCTGCTGGACCTGAAGGAAGTGACTACGGCCACCGGACTCTCCATGACCGACAAGGAGCGGCTGGACATCATCAACCGGATATACGGTGAAGTACTGGAATACAAGAACCTCACCTGGTATTATACCCGCAAGAATATCGGAATATCGTACCTGCGAAGCAAGAAGAAGGGGAACTCCCAAAGGGTACTCGCCTTGTACGGCACACACGAACAGCGTTACTGGTAACCTTCATCCTAAAAGACAGATTGACTATGGTATTACTATCAATAGACTGGACGAACCTGCATGAGTTGCTGCGTTCGCTTTACGATGAGATTGATGCCGCTGTGCGAGGACATGGCAAGCGTGGCGAAGGGAGTGGCCCGGTATCGGTGCCTTGTTCTACGTGGCGTACCGGGTCTGGCAGTCCCTTGCGAGAGCGGAAGAAATAGATGTGTTCCCGCTTTTCAGGCCTTTCGTGCTGGGGCTTTGCATCATGTTCTTTCCCACTCTCGTGCTGGGGACCATCAACGGGATTCTTTCCCCCGTGTGCAGTGCGACTTCCTCGCTGGTCGAACAGCAGACCTTCGACATGAAGAAGTATCAGGAAGAGAAGGACGAACTGGAACGGGAGGCGATGCTGCGTGACCCGGCAAAAGCCTTTCTGGTAAGCGATGAGGAGTTTGACAAGAAGATAGACGAACTGGGCTGGTCGCTGGGGGATATGGACACGATGATAAACATGTACGGGCAGAAGGCGGTGTATGACATGGGAGAGAAAGTGCGGCAATGGTTCCGGGAACTGCTGGAACTGTTCTTTCAGGCCGCATCGCTGCTGATAGATACACTAAGGACTTTCTTCCTGATTGTATTGTCGATTTTAGGACCTATCTCTTTTGCGCTGGCCGTCTATGACGGATTCCAGAGTACGCTCACCACATGGCTGTCACGCTATATCTGTATTTACTTATGGCTACCGGTGGGTGACCTGTTCGGGGCTATCCTCTCACGCATACAGATCCTGATGTTGCAGCAGGACATCCAGCAGATGCAGGACCCGACATTCATACCGGACGCATCGAACAGCGTATATTGCATCTTCATGATTATAGGTATCATCGGTTACTTCTGCGTGCCCACAGTGTCTTCGTGGATTATACAGGCAGGCGGTGCGGGAGCTTACGGGCAGAAGGCCAACGGTGCCGGGAAGATGGCCGGGAACGGTGCGGCGGCAGTCGGCGGTGCAGTCGGCGGAACGGTAGTCGGGCGCATCAAGAAAATGTTCTAAACGTATTACTTAAAAAACAGAAAAAGACATGGAATTCAAATCATTAAAAAACATCGAGACATCGTTCCGGCAGCTGCGGCTGTTCGGAATGGTATTCCTGGGAGTTTGCGCACTGGTAACGGTCTTCGCCACCTGAAAGGCATACGACTTTGCGGAAGCGCAGCGGCAGAAAATTTATGTGCTGGACAGCGGGAAATCGCTGATGCTGGCCCTCTCGCAGGATGCACAGCAGAACCGGCCGGTAGAGGCGAGGGAGCATATCAGGCGTTTTCACGAACTGTTCTTTACCCTGTCACCGGACAAGAACGCCATTGAAAGCAATGTGCAGCGTGCCCTTTACCTCTCGGATGAAAGCGCCATCGGCTATTACCGGAATTTGCAGGAAAAAGGCTACTTCAACCGGATGATAGCGGGGAATATCTCACAGACCCTGACGGTGGACAGTATCGGGGGGAACTTCGACAGCTATCCGTACGAGATGAGGGCTTATTGCCGCCAGCACATCATCCGTTCGAGCAGCGTTACCGAGAGGTCGCTTGTCACCACCTGCCGGCTGAGGAATGTGACCCGGAGCGACAATAATCCGCAGGGGTTTCTGATAGAAGGCTTTACAATCATCGAAAACAGGGACATCGGGCAGTATGAAAGATAACGGGCTGAAAAAGGTCTTCCAGTCGTTCAGAACGGGGAAAGACCGTCATATGGCAAAGCTCCGCAGACGCTGGCAGCGGTTGAGTTACCGGCAGCAAAGGGTCATCATCCTTTACCTGCTCGGTCTCTTCGCCGCCATCGACCTTGCCTACATCGTGGGCGGTTTCTGCGGCACAGACAAGTTTCCGATTGAGGTGCGGCATCTCCAAAGGGTGATGCTTCCCCTGCCGGACAGTATCCAACCATTAAAAAACAATGTATCCAATGACACAATCCGATAAGAAAGAAGAAAAAGTAAGGGAGAAGGAGACGCTGAAAGCGGAGCCGGTATCCCCAAAGGAGAAAAAGTTAAGCGGCGAGACCGCCGGAAAATTGAAATTTTATGGAGTGGTGGCATTCCTCTCCCTGCTGTGTGCCGGATTCATCTGGTTTCTTTTCAAACCGGATACGGCGGAAACGGTGGAAGGGGCGGCGGGCATCAACACCACCATACCCGATGCCATCGCACCCGAAACGATGGCTGACAAGCAGAAGGCCTACGAACTGGAAGAGATGAAGAAGCGCAGGCGGGAGAAAGTGAGGACCTTGCAGGATGTGGCGGGTGACTGTCTGGCACCGGATACTTCGGAAGTTAGACCGGAAGCACCGAAAGCGGATGCCATACGGGAGTCCAGGGAACGGCAGCGGCAGATTTCAAGGCAGATCACCTCGTTCTATCAGGAGCCGGAGGAGAGTCCGAAAGTGGCCGAACTGGAACGGCGGGTGAAAGAGCTTAACGAGAGGCTGGAACGTGAACGGAAATCACAGGACCCGCTGGAACTGATGGAGAAGTCGTATGAGATGGCGGCACGCTATTTCCCCGGTCAGGCGGGCGGTCAGGTGAAGAGCATACAGCCTTCGGGGGGACATGCCGGCAATCCTGCCGCGATAGCAGCCGGACGTGCCGCAGAGAATGTGGTATCCTCCCTGGCCCCGCCTCCGTTGCCGGATTCAATCCCACGAAATTACGGTTTTGCCACGGCGGTAGGCGGCGGGCTGCTTGCCGGGGCCAATACGATACGTGCCTGCGTTGCCGAGGACCAGACGGTGAGTACCGGCTCATGGTTGAGGTTCAGATTGCTGGAACCGCTGCAAGTGGGCAATGTGCTTGTGCCTGCCGGCACCCGCTTTTAGGAACGGTACGCATCGGGGGGCAACGGATGGAAGTCAGTGTGAGCTCGATAGAGAGCGGCGGCAATATCCTGCCGGTGGAACTGGCGGCATATGACATGGACGGGCAGGCCGGGCTTTTCGTCCCCAACACCGCGGAGCGTACCGCCATGAAGGAAGCCGCAGCCAATATAGGCGGCAGTTTCGGGACAAGCATCTCGTTTGCACGCAGCGCCTCGCAACAACTCGTCATGGACGTGACAAGGGGTGTGCTCGGCGGCGGTTCGCAATACCTCGCCACAAAGATGCGTGAAGTGAAAGTGTCCGTGAAGGCGAATTACCAACTTTTATTAATATCCAAAAAACAGTAATCAGATTATGAAGACAAGAATTGTTTTATCAATAGTCATGCTTTTCTCCCTGCTGGGGGCAAAAGCACAGGAGACGGTGGAAACAAAGATATTTCCCACCAATCAGATTATCGCACCGCACCGGATTGAGGTGACTTTCCAGAAAACCGTGCATATCCTTTTCCCTTCCGAAGTGAGATATGTGGATTTGGGTTCGTTCGACATCATAGCGGACAAGGCGCAGGGCGGGAAACTGGTACGCATCAAGGCGGCGGTAAAAGGCTTTGAGGGGGAAACCAACTTCTCCGTCATCACTGCCGACGGCTGTTTCTATTCCTTTAATGTGGTTTACAAGGACGAACCGGCACAGCTCTCCATTGAGATGGAGGACTGGCTCCGGGACAATCCCGAAGGCGGCATTGCCGGTGACCGCATGTTCGTGAAGCTGAAGGACTCGGTGGGGAGACACCGCTGGTGGTGAACCGCATCATGTACACGCTGTACAAGAAGAACAAAAGGGACATCAGGCACATCGGCTGCAAGAAGTACGGCATACAAACACTGCTCAAGGGAATTTATATCAACAACGACCTGCTGTACCTGCATACATCCGTACGCAACAGGTCGGACATATCGTTTGACATCGACTATGTCCGTTTCAAAATACATCGACAGAAAGTAGGCGAAACGTACCGCCATGCAGGAGAACTTCATCGAGCCGGTAAGGACGTATAACCGCCTGACGACGGTGGACGGAAAAGCCACGGTGCGCAATGTGTTCGTACTGCCCAAACTCACCCTCCCGGATGACAAGCTGCTGGTAGTGGAAATCTATGAGAAGGGCGGTGCCCGTCACCAGTCGTTCCGTATAGAGAACACTGACCTTGTGGCGGCAAAGCCCGTCAGTGAACTGCATCTGAAATAGTAACCCCTATATAGTATAACATATATGCAAAGAATACTATTCATATTGGCAGTTGCCGTAATGTTGCTCTTCGGGGCGGACAAGGCATATGCGCAGCGTGACCTGTCGGGGCAGATCGGCATACAGTTCACCACCGGTGGAGTGAACCATTTCCTTTCATGGAAGAGTGGCGGCGAACGCCATTACTTCACCTCGCTGGCCCTTACCCGTACCAACCGCAACCGTACCCATTGGCTGTACGGTCTGGACTATCAGATAAAGGAGTACACCTATGAGGGCAAGGCGATACCGAAAGCGCAGTTCACCGGGGAACTCGGCTATTTTATCCCCGTATTGGCGGACAAGGGACGGAACGTCTGTCTCCGTGTCGGACTTTCCGCTCTGGGCGGATTCGAGACGGTCAACTGGGGAACTTCCCTGCTTCATGACGGGGCGACAGCCACCAACGGGGACAGCTTTATTTATGGGGGTGGCCTGACGGCGGCTTTCGATGTCTATCTGACAGACCGGATCGTCTTCCTGCTGCAAGTCAAGGAGAGGGCATTGTTCGGGACGGATGCGGGGAATTTCCATACACAGATCGGATTGGGGCTTCGTGTCATTATCAACTAACGAAAAAAGAAAGGAGACTTAAAAATGAGAAACGCATTATATATATGTATAGGTG
>ENA-OQJE01000211-OQJE01000211.1-human-gut-metagenome-genome-assembly--contig:-NODE-211-length-12294-cov-3.210405_pt1 | contig 12294 bp, 8 predicted proteins | sample MGYA00242594_ERZ504760 | MGnify/ENA primary metagenome ERZ504760 (study PRJEB26092, sample SAMD00036358) | human gut metagenome | host: Homo sapiens | study: EMG produced TPA metagenomics assembly of...
ATCACCGACTGTTGTACACAGGTCAGTGCGGAGAACGAAGTGATCTCTTTCAGGCAGTGACGGTCGAAATGCAGGTCGTTGCGGTGTAATCTCAGTTCGGGGTATTTCACGTAGGCATATCCCATAATTCCCAAAGCGGATACTCCCTGTGCGGCCACCGTGGCGATGGCTGCTCCCTTGATTCCCCAATCCAACTGCAAGATAAAGAATAAATCCAGCCCGATGTTCAGTACAACGGAAACCGCCAGAAACCAAAGAGGAGTAACGGCATCTCCTATGGCACGCAGTAATGCCGCATAGAAATTATAGATAAAGGTAAAGCCGATTCCCCAAAAGATAATCCACAAGTAATCATACATCATGCCATAAATATCTTTGGGAATCTGCAATAACCTGAGAATGGGATGAATCCAGACGAAAGCCGCTATATTTAGAATCAATGTTACTGTACCGATCAGCAGGGCGGATACATAGATGTTACGGCGTAGGGAATCCGTTCGTCCGGCTCCATATTGCAAGGAAAAAAACGGTTCCGCTTCCCATGGACAATCCCAGCAGGATGGAAATGAGGAAAACCATCAGCGTATAGGCGGAACCGACGGCAGCCAATGCGCCGGAACCTATACATTGTCCTACAATCAGCGTGTCGGCTATATTGTAACACTGTTGTAGCAGTGAGCCTATAATCATAGGTAAGGTAAAACGTAGCAGAGTGCCGGTGATACCTCCCTGCGTCAAGTCTATTTTAGATAACATGATGCGTGTCTGTTCGATTCAATTTCTTATTTATTTTGAAATTTATTGCGAAGGTAGGGAATAAAATATCAAACAACAATAAAGATTGTCTATTTAATACCCGGAATGTTCTTTCTCCTTAAAAAGAGTTAACTTGATAATATTTTCCATAGGAAACTTTTTATTATAAGAAATATCATGTATGTTTGCATAAAGTTTCCATTGGAAAATATTAAATCAAATAAAATAGTTTAATTATGAAGTATATAGTAATAGGAGGCGTAGCAGGAGGTGCAACTGCTGCCGCACGTATCAGAAGAAACACGGAACAGGCGGAAATCATTTTGTTCGAGAAGGGAGAATACATTTCGTATGCCAATTGTGGTCTACCTTATTATATAGGAGGTGTGATTGCGGAGCGGGAAAAATTGTTTGTACAGACTCCGGAGGCTTTTGGGAAACGTTTTAACATAGATGTGCGTACCCGGTCCGAGGTAATAGCCATCCATTCTGCCGAGAAAACAGTGGATATTCGTACTTCCGACGGGAAAACTTATACGGAGAGTTATGACAAATTATTGCTTTCTCCGGGTGCGTCGCCTGTTCGTCCTCCCTTGCCGGGCATTGACAATGAAGGGATTTTTACCCTACGTAATGTGAATGATACCGATGCTATCAAGAGTTACTTGCAGCAGCATAAGGTGAAACGGGCGGTAATCATCGGGGCCGGATTCATCGGGTTGGAGATGGCGGAGAATCTGCAGGAAGCCGGTGCGGAAGTGGCGGTTGTAGAGATGGCAAATCAGGTCATGGCTCCTATTGATTTCTCTATGGCTTCTTTGGTGCACGAGCACTTGTTGCAGAAAGGAGTACATCTCTATCTGGAAAAGGCGGTGGCTTCTTTCGAACGCACGGTCAACGGACTGGAGGTTGTTTTCAAATCGGGCGAAAGGCTGCCTGCCGATATGGTGTTGTTATCCATCGGGGTACGTCCCAATACCTCATTGGCGACAGAGGCCGGACTGGAGATAGGGGAGATGCGCGGTATTAAGGTTAATGATTACTTGCAGACTTCCAACGAGCATATTTATGCGGTGGGCGATGCTATCGAGTTCCGTCATCCACTGACTGATAGACCGTGGTTGAATTATCTGGCAGGTCCGGCCAACCGTCAGGCGCGTATTGTGGCAGATAACATGGTCTTTGGAAATAAGGTTACATACGAAGGGGCTGTCGGTACTTCCATTGCCAAAGTTTTTGATATGACTGTCGCTGCTTCGGGTCTTCCGGCAAAACGGTTGAAACAGGCAGGCATTGATTATTTGTCGGCAACCATCCATTCCGGTTCCCATGCGGGATATTATCCTGATGCTTTACAGATGTCCATTAAAATAACTTTCTCTCCTGTGAATGGGAAATTACTCGGAGCGCAGATTGTGGGGTATAACGGAGTGGACAAACGTATTGACGAATTCTCGCAAGTGATTAAGCATAACGGAGCTGTTTATGACTTGATGGCTTTGGAGCAGGCATATGCTCCTCCTTTCTCTTCGGCTAAAGATCCTGTAGCAGTAGCCGGATATGTAGCCGGAAATATACTGAGCGGAAAGATGAAGCCTCTTTATTGGCGCGAGTTGCAGGCTGCCGATTTGAGTAAAGTTACGTTGGTTGATGTCCGTACTCCCGATGAATTTGCACTCGGTGCTTTGAAAGGGGCTGTCAATATTCCTTTGGATGATATGCGCGAAAGGATGAAAGAGATTCCTCAGGATAAGCCGGTCTATTTGTATTGTGGAGTAGGGTTGAGAGGGTATTTGGCTTCTAATATATTGTTACAGAATGGTTTTGGGGAAGTAAAGAATTTAATAGGAGGTTTGAAACTGTATAAAGCGGCAACGGCTCCTCTGCCCGAGCCGGAGGAGTTCTCAAATTCCGGTTCTTCAAGTTCTGATTCTTCAAAAGTTGATCATTCTGAACACAGTAAAGATTCTGCTGAAGCTTATACTATTGCCTCTTCCGTCATTCCTTCTATGAAGGCAATAAAAGTGGATGCTTGTGGTATATCTTGTCCCGGTCCTATCATGAAGCTGAAGAAGAGTATGGAAGAACTGGCAGACGGCGAACGTCTGGAGATTGTCGCTACGGATGCCGGCTTCCCCCGCGATGCCGAAGCATGGTGTCATACTACCGGGAACCGTTTTGTCTCAGTAAAATCAGGAGCAGGAAAGTATGAGGTAATTGTTGAGAAAAATACTCCGCAATCTTCTTCCTCGGAGGTTTGCCGGGAGGATAAAGGGAAAACTTTTATTCTGTTCAGTGATGATCTGGACAAAGTTTTAGCTACTTTTGTACTCGCAAACGGTGCGGCGGCTACGGGAAAGAAGGTAACCATCTTCTTTACTTTCTGGGGGCTGAATGCCATCAAGAAGCTGGACAAACCTGTGGTGAAGAAAGATATCTGGGGGAAGATGTTCGGCATGATGCTGCCTTCCAGTTCTTTAAAGTTGAAGTTGTCTAAAATGAATATGGGCGGAATGGGAGCTAGGATGATGCGATATATTATGAATAAGAAAAATATCGATTCATTGGAATCTCTGCGTACTCAAGCCATTCAGAACGGAGTGGAATTTATTGCTTGCCAGATGTCAATGGACGTAATGGGTGTGAAACGTGAGGAATTGCTGGATCATGTGACTATTGGTGGAGTGGCAACTTATATGAACCGTGCCGAACAGGCGAATGTAAACTTGTTTATTTAAATATGCATGGAGAAAATAAAATCAATATGTGTCATGAGAGAGCTGTTCAAGGCTCTCTCTGAACTTGAAACCCGCTTAATGGAACAATATGGAGTGTCATTGAATGAGGCAATGGCACTTTGTTGCATTGGCGGAGATACGCTGACGGCTAGTGTGATATCGGAAAACACAGGTCTGTCTGCTTCGCATACCTCTAAGGTCATCCGTTCCATTGAAGAGAAAGAATTAATCGTCCGTAATTTGGGGGATAAGGATAAACGGCAGATGCATTTTACTTTATCCGATAAAGGGCATGAATGTTTGGAAGCGCTGAAAGCAAATGAAATAGAAATATCGGAACTATTAAAGCCATTGTTTAAATAAACCCTTCTCTTTTCCATTTGTTTATTCCGGATATGAAACTGGAGAAATGGAAAAACAAATGGAAGAAGTGGAGCAATCTGCGCAAATGGCAAATATGGAAACTGAAGCTGATTGATGCCCGTCTGTATTTCGTGAGCATATTCGTGGGGCTGCTTACGGGACTGGTTGCTGTGCCTTATCACTATCTTCTCTGGTATTTCTTTGATGTGCGGAAAAACTTTTTTTACGGCGCATTATCCGTGGTATTGGCATGTATTGTTGTTTTTTATCTTATGGGGGATTCTGATCTTTGTCGCTTCTTTGGTAAAACGTATGCCATTGATAGCCGGAGGTGGGATTCCTCAGACACGTGCGGCCAATAACGGTCGTATCCGTTATGAGCATCCTTTTAAAGAACTGGTAGCTAAATTCTGCGGAGGGGTGTTGGCTCTCAGTGCGGGGCTGTCTTTGGGACGCGAGGGGCCGTCTGTTCAGATAGGGTCTTATATAGGAACACTTATCTCTCGTTGGGGACATATTCTGAAAGGGGAACGGAAACAATTGCTGGCTGCCGGAGCTGGTGCGGGCTTGTCTGCCGCTTTTGCTGCTCCGTTGTCTTCTTCTTTGTTGGTGATAGAATCCATCGAGCGTTTTGATGCACCTAAAACCGCTATTACTACCTTGTTGGCCGGCGTGGTAGCCGGAGGAGTGGCTAGTTGGATGTTCCCCACGACTCCTTATCATCTGATTAGTGCGGTCGTTCCTGGTTTATCTTTTATCCGTCAGGCGGAGCTTTATATTATCTTTGCCGCCCTTATGGCTGTCATTGCAAAGTTTTATTCGCTCATCGTTCCTTTCTTTCAAGAAAGGATACCTGCCATGAAACTCTCCATTCCTGTCAAGATGTTGTATTTATTAACCATAGCTTATGCCATATCGTTAACAGAGACGAATCTGACAGGTGGCGGAGAGCAGTTTTTGATGATGCAGGGAATGAATGGAACTCATGATATCCGGTGGCTTACTATCATGATGCTTATTCATTTTGTTTTTACGCTGTTTTTCTCTTTCTTCGGGTTTGCCGGGAGGAAGTTTCATTCCTACCTTGGTTACGGGAGGATTATTGGGACAAATCTTCGGGTTGGGTATTGGTACAGCGCGGATGGATAGGGTATGAGAATGTGAGTTATATGATGCTGATCGGGATGGTGGCTTTTTTGGTGGCTGTGGTGCGTACTCCTTTGACTGCTATTGTCCTGATAACGGAGATTACCGGTCATTTCGAGGTGTTCTATCCTTCCATTGTGGTAGGTGGATTGACTTATTATTTCACCGAATTGTTACAGATAAAACCTTAACAATGTATTGCTGTATGACAGGATGTTCCGTAGCCATAATCCGGAGTCTTCCGAAGAGGCTGGTGCCCGCTATCATCTTTTTGTCGAGATAATGGATGGGTCTTATTTTGACGGAAAGGAAGTGGATACATTGGCTTTACCTAATCATTGTATCATTCGTAGTATACATCGGAATCGTAAAAACTTACTTCTCAGGGGCAAACCCTGGTTCCCGGTGATCAAGTGGAGATAGAAATAGATGCGCAGGATATAGAAAAATTATACGAACCGTTGGTCAGTATGGCAAATATCTATAAATTTGCCGTATGAAAAAGAAATTCCAGCTTGAAGTTCCGGGAGGAGCCGACAAGGTGTTGCTTCATACTTGTTGTGCTCCTTGTTCATCAGCCATCATAGAGTGCTTGATGCAGCATGGTGTCACTCCGGTTATCTATTATTGTAAATCCCAATATTTATCCGTTGGAGGAATACATTATCCGCAAGGACGAATGTACGCGGTACGCCCAGTCCTTGGGATTGGAAATTATAGATGCCGATTATGATCATGATGCCTGGCGTTGTCGAATGGCAGGAATGGAGCAAGAGCCTGAAAGAGGAGGCCGTTGCTTGCGTTGTTTCAAGATGCGACTGCAGGAAACCGCACGTTATGCTCACGAACATGGATTCCCGGTTATCACTACTACGCTTGCTTCCAGCCGTTGGAAAAGTTTGGAGCAGATAGAGGAAGCGGGCCGATATGCTACGGCCCCTTATCCGGATGTCACTTATTGGGAACAGAACTGGCGTAAAGGTGGATTGAGCGAGCGTCGCATTGCTATCATTAAGGAATATAATTTTTATAATCAGCAATATTGTGGCTGTGAGTTCAGTATGCGGAAAGAAGAAAAGGAAGAATGACAGGAATGAGGATGCTTAAACTGTGGGTGGTTGTAATGTTATTGGGACTCTTGCCCGTTGTTTCAGAGGCGCAAGAAGAAATAAATAATGCCATTAATGTACAGTTGGAGTATCTGAAAAAGTATCCTAAAGATAAAGAAGCGCTTCGGAAAGTTAGTTTTCTCTATCTGAATAAAGCAGATTATGATCAGGCTATCTTTTATGGTCGACAATTGTTTGAGATGGGTTATAATGAACGGGATTACAATGGCGCTGTAATTTATTCTCATATTTGTCTGGGGCAGGCCCATATGATGAAGGGAAATGTAAAGGAGGCTTATAGTCATTTAGGGCAGGCCAGGCTGATAGGTGAAAGTATAAAAATGATTCCGCCTTTATGTTCCGTATATAATGGTCTGGGACTTTATGCATCGAATGTCCAAAAAGACTATTATCGTTCACTTACTTATTTCTTCAAAGGAGTTGAAGCTGCAAGACGTTGTCATTATGACAGACTCTATTCCATTTTACTTTCTAATATTGCCGGTATTTATTATTTGAAAAATGATAGCACAGGATTGAAATATGCCCTTGAATGTTATGAACTGGGACATGAACGGAAAGATCCTTATCTGATTTATAGTGGTTCAACCAATACCGCTTATATGTATTATTTGAAGAGTGACTATAATACAGCATTGAAATATATTCAGGAGGCGGAGTTCACCATGGTGCAGAATGACTTTTATGATCAATCAAACGTTTACAATCTTTATGGATATATTCTGCATAAATTGAATAAAGATGATGAAGCGCTGGGCTTTTTCCGGAAGGCTTTGGATTTGAAAGAACAGGGAAATATTTCTTCTGTGATGAATTCCTATTTGGGCTATGCCGAAATTTTAATGGAGCATCATCAGTATGACCGGGCTGTCTGGATGCTGAAAGCCGGAATAGAACTGTCTTACCAACAGGCTAATGCCATTTATCGAAGTGACCTGTTGCAGGCTTTATCCCGATGTTATGAAGAAGATGGTATGCTGGTAGAGGCGTTGAAGTATCATAAGCTCTATCAGCTGGAAACAGATAGCTTATATAATGCGGAAAAGGAACGTGCCGTGGGGGAGATACGTGCAAAATACGATATGGAACGGCAGGAAAACGAGATAAAACAAACCGTCTGGAATTATTGGAAAAGGAAATAAGATGCAATTGCTTATAGCCGGATTTATCTGTATCTTCATAGCTGCCTCTTTACTATATTACTTATATTACAGAAAAAATAAGCTGTACCTTACCATTGTGAAGCAAAATCAGGACGCTATCCGGCGTGAACAGCAATTGCAGAATAAAATAGACGAGCAGTTTGTAGAGATAGGCCGCCAGTCCGCTCTTTTACAAGAATATCTTACGGAATCGACGAAAACTTCTTTGCCGCAATCTGAGAAATATGCTTCATCCTCGTTGACAGATGAAAAGAAGCAGGATTTATTTCTGCGTTTGGAAACGCTGTTGCGGGAGGAGAAGGTATTTACAGACAATTTGCTGACCAAAGAGAAAGTAGCGGAAATGTTGGGAACTAATCGTACTTATCTCTCTCAAATTATTAATGAGCAGACCAAGCAGACTTTTACTCAATTTGTAAATGGTTTCCGCACAAAAGAGGCAGTCCGTTTACTTTCCGATCCTGATAACCAAACTCCGCTAAAGGCGATTTCAGCTGAATTGGGCTTTAATTCCATGACTACTTTTTATAGCCAGTTTCAGGCGGCTACTGGTATGACTCCCGCTCAGTATAGAAATAAAGTGCAGGAATTGCATAAAAATAGATAATCTATTAATTTGCTATCATAAATTTATTCAAATGCGGCAATTGCTGTATTTGGATAACCTGTTTTTGCTATAATTTAAAACTTTATGCATTAATTTGCTATCGACGTAATATAAGCTGTAAAACTGTTTTAACAATAAAACGGAACTTAAAAAGTGATTATAAACAGTATTAATATTAAATCTATGAAGAGTATGAAACATTCAGATTACCACGGAAAGCTACTTCGACTGGCGATGGTTTTCGTTGCATTGTTTTTGTGTGGAACAATGGCATATGCACAAACAGACCGGATGATCAGCGGTATAGTTGTAGATGAGAATGGAGATCCCCTGCCTGCCGCTCACATCCGTCAGGTGAGCCAGACGAAAGGGGAGGAACTAGCTGCTGTCATAACCGATATGAACGGGCACTTCCGGCTGACCCTGCTCCGCACAGCGAAAGAGATAGAAATCTCTTACTTGGGCTATGAATCAAAGAAAGTAAGATTGACAAGTGCGAACAGTTACAGAATTGTCTTGGAGCCGGCCTCTGAACTGCTGGACGAGGTGGTGGTAACCGGATATCAGACTATCTCCAGGGAACGGGCTACCGGTTCATTTGCGAAAGTAGATTCGAAAAAGTTGGAAACTCAACGGTTAAGTAGTGTCAGCTCATTGATGGAGGGAAGAATAGCAGGTTATAGTGACGGTAAGATACGTGGTGTGACTTCGATGAACGGACTTACTACTCCTCTGTATGTGATTGATGGGTTTCCGGTAGAGAAAACTATTTCTGACGGACTGGGCAACTGGGTCGAAAATGTGCCTGATTTGAATATAGAGGATATAGAGAATATTACGGTATTAAAAGATGCCGCGGCTACGTCTATCTATGGTGCTCGTGCTGCTAATGGTGTAGTAGTCATCACTACTAAAAAAGCCGGAAGAATCAGCTGAATGTATCATTTTCAGCGACATTGACAGTACGCCCTTATAATTTTTATACCGGTCACTTGGCCGGTACGGCTGACATGATAGAGATGGAAAAGGAGTGGGCGGCCATGAATCCTAATCTTCAAGGAGAGGGAGCATCCCAATATGCACAGAATTTGTTGGACAATGCATCCATGTATTCCTGTTTGGGGGTACAGGCTATTTTAAAACATCATACAGGTGCGATCAGCGAAGCACAAATGGAGCAGACGCTACATGAACTGGCTTCACAGGGATTCCGTTATTATGATGATGTGAAGAAATATGGTAAACGAAATCCGTTTTCGCAACAATATAACTTGAATATCGGGCGTGGAACGGAAAAAAATACATTTAATGCTTCGCTGTCTTACAGGAATAACCGGGAAGAAGATAAATATACTGACAGCGAGAGTTTCGGATTGAATTTGCAGAACACTACCCGGCTTACTTCATGGCTGAGTCTGGATTTGGGAACGTATCTGAATTATGGAGATGGTACAACGCAGAGTTATAATCTGACCTCACCCGGATATAATTATGTTCCTTATAGTTCGTTGTTGAATGGCGATGGAAGTTACTATACTAACACGGCTGCGGACCGGTACAGTAAGTCACAACAGGAAATTATTTCTTCTTACGGATTGTATAGTATGGATATTACCCCTTTGGACGAATTGGGAAGAAACTTGTCGAAGAGTAAGAATTTTAGTAATCGTACTTTTGCAAGACTTAATTTTAAATTCACAGACTGGTTGAGATACACTGCTTCGTTCCAATATGAAGTAGGGGAATATAAGACAAGCCAATTGCAAGATAAGGAAAGCTATGCTGTGCGTAATAAAGTAAATACATTTGCTACTGATGCAAGTGGGAGTGGCCAGGCTACTTATAATCTTCCTTATGGCAATATTTATACAACGGGAACTAATAGTATTCGTGCTTATAATTTCCGTCAGCAATTGGATTTTAACAAGACATTTGCAGAAAAACATGATGTGACCGCTTTGTTTGGTATGGAAGTACGTGAAAATAAGACGGAATACAATAATCGGAAATATTATAATTATGATCCGGCTTTACTAACTTATGATCTTATTGATGAACGGGTGCTGAGTAATACTTATACCGGAGTTTTGGGAAACTATGTATCATTCAATAAAAATGATATCTCCAACATCTATGAACTGGTAAATCGTTTTGTTTCTTTTTATGGGAATGCAGCTTACACGTATGATGGTAAATATATGGTGACAGGAAGCATTCGTTGGGATCGTACCAATTTGTTTGCTACTGGTTCCAAGTATCAGAAGAAACCTATCTGGTCGGTAGGTGCTGGTTGGAATCTGGACAAAGAATCTTTTTTTAAAGTTCATTTATAAATATGATGAAACTGCGTTTCAGTTATGGTATCGGTGGTAACATCGCCAAGAATTCTGCTCCTTATATGACGGCTTATTATAATAATAATACCCATGTGGGCGGCATACAAGGGACTATCAGCAACCGTCCTAATCCTGATTTGCGGTGGGAAAAGACAACTACAGCTAATATTGGTGTAGATTTCTCTATGTTTAGAAATCGATTAAACGGTTCTATTGAATATTATAATAAGTCGGGCGTGGATTTGTTAGCCAATACCAATGGAGTACCTACTGAAGGTTTTGGTTTTTCTACTTATACCATGAATAATGGTAAAATGAGAAACCGTGGATTCGAGTTGACTCTTTCCGGTGATGTCATTATGGGAAAAGATTGGAATTGGAACGTAGGTGGTGTGCTGGGATACAATAAGAATAAAGTGACTTATGTCAATGTAAAAGCACCTGCTATTTTTCTTCAGTTCGATTATCCTGCCGCCTATCCCCGTGTTGGAGTGCCTTATAATGCCATTTATGGATATCTGTGGGCAGGGCTGGATAGTAAAGGGCAGCCTCAGGTGTATGACTCGGAAGGAAATATCCATGTAAGCAGTTCACCGCAAAAAGTGGAGGATGCTGTGTATTTAGGAACTTCTGTTCCGGTTTATAGTGGGGCTATTAATACCAATTTCCGTTATAAGAATTGGGAACTGGCTGCTCAACTGCTTTTTGAAGGGGGGCACAAAATGCGGAATACCAATATAGCCTATCCGGGATTAGGAGTGACAAGTAAGGATGTGAGTAAACGTTGGCGTCAGCCTGGTGATGAGGCATATACCGATGTACCACGCTATGTTCCGTCAGAAAGCAAGGATTATAATTCTTACTCATCCGATCTTTATAGCAAGGCTTCCATTCATGTACTTGATGCCGATAACTGGCGCTTGAAGAATCTCTCTGTTACTTATCATGTTCCTGCAAGTGTATGTCAGAAGTTTTATGTAAAAAATGCACGTATCATGCTAGGTATGGAAAATGTGTTCACTTTGGCTAAAAGCCGTGATGTGAAATGGATGCTTGGGGGATATAGTAAACCAAATTATTTGTGTAATGTCAATTTGAACTTTTAAATGAGAGCAATATGAAAAAGATACTATTTATGATAATGACAGTGTTGGGGTGGATAAATCTGACTTCTTGTAATGATTATTTGGATATTGTTCCCAAAGGGAACAAAATTCCTACTACCTTGGCTGATTTTGAAGCATTGCTGCGAGATGAATATACCATTGGCTATATTCCTGTAACGAATAGTCTTTATCTGTTGAATGATAAATTTGTAGGACAAAGCAGTCTGACTAGCGTTACCCTTACGAGTGCCAATTATCTGTGGAATGAAACAGCGGACAGAATTGTACTGAACAATCAGGACGAAGGGACTTATTACCGTAGTTATATGGCTATTTCCACTTGTAATCTCTTGCTGGAGCATGTTCCCGTTGCAACCGAAGCGACTGATTCCGAACGCAATGAGGTAATGGCTTATGCCAAAGTGATTCGTGCTATGAGCTATTACATACTGGCCAATTATTATGCTGATACCTATGTGTCTGCAACTGCCGGTACTAAACTGAGTGTACCTTTGATAACCAGTGCCGATATCAATGCTCCTCACAAGCAGGTCACTATTCAAGAAATCTATGATTTCATGATTAAAGATGTGAAAGAAGCCATAGAACAAGGATTACCCGAACAGTCAAGGACTGTTATCCATCCCAATTTGGGAGCAGCCTATGCCTTCTTGGCACGGGTCTATCTGCAAATGGCGAATTATGAAGAAGCATTGAAATACGCGGATATGGCTTTGGAACAGAACGATAATCTGTATGATTGGATTTCTTATTACGACACTCATAAGGAAGCTATTACAAAAGAAGACAGTTATCCGTCGTTACCGTCAGTGACAGGGTATGATTATGTGGAGAATTACTATTTCCGTTGTGGAGAGGGTAATCCTAACTATGCTACCAGCGAACTTAATATTCCGGTGGAACGTGCGGAGAGTTTCGAGGAAGGGGA
>ENA-OQJE01000212-OQJE01000212.1-human-gut-metagenome-genome-assembly--contig:-NODE-212-length-12287-cov-3.951234_pt1 | contig 12287 bp, 13 predicted proteins | sample MGYA00242594_ERZ504760 | MGnify/ENA primary metagenome ERZ504760 (study PRJEB26092, sample SAMD00036358) | human gut metagenome | host: Homo sapiens | study: EMG produced TPA metagenomics assembly of...
TTTGTATGAAGAGAAACAATACCTGATGGAAACAAGCGAGATGCAGGAGCAGGATGTATTCTACATTTAGATACAAGAATAAGTCTAAAGCTTGTGATTGAAAGAGGAAGCAGAGGGAGGATAAATGAAGATAGAAACAAAAAAATACCTACACACGGACATCCTCATAATAGGGGGTGGCACGGCGGGCTGTTATGCAGCGCTCACCATCCGTGAGAAATCGGATTATTCGATTATAATTGCAGAAAAAGCGAACATAAAGCGAAGCGGATGCCTTGCAGCAGGTGTCAATGCGATAAATGCATACATAGTAAAGGGCAGAAAGCCTGAGGACTATGTAGATTACGCAAAAAAGGATGCTGACGGCATAGTAAGGGAAGACTTACTCATGACTATGTCCGAGGGCTTAAACCGTGTGACGGACAAGATGGAAAGGCTTGGACTTGTCATATTAAAGGATGAAAATGGTGAGTATGTAGCAAGAGGAAACCGAAATATTAAGATAAACGGCGAGAACATGAAGCCGCTTTTGGCAGAAGCTGTATCAAAGCTTACGGACTGTACAGTGATAAACAGAATCAATATCACGGACTATATAGTTGAGAACAACACCATAAAGGGTGCATACGGATTTTCAATCGAGGATGCTACAGCCTATGAAATCAGGGCTAAAAAGGTGCTCTGTGCTACAGGCGGAGCGGCCGGTTTATACAGGCCAAACAATCCCGGCTTTTCAAGGCACAAGATGTGGTATCCGCCGTTTAATACAGGCGCAGGATATGCGATGGGCATAAGAAGCGGAGCAGAGATGACCACTTTTGAGATGAGATTTATCGCACTCAGATGCAAGGACACCATCGCACCGACTGGAACAATTGCACAGGGAGTCGGGGCAAAGCAGGTCAATTCACTTGGAGAGGTTTACGAGACAAAATACGGCCTCACCACATCAGAGCGTGTATACGGAACGGTCATGGAAAATCTCGGGGGAAGAGGCCCTTGCTACTTAAGGACAGAGGGCATCTCTCCACAGCAGGATGAGTCATTAAGAAAGGCATATCTTAACATGGCACCAAGCCAGACACTCAAGTGGGTGGAGGCAGGTAAGAATCCAAGTGAGCAGAATGTGGAGATAGAGGGCACTGAGCCGTATATCGTAGGTGGGCACACAGCGAGCGGCTACTGGGTAAATACCGAGCGTGAGACTACAATCCACGGACTTTATGCTGCTGGAGATGTGGCAGGAGGATGTCCACAGAAATACGTTACAGGAGCTATGGTAGAGGGTGAAATCGCTGCGATAGATATGGTTTCAAAGCTTGATGCAGATACCTCCGACGGAAGTTTTGACACATCGGCATTTGATGAGAAAAAGGCACTTGACGCAAAAGCTTCAGAGTACGACCATTTCCTCACTGAAAGGTCTCAGATGTTTACAACAGAGGCTATCGAGGAAGCCATGCAGAAGGCCATGGACAACTACGCAGGCGGTATTTCCACACATTATCAGTTCAACGGCAAGCAGCTTGCGCTGGCAAAGGAAAAGATAAATCAACTGATAGAGCTGACCGGTGATTTATATGCATCGGATATGCATGAGCTTATGTTCATATATGAGCTTAAGGAGAGGCTTACGGTATGTCTTTCGGTCATAGCACATCTTGGTGCGAGAAAGGAGACCAGATGGCACAGCTTTGCCGAGAATCTGGATTATCCCGACAAGAGTGATGATTGGATGAAATACGTTAATTCCAAATACGAAAACGGGCAGCTTCACATGATTTACAGAGAGCTTGTCGGAAGGGAGGCGCGTTATGAGCATAATGATTGATAAAGCAAAGTGTAAGGGCTGTGGCATGTGTACAAGTGTATGCCCCGGAAGCCTGATATATCAGGACTCAGAGAAAAAAGCCTTTATCAAATATCCTAAGGACTGTTGGGGCTGTGCCTCATGCATCAAGGAATGTCATTTTGGCGCTATTGCTCTTTATCTTGGAGCAGACATAGGAGGCATGGGAAGTCTCATGACAGTAAAAAGCACGCCGGACACGCTGACCTGGGATATCAAAAAGCGCGACGGAAGCAAGGAAGAGATTCTTATCAACAAGAAGGAATCCAATAAATATTAAAGAAAAGGATGGTAACAGACATGGGTGAATTATCACATCTTGACGAACTCGAAGCAGAGGCAATATACATAATACGTGAAGTAGCCGCAGAGTGCGAGAAGCCGGTTATGTTGTACTCAATTGGAAAGGACAGCTCGGTAATGCTTCATCTTGCAATGAAGGCATTTTATCCGGAGAAGCCGCCATTTCCGTTTTTACATGTAAATACAACCTGGAAATTCCATGAGATGATAGAATTCAGAGATCGCATTGCTAAGGAAAAGGGCATCGAGATGCTTGAATATATAAATCAGGATGGCGTAAAGCAGGGAATCAATCCATTTGACCACGGCTCAGCATACACAGATATCATGAAGACACAGGCGCTCAAGCAGGCGCTCGACAAATACGGCTTTACGGCAGCGTTTGGAGGCGGCCGAAGAGACGAGGAGAAATCAAGAGCCAAGGAGCGAATCTTCTCCTTCAGAAATGAAAACCACGCATGGGATCCAAAGAACCAGCGCCCGGAGATGTGGAAACTCTACAACTCCAGAATCAAAAAGGGCCAGGAGGTGCGAGTTTTCCCACTGTCAAACTGGACAGAGAAGGATATCTGGCAGTATATAAAGAGAGAGAATATTGAGATTCCTTCACTTTACTTTGCAAAGGAAAGACCTGTTGTATACAGAGACGGCAACATCATCATGGTAGATGACGACAGAATGAAGCTTCGTCCGGGTGAGAAAATCCAGATGAAGAGTGTACGTTTCAGAACTCTCGGCTGCTATCCACTGACAGGTGGTGTGGAGTCGACAGCGGATACACTTGATGAGATTATTGATGAGACACTCAGTGCTGTTTCCTCAGAGAGAACCACCCGTGTCATAGACAACGAGGCGGCAGGCAGCATGGAAAGAAGAAAGAGGGAGGGATATTTCTAAAATGAGCGGATTACTTAAATTTATTACATGCGGAAGCGTGGACGACGGAAAATCAACTCTGATCGGACATATATTATACGATTCAAAGCTGCTCTATGCAGATCAGGAAAAGGCATTGGAGCTTGACAGTAAGGTCGGAAGCCGTGGCGGCGCCATCGACTATTCACTCCTCCTCGACGGACTGATGGCAGAGAGAGAGCAGGGAATCACAATCGATGTGGCTTATCGTTACTTCACAACAGATAAGAGAAGCTTTATCGTGGCAGATACACCGGGCCATGAGGAGTACACAAGAAACATGGCTGTAGGTGCATCCTTTGCAGACCTTGCGGTAATTTTAATAGATGCAAAGCAGGGCGTATTGGTTCAGACAAGAAGACACGCAAGAATCTGCGCGCTCATGGGAATCAACTACTTTGTATTTGCTGTAAACAAGATGGATCTTGTAGGCTACGACGAGAAGCGTTTCGATGAAATCACAAAGCAGATTATTGAGCTTACAAAGGAGCTTGAACTCAAAAATGTAGTAATAATTCCTGTTTCTGCAACAGAGGGTGACAATGTCACAACAAAGTCTGAGAATATCCCATGGTACAAGGGACCTGCTCTTTTATCATACCTTGAGGATGTTGACATAAAGGATGAGAACGAGGAAGAGGGCTTTTACATGCCTGTACAGAGAGTCTGCCGTCCTGACCACACCTTCCGTGGATTCCAGGGCCAGATAGAGGCCGGAGAGGTAAAGGTGGGCGATGAAATCACCACACTGCCAAGCAATGAGACAGCCCATGTAAAGAGCATCCATGTGGGTGATAAGCTAAGCGATAGCGCATTTACAGGCCAGCCAGTTACAATCCAGCTCGACAGAGAGGTGGACGTATCAAGAGGCTGTGTGCTCACAATCGGTTCAGGAGCAAAGGTTGCGTCATCCATCACAGCTACAATACTCTGGATGGATGATGATGAGCTCTTTAAGGGAAAGAATTTCTTCTTCAAGCTAGGTACCAAGTCAATACCGGGCATCGTAACAGAGATAGAGCATACTATCGACGTAAACACAGGTGAGGAAAAGCCTGCCGACAAGCTTAAAAAGAACGAGATAGCAGTTGTAAAGATTGCATTCTCGGACAAGATAGTCTGCGATAAGTTCAAAAATCACAAGACACTCGGTGAGTTCATCTTAATCGACCGTGTGACGGATATGACATCTGCCTGTGGTGTGGTTGAAGAGGTACACACAGAGGAAAGCGGCCTCTATGAGGGCAGAGTAGACAGAAACGTAAGAGCTGCAATCAAGGGCCAGAAGGCAATCACCGCCGTATTTGTAGACGGAGTGGATGGTGTAAACCGCGGCTTTGTGGAGGATGTCGAGAAAGCCTTAAATATAGACGGACGCCATACTTATCTCTACGCACCAAAGGAGGGTGAGGACTTCGTAAATGTAGTCAAGCATTTAAGCCATGCCGGAATACTCGTACTTCTGCTCATCAGCCAAAAGCAGGAGAAGGAGCTTGCAGCCGACAAAGTTGAGTTCACAAAGGACTGGAACAAAAACGGCAGAGATGTGGATCAGGTTGCGGAGTTTATCAAAAAGCAGTCAGTATATGACGGCGTGATTGTAAACACAAGTGAGTATATCTAATAAAAAGGGTACTTGATTTCTCAAGTACCCTCATGTCTAATCTACTTAGAAAGTGAATCGGATATGACTCCGATTTGCCCTCAGTGTTAAATGTTATAAGAATAGCATCCTAAACTTTGGACGGTGTGGGATGCTATTTCTTTTTATTATTATGATTGTCTATGTATGATAGAGCCGCAAAAACAACTAATATTTCCACATTGAAAAGCACGCCCCAATGTGGTAAAATTGACAAAGATAATTTAAAGAAAAACACACAGGAGGATTAACATACAATGGAAAGCTACAAGAGCGAATTTATAGATTTCCTACCTGCTCCTTTATCTTAACCCTTGTGAATGCCCTCAAATGCTTGATTTTACAGGCTTTGAGGGCATTTTTAATTTGAGAGGAAACTATCGTAACTTATCGTAAAATGATGTAATTTGATGAAAAAAGTGTGTAGTAAAGTGTGTAGTAATTCGTAGGAAGGATACGCTAAATATCAAGAGTGGCAGTTGATTCGTCCATGTGTTTGTAGAGATACAGATGCATGGACTTTTTTATTTTGGTTACCGGCACAGATGCCGGAGAAAGAGAGGATTATATGACAGAGAAGATTAGAGAATACAGTATGAACGGAGCACTGATTATCGGTGTAGATAACGGCTACGGAAATATGAAAACAGCCAGGAGATGTTTTAAGACAGCAATTGCAAAGTATGACAGCGCACCTGTATTAAGCAGAGATTATATCGAGTACGATGGTGGATATTATGTCATTGGAGAGGGAAGAAAGGGTTTTGTGGCAGATAAGCAGACTGATGACGACAATTATATGCTGACACTTGCGGCTATTGTAAAGGAACTGGAAGCAAGAGGAATGACAGACTCTGTAAACAGGGCAAGGATTCATCTTGCAGTTGGGCTTCCTCTGAAATGGGTGCAGGCACAGAGGGAGGACTTTAAGAGATATATGCTTAGAAACAGCAGCGTAGAGGTCGGCTATAAAGACAGACTTTATTATATTGAATTCGCTGGCTGTACAGTTATGCCGCAGTGTTACTCGGCAGTGACAGAGAATCTGAAGGATTTTGCAGGGGTGACACTTCTTGCAGATATTGGAAATGGCACCATGAATTTGATGTATCTGAATAACGGTAGACCAATGGAAAGCAAGGCATGGACCGAGAAGCTTGGTGTGTTCCAGTGTTTTCAGAAGATTCACAATATGGTGCAGGACAAAACGGGAGACAATCTTATGGATGATGTAATTGATAATATTCTTCGTAGCGGGAAGATTGAACTGCCGGAGCCACATGCATCACTCGTGGAAAAGGCAATTTGTGACTATGTGGAGGAGATTTTTCAGAAGCTTCGTGACCATGAATATAATGAGAAGCTGATGAAGGTTTACTTCATGGGTGGCGGAGCAAGACTGGTAGAACAGTTTGGAAGTTATAATCCGGACACCACCATTTTTAATCATGATATCCGTGCTAATGCAAAGGGCTATGAGTATTACTGCTATATGCTTTTAAGACATCAGGAAAGAGCAGGCAGAAGGTAGGTGAGGCAATATGACAAAGCACTACAGGAATCACAACATCCGTTTCAATATGACGGATGAGGGAGGCGTGCAGGCGTGGGAACGCCTGCACTCCGCTGAAGTGGAACAGGTACTTTAAGTCGCAGAATGCTTTTGTGGTGGCTGCGATTAATGATTATTATGAAAGGCATCTTGCCAAGAAAAACGATCCATATCTGGAGAGTCGGGAAAAGGAAGATGCCTTTGCAGACAGACTGGTGCAGACTGTGGAGCAGAAGCTTCTTTCAAATCTTCCGGCACTTGCAGCCATGTATCAGATGCAACAGCAGGCATTTTTTCAGGCAGGACTACAGGCTGGTGGGATAATGTCTTATCCGTATCAGCAGGGAAATCCGGGAGCTGAGGCATCGGTGGGGGTAAAGCTAGTTACGGAACCGATACAGGGCAGTGAACAACCGATAGAAGTTGTAAAGCAAGAACTGTCGGAGCCAGAAGAGAATGAGTTTCTGGATTACTCGTTTGGTGTGTAAATTATGGATTCGTGTTGATTTTCAATTGATAAAAGAAGAAGTGGCATGATATAATTAACCACACAATGAGTGTGTGAGATAAAGGTTCAGATACCACTTCGAACGGTGGAAGAGTGGGAAGCGGGTCGAAGAAAGCCTCCTGAATATATTCCACGGTTGAAAAAGTATCAGATTATGTATGAACAGCAATTTGGGAAGCAAAACAAGAAGGAACACGATGATACTGTTTGAGGTCACAGTTTGTGACCTCAGAATGAGTACACAGATTGTAGACTTGAAGTCGCAATTTGCGACTTCAAAAATGGATTGGAGGATTCGATGGCAAAAGATAATAGTGAATTGATTGACGTAAATTCAGATGTAAAGGATAGGGTTATGGAAGTGAGTCATATTCAGAGTCTTATATATGTTATTAGAGGAAAACAGGTAATGCTCGATAGTGACTTGGCAATTTTGTATCAAGTTGAAACAAAAACTTTTAATCAGGCTGTAAAAAGAAATATTGAAAGATTTCCTGAGAATTTCAGGTTTCAACTAAAAAAGGAAGAGTACGACTCTTTGAGGTCACAATTTGTGACCTCAAAAGAAGGGAGAGGTGGAAGAAGATATCTGCCATATGTTTTTACAGAACAAGGTATTGCAATGCTTTCTGCGGTGCTGAGGAGTGATATTGCAATACAAGTCAGTATCAGGATAATGGAAACATTTGTTGAAATGCGTAAATATATGGCAAACACGTCACTTTTGTATGATCGCATGAATGCAATAGAAGAAAGACAGATAACTTATCAAAATGAAACAAATGAGAAATTTGATAAAGTATTTGCATATATTTCTGACCACGAAGAATCACAGCAGAAAATCTTTTTTTGATGGACAGATATATGATGCGTTTAGCTTACTGATAGATCTGGTAGCTAGTGCAACGAAAAGTCTTGTATTGGTCGATAATTATGTCGATGTGGGAACTTTAAATATTCTGTCCAAGAAGAAAGAGAATGTATCGGTAACGATTTACACAGTTAGAAAAACCAGATTGTCAGAAAAAGATATTGAAACTTTCAATCAACAGTATCCCAAACTTGAAGTGAACTACACAGGTGTATTTCATGACAGGTTTTTAATCATTGATGACAAAAAAGCGTATCACATTGGTGCATCATTAAAAGATGCAGGAAAGAAATGTTTTGCTATAAGCTTATTAAACGATTCTGGTGTGATATATGATATTTTACAGAGGCTGGATATAGAAACAGAAGAAAACGAATCATAAAGAGGGATAATGACTTGGGGTGGGTAACACCCAAGTCCCCCCCCAAGTCACCCCCCCAAGTCTAACAGACTGATATTACAGAAAGAATTCTATTGTTTTGTAATGAGGGTAGAAGCAAGAAGGATATAGCCGATGATAATCAATTCAATTATCCAAGTAAACATCGGCTACATTCCCGGGTACAATTGCAGTAAAGACAGAAAGACACACCATCCCCTTTGTAGATGGTGTGTCTTTCTGTCTGGGGGTCTCGGGGGCGTAGCCCATGAGCAGGTAGCACCGATGGCGCAGACAATGAGGCGGAAATAAAATCAGGGTACCGGAGGGGACCCTGATTTTATTTTTGACGAGTTGGCAAGCCAGCGGTACTACCTGCCTATATCATCCCCACCACATCGGAAAGGGAATAGAAGATTTCAATAAGTAGTAGAGATGTGAAAAAAAGCAGTCCGAAGCGGTAAGCGAAGGGCTGCTTTTGTCTGTCTGACGGAGTCTTTTTTCCGTCAGGCAGACCTGTGGGGATGATGTGCCCTGCTGACGAAGCATCGCTTACACAAAGGCTACGAAGAAATACCAAGACGGATGCAGATGATAGCGGTTCTTATGGACAGTATAGCTATAACAGATACAGTTTAGACAACATCTGCAACCAAATGGCTACAAAGCAGAGCAACAGTAGAACCACAACAGGGGCATGACACTGCAATTTACCGGTGCAGACCACAATTTCTATTAGTATGTAGCCATAATCCGGTGCAATCGTAGCCAAAACACAATAACTGAAAATACCAAAAAATGAAGCCATGAAACAATTGGAAGAAAAGGCAGCAATGCCAATTCAACCAATGAGTTTTGTGGCTTTTTTTACAGATAAAAAGAAGGAGGACACTATGGGGAAACGAACAAGAGACGAGGTAATCTATTCTCGTGTGGATTACCGTGTAAAACAGGAATTTGAATCACAGATGAAGGAGAGCGGATATAAGACTTCCGCTGATTTCATCGACTATCTGCTCCGGGGCAACAAGGGCAGGCAGATTGACGGGACAACATTAAAGCAGTTTATGGAGGTCATGAATGAGGTCTGCTACGAACTGAAAAAGCAGGGAGTCAATATCGACCAGCTGGCAAGGAATATCAATGCCTATCCGGATTTGATATCCATGACAGCATTTGAACCGTTCCAGAGAGTATTCCGGCGGTTGGAAGACTCAGTATTAAAACTATATGAAAAGGTGGTGAGTTAGATGGCAGTATATGGAAATGTCAATGTAAAATATGCTCCATGCAAGTCTGTGGCACAGCTTCACAGTGCTGCAGATTATATTCTGGGGAAGAAGAAGGAACAGCTAAGTTCCAGTGTTATCAAGACAAAGTCGGAGTTATATAATGCTTTTGGCTGCAATCGGGATAACTTTGCAAACAGTGTCCTTATGACAAGGAAAATGCATCAGAAGAAGTATAGCCGGTTCTTCCCGCGGGACATTCTGGCACAGAAGCTATCAATATCCTTTCATCCGGAGGACAATGATAAGCTGACTTATGCAGAGGCTTACAAGATGGCAGAGGACTTTGCTCGTGAGTTCTTCTGGAAAAAGGGATTTGAGGTATTGTTTGCGGTTCATGTGGATACGGAGCATGTTCACGTGCATTTTCTGGTAAATAACTGTAATCAGAAGGATGGTTCTTCCTTTCGGAGAGGTCCGAAGGAGCTGGTGGAAATGTCGGAATATTTTGGAGAACAGTGCAGGAGCCGGGGCTTGACACACTCTGTCCGTGACAGCTTCTACAATCCGGATAAGACCAGGGAGGAACGCACCTTAGCGGAAAATCATATGCAGAAAAGGGGAAAACTTTCTTTCAAGGATGAAATGCGTGTGTATATCAGACTTGCCATGAATGATCCGACCACGCAGAACATTCATGATGTGGTGAATATGTTAGAAAGAAACTATCATATGAATGTAAGGCTGAAAGGTAATACCATTAGCTATGCCCTTCCCTATCGTAGCAGTAATGGAGGCAAGGTAAAGGCAGTACGAGGCAGTAAGCTTGGTAAGCGATTCACGGTTGCAGGCATCAGGGAGTATATGAAACAGAAGGAAAAAGAGGATTGGTTTGATTATCCAAGGCAGGAGCAGGACATCGAGCATTCCAGTCAGTCCATGAAGGATTATCCCAGATGGGAAGAGGATGAGGAGGAAGTGAAGGAGTCTGCTTCTAAGGCTAAAAAGCAGATTACCAACACAGGAGTCACAGCCGACCAGAAAACCGGATGTTTCTGTATATGAGGCATATGACGAGTTTCAGGAAAAACATGAGATACCGGAGAATGACGAGTCTTTCTTTATGGTGCTGCATTTGATGACTTCAATAAAGAGTGGCAGGGACTTGATGCAGGCGCAGGCTCGGTAAGTACTGAGTTTGGCACAACAAATAACTCAACCGACGCAGAACCATATAATGAGGATGAGTTAGACGAATTACTTGATAACAATTCGTCAACGGTGCCGGTTCAAAATAAGCCGTTTCCATCTCCAGCAGAATACCGCAAGCTCTCTCTGGAAAAACGTGCTAAACTTCTTCCGCCACCTTCTGATGACCGAATTGAAGAACTAAAGAAGTATCAGGACAGAATGGGATATACCGAAGAATCCATGCGGAGTATGCGTTACAAGATGTCTGTATATGATGATTTTACCGAGGAATATGATTATCGTGTGAAATACAACAGAAATCATTCTTCAGAGGAGCAGCTAAAAGCACAAGCGGAACAGCAGATAATCACACCGGTTCGTAGACGTGGGCGTGGCAGATGACAAGGCTTTGATTGCCTTTCAAACTCACTTTCGGTAAGAAAAACTCCATTGCACATAAAATGATTTTGAGCTATATTTTTAATGGATTTTTGTATGAAAGGCGGGTATGATATATTACCAAACATTATGCTGGTAGGAGCAGAGCAAGAGTTATCACAGACGGGAAAAGAACACCGTTTGAAAGAAGCTATTGCCCCCGTAGCGGAAAAGTATGATTATATCATTATAGACACGCCGCCCTCTTTGGGTGTGTTGACCGTAAACGCATTTACGGTGGCAGGTGATATTCTGATACCGACCACAGCGGGCATATTTGCCACAACAGGAATTAACCAGCTTAACGAAACAGTAAGGAGCGTACAGCGGTACTGCAATCCTAATGTAAAGATAACGGGTATTCTGTTTACAAGGTTCAATCCGAGAGCAAACATCAGCAAGCAGATAAAGGAACTTACGGAACAGTTGAGCGAGTACATTTCTGCACCGATATATAAGACCTATATTCGGTCAGCGGTAGCGGTAGAGGAAGCACAGGCAAACAGAACAGATATATTTGAGTATGCGGAGAAGTCCACCGTATCAGAGGACTATAAAGCCTTTATAGAGGAATTTTTGAAAGGAGAGGTAGAGAGTAATGGCAGGAAAGGCAAAATTTGACCAAGAAGCGGCGTTTAAGTCGATTATAGGTGCAGGAGCAAGCGAGGGTTCAGAGAAGCCAGTGGCAAAAGGCAGACCAAAAGCGGAGTGGGAAACAAAGAAGCCCATAAAAAAGCGTGTGAGCATTGGAACGAGGGTGGCTTAGCAAAGGTTTGGATAGATAAGGACGGGTATCTTTGTATCGAATATGAAAGCGGCGAATGGTGGCACTACAACGATAAAGGAGAGTGGTGGTAGATGAAAGTAGGAAAGTATCAGATAGGACGTTTCCATGCGATTATTCGCAAGGAATACGCAGACGGAAGTGTTGACTATTGGCAGGGATATAAGACATTATTAAATGAAGAATGAGGTGAAGAGAATGAATAAGAAACAAAAGAAAATATTTTTTGTGTTTGTATGATTTTTTTCTGTTTTTAATTGTTACTATATATTTATTGAAGCAGAAATCACCATATGAATATTTGAAAGAACAAAAAGGAATGACAGCACAAACTACTCCAAATGAATGTTTGGAAGAAATTCGATTCGACAATAAATATATAGTGTTTTTCATAAATGAGAATGGAAATCTATCATGTGCAGTTATGAAGAAGAAGATATTTTCTTATGAAATATTAAGAATTAGTGGAGAACTATCACAGAGCAAGAATAGTAAAAATTATTTATTTAAGTTCATACGAAGATAATGGATATAAATGGATTGATTGGGGTGTGATAAATGATAGTGATATTGAATCAGTATTATCTAATGATAACAAGATGAATATTATTGATAATTTGCAGTAT
>ENA-OQJE01000214-OQJE01000214.1-human-gut-metagenome-genome-assembly--contig:-NODE-214-length-12279-cov-2.709348_pt1 | contig 12279 bp, 19 predicted proteins | sample MGYA00242594_ERZ504760 | MGnify/ENA primary metagenome ERZ504760 (study PRJEB26092, sample SAMD00036358) | human gut metagenome | host: Homo sapiens | study: EMG produced TPA metagenomics assembly of...
TTTTAATACAGAAAACAGAAAGGAAAATGAAAAAGATAAATGTTACCGTAGCCGATATCACTACTTTAAAAGTCGACGCCATTGTAAATGCAGCCAACAGTTCGTTGCTGGGTGGTGGCGGTGTAGATGGAGCTATCCATCGGGCTGCAGGTCCGGCGTTGTTAGCGGAATGCAAAACATTGGGCGGTTGTCCGACAGGGGAAAGCAAGATAACCGATGCATACAACCTGCCATGCAGGAAAGTAATTCATACTGTAGGGCCCGTATGGCATGGGGGAACGCATGGAGAAGCCGAAAAACTTGCATCATGTTATCGTACCAGTTTTATACTAGCGAGAGAAAACGGCATCCAAAGCATTGCATTCCCCTGTATCAGTACCGGCGTATATCATTATCCCAAGGAAGAAGCGGCACGTATCGCATTGAATGCCATCGGGGAAGAAATGGCACATGGCTATGAAGGAGAAGTGATTGTATGCTGTTTCTCGGAAGAAGATGCTGAAGTATATCGAGAGCTCCTGTCTTGCTGAGGAAAGCCACGGGGGATTTCTAAAATCCGTACTATACCGATTCCATTTCCATCTTTGCTGAAACTGTGACGGACAGAAGAGTGTAGTAAGTGTTCCAGCTTGTGAAACGCTACCGTATGGTCTTTCATACCTGATACTAAGCTCTTTCTTCCTTATGGTTAAGCCCATTCTTACGGTTACATACTATAGTCGCCGGCATCGCTCCGTACAGTCCACTGCAATGGACTGTACGGACTGCCCCGGTGGACTGTACAGTCCACCGGAAGAAACTGTAGCAGCAAACCATAAGAGTGGGCTTAGCCATAAGGAGGAAACGGCTTAATCAATGGTACTCAATAACTAAATACCGTATTCCTCTATTTTTCTATATAAAGTAGTCAAACCTATTTTCAATAAACGTGAAGCCTCAGTCTTGTTTCCTTTAGTATGTTGCAGAACTTTAGCAATATGACGTTTTTCCATAGCGGCCAGTTCAAACTCCGAATAATTCTTGCCGGAATAATCTTCCTGTCGGGTATTCTGTATTTCAATAGGAAGATCTTGTAAGGTAAGCTGTTTGTCGCAGACAATCATGCTGCGTTCTATCACGTTTCGCAATTCACGGATATTTCCTCTCCAGTCGGCAGCTTTCAAAGCATTCAAGAACTCCGGAGCCATCCCTTCCACTTGTTTCCCCAGTTTTTTTGAAAAGAGTTGGATAAAGCTTCCCGCCAAAAGTTCGATGTCTTCTTTGCGCTCACGAAGAGGAGGGAGGTGTATCTGAAAAACAGAAAGACGATAATAAAGATCTTCACGGAAATTACCTTGTTCTATTTCTTTTTTCAGGTCCCGATTGGTGGCGGAGATAACGCGGACATTCACTTTCGTCGGTTTCGTGTCGCCTATCTTGATGTACTCTCCCGCTTCGAGCACACGAAGCAATTTGGCCTGCAGCTCGAAAGCCATTTCACCTATTTCATCCAAAAAGATGGTTCCGTTATCGGCCACTTCGAACAGCCCCTTCTTATCTTTCATCGCTCCGGTAAACGAACCGGCTTTATGACCGAATATCTCGCTTTCAAGCAGATCTTTGCTAAAAGCAGAACAGTTTACAGCCACAAAAGCATTCTCTTTGCGAAGACTGTTGCGATGGATGGCTTGTGCAAAGACTTCTTTCCCCGTGCCTGTTTCTCCGGTCAGCAAGACTGTAACATCCGTTGCCGAAACCTTTTCGGGCCAATGCTACGGCTTGTTGCATACCCTCCGACTTCCCTTTTATAGCGTCAAAAGAGAAACTTTGGGTTTCTTCTGTTTTCACTTTTTCCCCTACATTCTTTTTAGCCTGAGCCATAGCCCGGCTGATTAACGGAATAATTTTATTATTATCATCCCCTTTGGTGATATAATCAAAGGCTCCATTCTTGATTGCCTGCACACCATCCGGAATATTACCGTGGGCGGTCAAAAGTATCACCTCCAATTCTGGATAGAGTTTTTTGATGGTTGTAACCATATCCACTCCATTGCCGTCCGGCAAAAACACATCACACAACACCACTTGGGGATTATGTAACTTAAGTTGTTTCAATGTAGACTGGCAATCGGCTGCCTGGAATACTTCGTAACCTTCCAATTCCATCATACGCGAAAGAAGTTTGCGTATTTGCGGTTCATCATCAATAATTAAAATACTATCCATATATTTATTCTGTTTTGCGGGACAAAGATAGAATAAAATGAACGCTCGACAAAAGGATAATACTTAATTTCTGTTTTATAGAAAACGCTTTCTGATTATCTTTTTTAATCTCGGATTTTCTGAACCACTCCCGTAGGGAGTAAACAATAACAAGCTGTAAGAAACATATTTACTGATCAATTAAACTCATCTTATAATGAACCTTTTTATATTTTGTTTCGTTAAATATACCGGATGACATCTCAATTTACTTCCGTCAATTCCTCCCTATTCTTAATTAATTTAAACTATTATAGACTATGAACAAAATAGAAATAAAAGACTTATATCTTGTTTTCGGTCCGGAAAAGCAGAAAGCGTTCCGGATGTTGAAAGAAAGAAAAAGCAAAAATGAAATTTTAAAGGCGACTAATTGTACTGTAGCAGTTAAAAACGCCAATCTGACAATCAAAGAAGGAGAATTCTTCGTAATCATGGGGCTATCGGGTAGTGGCAAATCAACTTTATTGCGCTGCATAAACCGATTAATCAAACCCACAAAAGGACAAGTACTGATTAATGGAACAGATATTACTGCCGCATCTGATAAGGAATTGTTGGAAATGCGTCGCCGGGAGATAGCTATGGTGTTCCAAAATTTTGGTTTGTTACCTCATCGCAGTGTTTTAAGCAATATTGCATTCGGTCTTGAACTCCAAGGAGTTCCCAAACAAGAACGTGAGAAAAAAAGCCATGAAGAGTATGGAAATAGTCGGGCTGAAAGGATATCAGAATCAGATGGTCGGACAACTTTCCGGCGGAATGCAGCAACGTGTCGGGTTGGCACGCGCTTTGGCAAATGATCCGGAAATATTACTGATGGATGAAGCCTTTTCCGCTTTGGACCCATTGATCCGCGTACAAATGCAAGATGAAATGCTGGCGCTGCAATCCAAAATGAAAAAGACCATCGTCTTTATCACGCATGATTTGAGCGAAGCAATTAAACTGGGTGACCGCATTGCCATTATGAGAGACGGAGAAGTGGTGCAAGTCGGAACTTCAGAAGAAATTTTAACAGAACCAGCCAATGACTATGTGGCAAGATTTGTAGAAAATGTGGACCGGAGCAAAATCATAACGGCAGGAAGTATTATGATAACCCGTCCCGCCGTAGCCCGTCTGCGTAAAGAAGGTCCCGAGGTTCTGATCAGAAAGATGAAAGAAAGAGATATTACCGTGCTTCCTGTGATAGATGAAAATGACAAGCTGATAGGAGAGATTACATTGGAAAGTGCCGCCATTCTTCGGCATAAAGGTATAAAATCAATCAAGGAAGCCGTACAAAGTGAAGTACATTCCGTTACGGAGGACACAAAGATTGAGGATCTGCTTCCCTTAATTACGAAAACCAATTCTCCCATTTATGTGGTAAATGAAGAACGCGAACTGAAAGGCTTGGTTCCTCTATCGTCCATCGTAGTAGAGATGACCGGAAAAGATAAAGAAGAAATTAATGAACTTATTCAAAACGCTATCGAATTATGATAAACATAGGAAAATATATAGAAACAGCCATCAACTGGCTCACAGAAAACTTTGCCCCTCTTTTCGACGCCATCAATGTTGGAATAGGCGGGTTCATAGATGGGTTCCAAAACATATTGATGTGGATACCTTTTTATGTAACAATAGCATTGCTGGCCATCCTGGCTTGGTATAAATCGGGAAAAGGAGTCAGCATTTTTACCATTTTAGGATTATTACTGATTTGGGGAATGGGATTTTGGAACGAAACCATGCAGACTTTAGCATTGGTGCTTTCGTCTACCATCATCGCTCTTATCATGGGACTTCCATTGGGAATATGGAGCGCAAACAGCAAACGATGTGATAAAATTCTGCATCCTATCCTCGACCTGATGCAAACGATGCCTGCTTTCGTCTATCTGATTCCTGCCGTACTCTTTTTCGGGCTGGGAACCGTTCCGGGAGCTTTTGCCACCATTATTTTTGCCATGCCTCCCGTAGTGCGTCTGACCAGCCTGGGTATCAAGCAAGTACCGAAGAATGTTATAGAAGCTTCGCGCTCTTTTGGTGCGACACCTATGCAATTATTATTCAAGGTACAATTACCGCTGGCATTGCCCACCATCATGACCGGTATAAACCAGACAATCCTAATGTCGCTCTCCATGGTGGTCATTGCCGCTATGATTGCAGCCGGAGGGTTAGGGGAAATCGTATTGAAAGGTATCACGCAGATGAAAATAGGTTTAGGTTTCGTAAGGCGGTATCGCAGTAGTCATCCTAGCCATCATTCTGGATAGAATAACACAAGGACTTAGGAAAACAAAAGAAAGGGAAATAAGCATGAAGAAATACTATATTTTTGTCTTTCCTCCTGTTGCTTACCTCTTGCAGCGGGAAAAAAGATGATAAGACAATAAGCATTGGATACATAAACTGGGACGATGGCATCGCTCTGACCTATTTAACGGAAGTGATTCTTGAACAACAAGGTTATCATGTCATTTTAAAGAATGCTGATCCAGCTCCTATCTATGCAACAATGGCCCGTGGCAAAGTAGATTTGCTGATGGATGCTTGGTTACCAGCCACACAGGCCGATTATATGAAACAATACGGAAAGAATCTGGAAATCTTAGGCAAGATCTATCCAGATGCCCGTATCGGTCTGGTAGTCCCCGATTATGTGGACATTCATTCTATTGACCAATTAAATGCCAACAAAGAAAAATTCGGAGGCGAGATTATCGGCATTGATGCCGGCGCAGGGATTATGCATGCTGCAGATATGGCCATAGAAAAATACAATCTGGATTACAAATTGCTGGAGTCTAGCGGACCGGCTATGACCGCAGTACTAAAAAGAGCCATTGACGAACATCAATGGATTGTGGTGACGGGATGGACTCCCCATTGGATGTTCACCCGCTTTAAATTAAAATTTTTAGAAGACCCGAAAGGCATTTTTGGTAAAGCGGAAACAATTACAGCCATTGCCTGCAAAGGATTTGGTGAGCAACACCCGTTTGTGGTAAAACTGATAGAAAACATACATCTGAGCACCGAAGAAATCAGCAGCTTGCTGGATGATGTATCACAAAATGAATATAATGAAAAAGAAGGAGCGGAAAAATGGGTAAAAGAACATCAGGAGCTGGTAGATTCCTGGATTCCCCAGAAATAGAAATATCTCACTTACCTTGAGGGCCGCGCCCAAGGTAAGTGAGAAAACAAACGAACTTTGTATCAGCTCAACTATGCCATATATTTTGATAAGTTTCTCGAAAACAAAACCTATCTTTGCAACATAATAAAACACATATAAATTATGAATGTAATCAAATCAAGGTTCGTCTATCACTTAATGGCAATAATCACTGTAGCTATCTGGGGGACTACTTTTGTTTCTACTAAGATTCTAATCCAACATGGATTAAGTCCTTCCGACATCTTCTTTTATCGTTTCACTCTGGCCTATCTTTGCATGTGGTGTATTTCTTATAAAAAACTATTTGCCAATAGAATAAAAGATGAATTGTTACTTTTATTGGCCGGATTATGTGGAGGAACTATTTATTTCATTACTGAAAATACGGCTCTCGGTATCACATTAGCCTCCAACGTGTCTCTGATAGTATGCACATCACCTGTTCTGACCACACTACTTTCTTATTTGTTCAGAAGAAAAGAACCTTTCACCCGCCATCTTGTTTACGGATCGATCATGGCTTTGATAGGAGTGGGGCTAGTTGTTTTCAACGGCAGTTTCATTCTGAAAATTAATCCTTTGGGAGATATTCTTTCACTGACCGCTGCATTGATGTGGGCATTTTATTGCCTTATTCTCAAACAATTGGATAATCATTATTCTATCGTATTCATTACCCGTAAAGTATTCTTCTACGGAGTGCTGACCATTCTGCCCATGTTTTTATCCGTCCGTTAAATTGGGACAATGTCTTGATGATGCAACCCATCGTGTTTGGAAATCTTCTCTTTTTGGGATTTGTCGCCTCCATGCTCTGCTTCATAGCCTGGAATGTATGTGTCAAGGAATTGGGAGCCGTAAAAAGTACAAACTATATTTATATCGTCCCTTTGGTAACTCTTCTTACTTCAGCGGTCATTATTAATGAAAAGATAACTTGGATAGCCCTTACCGGTTGTTTTCTTATCTTGTGTGGTGTATATTTGGCAGAACGGAAAACAAATCCTACATTTGAGGCGAAATCTTAAAGCCCTTTAATTATGAACGAGATAGACAAAATGCGTAACAGTCAGCTGGCCGATATGGAGAAACCGGAAATACAGGCCAGTTTCATACACGCCAAAAAACTAGTGGTCCAATTACGGATGATGAGTACATACGATGATGGTTTCAGGGAAGTGCTGGAAGAATTAGTGCCGGGTATCCCTTCCACTTCTGTCATCTGTCCACCATTTTACTGTGATCATGGACACGGCATCCGCTTAGGAGAGCATGTCTTTGTGAATGCCAACTGTACATTTTTAGACGGTGGATATATCACCATAGGAGCACATACATTGATAGGACCCAATGTACAGATCTATACTCCACATCATCCGGTAGATTACATAACCCGACGCGAACCCAAAGAGTATGCATATCCCGTAACTATCGGAGAAGATTGCTGGATAGGAGGAGGAGCTATTCTTTGTCCCGGAGTAAAAATAGGTCATCGCTGTATTATCGGAGCTGGAAGTGTCGTAACTAAAGACATTCCCGACAATTCCGTTGCTGTAGGTAATCCAGCCAAAGTGATTAGAAAAGTTGATTAAAAAAAGAGAACAGATAATTATGAAAGTTTTGGCCCCACATAATTATCTGTTTCTCGTATTCAGCCAATATAAACATTGACGCTCAGAAACAGGCAATCGTCTCCGTTAGAACATTCAAAGTCTATTTTATTCTCTCTGGCCAGCCAACCTATAGCTGCATTCAAATCTCTGTCAGACAACTCTGAAGCTCTTTTTAAATCACAATAACTCCACCGTTTATTGTCATTCAGCAGTTTCCAAACTTTTCCTGCGTTTACTCCAATTTGATGTTTATCCATTTTGATGTTCAATTAAAGAAGTTAATAATAGAATGCTTAGTTTTTTGCGGTAAATATAACCTTTTATTAAAATAAAATAGACTCTCCTACATAAAATTCATGTAAAAGACATGATTATTTAACATTTGTTTCTGTCAAATTTCATGTAAATTCTCTTTTTATGAAGATATTTATTGCCGGATGAGCCATTTTTACAAATATTTCCTCTAACTTTGTAAGTCAATTAATCCTTTGATATGAAAAGAAATAAAATAAACTGGAGAGTGCCCAAAGGTATGGAACTCACAGAGTTAGATAAAAAGGTTCTCTATTATCAAGATAGAGGTCATTTGGTGCCTTCACGTGAACTGATTAAGACACCAGAACAGATTGAAGGAATACGCCGTAGCGGTATTATCAATACCGGAGTGCTAGACCTTGTAGAACGCGAGATCCATGCAGGCATGAGCACATTGGAAATAGACAAACTAGTTTATGAATACACTAAAGATCATGGCGGCATTCCTGCAACCTTAGGTTATGAAGGTTTTCCAAAAAGTTGCTGCACCTCTATCAATGAGGTTGTTTGTCACGGTATTCCTAATGAATTCGACATTCTGGAAGAAGGAGATATTATCAATGTGGATTGTACTACCATTCTTGATGGTTATTATGCCGACGCATCGCGTATGTTTACCATTGGAAAAACCACACCTCAGAAAGAGAAACTGGTACGAGTAGCTAAAGAATGTTTGGAGATAGGCATGGAAGCTGCAAAACCATTTGGTTTTGTGGGAGACATAGGACATACCATTGAAAAACATGCTAAAAAAAATGGATTCTCAGTAGTGCGTGATCTCTGCGGACACGGAGTAGGCATAGAGTTTCATGAAGAACCGGATGTAGAACATTTTGGAAAAAAAGGAACTGGTATGCTATTGGTCCCGGGAATGGTTTTTACCATTGAACCAATGATCAATATGGGAACATGGGAAGTCTTCATTGATGAGGAAGATGGCTGGACTGTAGTCACCGAAGACGAACAGCCGTCTGCACAGTGGGAACATACTTTCGTTATGACAGATAACGGACTTGAAATTCTGACACATTAATATATATAATTAAGGTATAGAAATATGGATACAATTATATTAGGTATAGAATCTTCCTGTGACGACACATCAGCCGCAGTTATCAAGAATGGCGTATTGTTGTCCAACGTAGTGTCCAGCCAGGCTGTTCACGAAGCTTACGGAGGGGTGGTTCCCGAATTGGCGTCACGTGCCCATCAACAAAACATTGTACCGGTGGTGCACGAAGCCTTAAAAAGGGCAGGAGTTACCAAGGAGCAACTAAGCGCCGTTGCATTCACCCGAGGACCCGGCTTGATGGGATCATTACTGGTCGGAGTATCTTTTGCGAAAGGTTTCGCACGTTCATTAAATATACCAATGATTGATGTTAACCACCTGCAAGCCCATGTGTTAGCCCATTTCATTAAAGAATCGGAAGAAGACAACAACCAACCTAAATTCCCTTTCTTGTGCCTGCTGGTGTCAGGAGGAAACTCACAGATAATATTGGTAAAGGCCTATAATAATATGGAAGTTTTGGGACAAACTATTGACGATGCAGCAGGAGAAGCTATCGACAAATGTTCTAAAGTAATGGGCTTAGGTTATCCCGGAGGTCCTATCATTGATAAACTGGCACGTCAAGGCAATCCCAAAGCGTTCACTTTCAGTAAACCACATATTCCGGACTATAACTATAGCTTCAGTGGACTAAAGACTTCTTTCCTATACTCTTTGCGTGACTGGTTGAAAGAAGATCCCGATTTCATCGAGCATCATAAAAACGACTTGGCTGCTTCATTAGAAGCGACTATTGTAGATATTTTAATGGATAAGCTGAGAAAAGCAGCCAAAAATCTCAAAATAAATGAAGTGGCAGTAGCCGGAGGGGTATCAGCCAATAACGGGCTTCGTAACTCATTCCGCGAACATGCCGGGAAATATGGTTGGAATATCTATATCCCGAAGTTCAGCTTTACTACGGATAATGCTGCAATGATCGCAATTACCGGTTATTACAAGTACCTGGACAATGATTTTTGCACTATAGACAAGCCCGCTTATTCACGGGTAACTATTTAAATATTTAAAAACCGTTTTCAACATGTCAGTAGAAGGTAAATTTTTAAGTAAAGAGATTAACGATTTGTTTTGGAGAGAAGGCCTGACACTCGTTACTGCCGAGAGTTGCACGGCAGGAAGTGTGGCGGCCGCTATTACAGCCGTTGCCGGAAGTTCACACTTCTTTAAAGGTGGAATTATCGCCTATTCCAACGAAATAAAGGAAAATCTGTTGGGGGTAAACCACGGAACTTTAGAAACTCATGGGGCTGTAAGTGAAGAAACCGTTATCGAAATGGTAAAAGGGGCGATGAAATCGATGAATTCTGATTGTGCTGTAGCAACTTCAGGTATCGCAGGGCCCACAGGAGGTACCCCCGACAAGCCGGTAGGTACCATTTGGATTGCTGCCGGATGTAAAGACAAAGTGATTACACTGAAATTGGAAGGCGACGAAGGAAGAAACAAAAACATTGCAAATGCAACCCAAAATGCACTGCAACTGCTCCGAAAGTTGTTCCAAAACGAAGAAAATGAGCAGTAATTGCAGAATTATTTGCAAAAACCTCTTGTTTTATACAAATAAAAGTGCTTATTTTGCACTCCGTTTGAAATAAGTATTGAAAAAAACTATAAAAATAAGATAGCAATGTCGAAGATTTGTCAAATTACCGGAAAGAAAGCCATGATTGGCAACAATGTTTCACACTCTAAGAGAAGAACCAAAAGAACTTTTGATGTGAACTTGTTTACTAAGAAATTCTACTATGTAGAACAAGATTGCTGGATTAGCCTGAATATCTGCGCTAACGGCTTACGTGTGATTAATAAAAAAGGCTTGGATGCAGCGCTGAATGAAGCGGTAACCAAAGGCTATTGTGATTGGAAAAGCATCAAAATTATTGGTTAATTAAAAAGGAGAGATAGACTATGGCAAAGAAGGCTAAAGGTAATAGAGTACAGGTAATCCTTGAATGCACAGAAATGAAGGATAGTGGTATGCCGGGAACTTCTCGTTACATTACAACAAAAAATAGAAAAAATACCACTGAAAGATTGGAACTTAAGAAGTACAATCCTATTTTGAAAAGAGTAACAGTTCACAAAGAAATTAAATAATTATAACCCATGGCAAAGAAAACAGTCGCAACCCTTCAGACAGGTAAAGAAGGACGTTCTTATACTAAGGTTATCAAGATGGTTAAATCTCCGAAAACAGGAGCTTACATCTTCGATGAGCAAATGGTACCTAACGAAAAAGTTCAAGACTTTTTCAAGAAATAATTCAGTCGGAAGACTAATGGAAAGTTCCTTTCATATATTATGGAAGGAACTTTTTTTTATACCACAATGTTATCATCATAATACATTATGACCAATCATTGTGACACTTTTTTTTGTCCGTGTAAGAGATTAGTTATATCTTTGTAGCATAAACAGATAAATCAGACTCCAATATGGGATTTTTTAATTTTTTCTCGAAAGAAAAGAAGGAAACTTTAGACAAAGGATTGTCCAAAACCAAAGAAAGTGTATTTAGTAAGATTGCCCGTGCCGTAGCTGGTAAATCAAAAAGTAGACGATGAAGTATTGGATAATCTGGAAGAAGTGCTTATTACTTCGGATGTAGGCGTTGAAACAACTCTAAATATTATTAAACGCATTGAAGAAAGAGTTGCCAAAGATAAATATGTAAACACTCAGGAACTGAACAAGATTCTCCGTGAAGAGATAGCGGCATTATTGACTGAAAATAACACGGTGGATTCGGATGATTTCACTGTTCCGGAAGGTAAGAAGCCCTATGTCATCATGGTGGTAGGTGTAAACGGTGTGGGTAAAACTACAACCATTGGCAAATTGGCATATCAATTTAAGAAGGCGGGCAAATCCGTCTATTTGGGTGCCGCTGATACATTCCGTGCTGCCGCCGTAGAACAATTGGATATTTGGGGAGAAAGAGTAGGAGTGCCTGTTATTAAACAGAAAATGGGATCAGATCCCGCATCCGTAGCTTTTGATACCTTAAGCTCTGCCGTAGCTAATAATGCAGATGTAGTAATTATTGATACCGCAGGTCGTCTTCACAATAAAGTAGGTTTGATGAACGAGCTTACTAAAATCAAGAATGTGATGAAGAAAGTTGTTGCGGACGCACCTCACGAAGTATTGCTGGTTTTAGACGGTTCTACCGGTCAAAACGCATTTGAACAAGACAAAACAGTTTACTTTGGCTACAGAAGTTACTGCTATGGCAATTACCAAATTGGACGGAACAGCCAAGGGGGGCGTTGTAATTGGCATCTCAGAGCAGTTCAAAATTCCCGTAAAATATATTGGATTGGGCGAAGGTATTGAAGACATGCAGGTATTCCGACAAAAAAGAATTTGTAGACTCACTATTTGGAGAGACTGAATAATAAATGAAACGTAACACAATAGATATCATCACCTTAGGGTGTTCCAAAAACTTAGTAGACTCAGAAAAGCTGATGCGTCAGCTGGAAGCAAACGGTTATAAAGTAACTCATGATTCCGATAAACCGCAAGGAGAAATCGCAGTTATTAATACATGTGGTTTTATCGGCGATGCCAAAGAGGAATCGATCAATATGATATTGGAATTTTGTCAGGCCAAAGAAGAAGGAAAACTCAAAAAACTATATGTAATGGGTTGCCTTTCAGAAAGATATCTAAAAGAATTGGCATTGGAAATTCCTCAAGTAGACAAATTCTATGGTAAGTTTAATTGGAATGAGTTACTGGCAGATTTAGGCAAAGCATACAAGGCGGAATTTGCCATTGAACGGACATTAACCACTCCTCATCACTATGCTTATCTGAAAATATCAGAAGGCTGTGACCGTAAA
>ENA-OQJE01000215-OQJE01000215.1-human-gut-metagenome-genome-assembly--contig:-NODE-215-length-12174-cov-3.110733_pt1 | contig 12174 bp, 14 predicted proteins | sample MGYA00242594_ERZ504760 | MGnify/ENA primary metagenome ERZ504760 (study PRJEB26092, sample SAMD00036358) | human gut metagenome | host: Homo sapiens | study: EMG produced TPA metagenomics assembly of...
TGCTTGCGGAACATCCAATGCCCAGTTCGGGTAGCCGATAAAGACAATATCGTATTGGTCCATATTCTCAATGCGGTTTTTAAGTGCGGGAAGTGTTCCGGCAGCCTGCTCCGCATGGTTCTGGTCGCGCACATCGTCGAACTCCGTCGGATAGGGTTCCGAAGTCTCTATCAGATGCAGGTCTCCGCCCACAGCCGTTTGGATATAGCGGGCGACCATTTCGGTCGTACCACGACGCGTTCCCTTATCTACAAGGATGCTTGCCCCAGTCGTGGCATCCACATCCGCCGCATAGTTCGTATTCCCCCAACGGCTGAACCAGGCAATCAGAATCTTTCCGTTTCCGGGGGTAACCGTTCCCGGATTGTCGTTATCATCATCGTCGTTTCCCGGATCATTGGGAACTTCGGGGATATCAATTTCTGAACTGTCATCCCCTGCGCCACATCCGGCAAAAGTCATTACCGGAACGAGCAGCAATAAAGATATAAATAACCGTTTCATAATCTTGCTTTTTTAATTGATTTGACTCAGCCAGTCGGCAATCATTGAGTGGCAGTTGGACGTTTGGCCTGAACGTATCCACAGGCTCGGTTCGAGGAAGTCGCCACCCGGAATGAGCCGTCGGGCATCGGACTCGACACCACTGATACCGCTGCTGGAACTGGATACGATCAGTCCGATGCTTTTACCCTCCATCAGACTACCATATTGGAACAGGAATGTTTGTAAGGGAGCTGCCATATTACTCCACCAAAGAGGTGCGCCTACGATAATCCGGTCGTAATCGGCGATATTCACCTCCACGGGTTTGATTTCCGGATAGGATGCCGCATCATTCGGATTATTCCGGATTGCCTGAATCAGCGCACTACCTATTGCGTAGTTATTGGCCGCATAGTCGAGCCCCTCTTCGGCAGGTTCGACCCGTACCACATCGGCTTCTATCTGCGTCTGCAAATCGCTGACGATGGTATGCACATTATTTGTAAAGCTGTAATACACAATGAGCGTTTTTCCCGATGTCGGGTCAGGATCGGGAGTCGGTGTCGGCACCTCGGTATCAGGTGCGTACGGTTCGTCTTCATCGGGAGAGCAGGCGCTCAATCCCACCGCTACAAAAGCGGCAAACAAAAATACAGGTACTTTTTCATAACGCTTATAATTTAATTAAATGATTCAATGTCAGTTGTTTTTAAGAATACCTATTTGTTCGAGCCATTTCTCCACATCGCCGCGTGAATTTTCCGCCTGGCTGCCATATACGGCCAGACTTCCGAGTATTGTCGAATTGGGGCATACCGAACGGATGTCGCTGACGCTTTGAGCCGTGCCGCTACCGCCATGCGTGCAGAACGGGGCGATGTATTTGCCCGACAGGTCATAACCGGCCAGGAAACTTTTCATCGCCGATGTAAGGTGTCCTCCCCAGATAGGCGTCCCGACAATCAGCGTGTCGTACTCGTCCATATTCTCCACCTTTGTTTTCAACTCGGGACAGTAATCGCTCTCCAGCTCTCCCGGTGCGATCTGCGTCACCTCTTCATAAGTATCTGGATAGGGAACGACCATTTCCACTTCCACGATGTCGCCACCTATAAGGTCGTGGATATGATTGGCGACTGTCCGGGTATTGCCTCCCCATGAAAAATAGACGATCAGGGTCTTTCCCGCATCCCCTGAAATGGTTCTTCCCGGCTCTATCGCCGCCGGTTCTTCACTGCTGCACGATGTCGTCGCCAGCAGTAGCATAATCATAAGTGACAAAAAACTTTTCTTATACATATCGTTTATTCTATTTAATTGATCTACATTGCAAAATTACGGCAACTGCAAATCTTGGGCTTTGTTATAAAGGTCAATTTAATTTGCTGTCAGGCTCAGATTGTAATTCCCGCCATTTAATCTCTTTCGTCATCGGTTTGTTCAGCAAATCGAACATGTCCATCCGGCATTTTCCGGCGAAATCGAACAGTGTGGGAATGTACCGCTTATCCGTATTCAGCAGGGCATAAACCGCTTCTGTCATTTTCAATCGCAGCACCGTTTCAGGAATTTCCTGCCCCTCCCGCATGTAAGGTATCCATGACCGGAAAAGGCTCTCCGTTTCGGAAGTGGATGACAGACGGTGCAGGGCCGAGAGTTCCATAGTCGATGATTTGCAGTCGGATAGAGACAGAGTATGATAAAACTCGCACAAGAACTCTCGCGGAAGAGAGAAGAACAGAACCCGACAAGGCTCGTGCAATTCCGGCTCGGCATAGATGTGCGAATAGCTGTCACGTCCGATGAAGGCACTGTCGCCCCTTTCGATATTCAGCGTCTCGCCGCACTGGTTCCGCAAATACAACCGCCCGCTGTATAGATATACCAGCGTATGATTGGAAAAAAGATGACAGGCTTGAGATACCGTATCTATTGACTCGAAAAAATAAATATGCTGTTCTGTTTCCATATAAAGTTTATTCAGATACAGAAGTCCGACAAGTTGGGCGGGATTGCTACGTACCATAAAATCCACCTGCTTCTGTGCAAGCCCGTTTTCCAGCAACGCAAGAATACAGCGGCGCATCCCATCCACAGGGTGAGGCATCCCCACCTGACCGAGGTCGGTCGTTATGATACTCCGCTGCGGGGCAATACGGGCAAAGCCGCAAATTCTTATCACTCATCCGCTCGAAATCGGGCAGTCCCGTTACCCGGTCCCCACAAATTGGTAATGTAGCTGTATTCCATCCACGCGCCGAGGTCGATACACCGTTTAATCTGGTCGTGCGTCATTTTCCAGATACCGGAATTGGCATGAGTCACGACACACTTTCTCACACCCACCTCACGGGCTTTCCGAGCCAGCGTGATGCTCTCCTCGGGCGAAGAGTGCCCCGTTGCGAAAATGATATTCGCCTCGGCACATATCTCCATGACTCGCACGACTTCAGACAGCACACGCCCGTTATCGTCCACGACGGGCACACCCTCTTTCTTGCCGTGATAGCGGATGTTCTGGTAAACGGCATCCTGTGTCGGCATCCAGATACAACGACAAAGATTGCCGGTTGTGGTTACGGCTTTTTCCGCAGCAAATACATTTACTTTATCCCCGTGTACCCGGTTCATACACAGGCTTCCGAACACCTCGAATCCCTGTAACTCCTGACGAATCAGATAAGCCCGGTCATGACAACTGAAATCGTTGGACTTGAACAGCATGGATTTGTAGCCGACATCACGTGCCGCGCGGGCAAACTCCAATTCATTTCCCAAACGGGCTTTGGAATCCGGAGCGGCGTGCAGATGAATGTCGCTGACACCACGCAGCAGTTCATCGGCTTCGGGCGAATCCGAATTTTCAGCGGCAGAGAATATCGGTGTCTGCGCATGTGATGGCAATACACCGGAAAGCAGTACGGTTCCTCCCGCCATCACAGAGTTACGGATAAAGTCACGGCGTGACAGATCTTGTTTATTTTTCATCATTTCCTTCGTTATTCAGTTCGACAATACCTATTTCCTGCAACCATGCGATAACCCGTTCATAAGCCGTATCATACGTTCCCCGACGAATCTGTATGCCCTCCAATACAGTTGATTGCGGGCAAAGGGAACGGACAAGCCGGTAGCTTGCCTCGGCAGAGCTGGTCCCGCTCGTGCAGAACGGAACGACGGTTTTTCCCGCGAGGTCATGTGTTGTGAGAAACGTGCGGATGGGAGGTGCGGCTGTTTCCACCCAGATAGGATAACCGATGAATATCACGTCATACGAAGAGAGGTTTTCGATATTCGTTGTCAAGGGCGGGCAATATCCGGATGCCACTTCTTCCCGGATTTGTGCCAGCAAAGTATCATAATCATTAAGTATCGGCCGTCTGGATTTCCACAAGGTCGCTCTTTACCGTGTCATGGATGTATCCGGCAATCGTCCGGGTATTACCCGTATGGGAGAAGTAGGCAATCAGCACTTTTTTGTCCCCGGAAGGTTCGACCGGTTCTTCCGGTTTTTCAACCGGAGATGTACTTGGCAAATCTGTTTGGGGTTCACCCGCTGAACAGCCCGTAATGGCTAACATAAGCCATGCAAAGAGAAATAAAAGTTTCGTTTTCATATCTGTTATTTTTAAGTTATTCATTTGATGCAAAGGTAAAAGCAAAGCCCCGCAACGTCTTTGCTGCGAGGCTCAATTTGTTTTGTCAGGAAGTTCACTACCTTTTTTCTTGATTATTCAGTACCGGACTGAATGTGGCTTGATTCACTTATCTGTTTCTTCACTCCATTGTTTACCGAAACTCGTCTATTCCGTTTCCACGCACCCACGATGTCCGTGTACCTTACATTCATCCAATGCTGATTGTAACTGCCGGAACTCATCATCGGAAAGCGTGACGTTCCAAGCCCCCAGATTCTCCAGAATCCTTTCCTGATTCTTGGAACCGGGAATAGGTACGACATTGGGATATTTATGGAGCATCCACGCAAGCGATATCTGGGCGTTGGTCGCATTTTTCTCTACGGCAAACCGATGCAGCAAATCGAGTATGGGCCGGTTGGCCTCGATATTCTCTTTCGACAGTTGGGGAACGAATTTCCGTACGTCATCGAAGCCGAACTGCTCCTGTGCCGTTACCTTACCCGAAAGGAACCCGCTTGCAATCGGTGAGAACGGTACGACTCCGATTCCTTTTTCAAGGCACACCGGAAAGGGTACTACGGTTCGCAATCGCGTTCCACCATCGATAGATGTCTGACGGCAGACAAGGAGTAATCTCATGCGCCGTCCGTATCTGTTGGCCGATACTTGCGACAGTCCCCAACCGCGTATCAGTCCTTCCTTAACAAGCCGTCCCATGACGGTTGCCACATCTTCAAGCCGGACCGTCTCATTGATGCGATGCAGGTAATAATCCGTGCGAAGTCTGCTCATGGAATCTTCGAGATGCCGGCGCATCTCCCGGTAGAGACTCGTCTCGTCCGGTTGCGGGAGTTCACCAATATGAAATTTGGTGGCGAGTACCACTTCCTTACGGAACGGCTCGATAGCTTTACCCACCAACTCCTCGTTATGCCCGGCGTAGAATTGTTCCTTGCCATAGGCTTCCGCCGTATCGAAATGCGTGCAGCCGTAGTCGTATGCCTTGCGGATGGCTTCTATGGCATACGCTTCGGGCGGCACTTGTCCGTAACCGTGGCTGAATCCCATACATCCCATTCCTATCGGAGATACTTCCAGCTGTCCTAATTTTCTATTATCCATATTGTTATATTTTAGAGTGAGATTATTATTGAATTACTTTATTTCCTTATTTTTAGCCATTTCCCATAAGTCAGCATCCGCCAGCCCCATTCCAGAGGCCCGAAGCGGAAATAGGAGAGCCATAGGACACTGAATGCCATCTGGACAAGAAAGACGTAGAAAGCTATGGATTCTGTTCCTGTCAATCCAATGCCGGCCCCCAGTCCGAAGCCGATACCGTAGAAGAGAACCATGCCCCATACCGACTGTCCTACGTAATTGGTCAGTGCCATTCTCCCCGGAGCGGCAAGACAACGCCACAAGCGCCACTCTCTACCATGCAGGTAAAGGAGACAGATAGCGGAAACATATGCAAAACCTGAAGGATAGACACTTGCCGTATAGATGGCGGTGTGTGCAGCTGTCCCGAAAGGATGCCCGTTTACCGTACTCCAGGCATAGAGAATGGACAAGGGAAGTCCCAGCAGAAAACCGTATGTCACCGTTTTTTTCAGTAGCATCCGATTTGCCTCAAGATTGGCGTATATTTGCTTGCGCCCAATGTAGAAGCCCAATAAGAACAATCCCAATACCTTAAAATAGCGGTTGCTGTCGATGAATTCCTGCAAGCGTACCCATGCACCCTGTATCAGAAATTGAAAGACCTCTCCGTAGCTTTCCGCATTACGCAGCCAGATTCCGAAGTTATATTCCGTTATGCCATATAAATTGCAATAGTGCTGTTGCATTCGCACTGCGGGAGCCGACAGGGACACTCCGAATGTACCGGCCAGCCAATCAATCGGAATAGGAAGTAGCAATAGGACTGCGGAAGTCCCCAGCAACACTCTGTCCGAAACATGCCGGAAAAGAGGGAGCAGCATGCCCAATAAGGCATACAACAGCAAGATGTCTCCGCTCCAGATAAACATCAAATGCAGAAAACCGATGGTGGCCAGAACAATCATCCGCCGATAAAATATACGGAATCCGTCCGTTCCCTTTTTAGCCGCGTTGCTGATTATGATTGAGAATCCGATACCGAACAGCAGCGAGAATATGGTGTAGAACTTACCGTCTACAAAAAGGTATTGAAGAAAGCGGACTACCTTGTCTATTTCTGCCGTAGGCATGGCCTCCGTTATTCTCAATTTTTGAAAGGTATAAAGCGAAAATTCCGGAAAGTTGGCAAGGCAGATTCCCAGCAATGCAAATCCTCTTAGAGCATCGAGGATGACATGGCGTTCCGATGTCTTCACGGGTACCATGTCTTTTATATCCATTTCCTTATTCATTGATTCTTCTTTTTTGTTAACCAACATGACGCTTCCCAGTATGATTACAAGCCCGAGCAACTGTATGCCTGTAATCTGTTCCCCGCCCAGCCCGCCACCGATAACGACAGCCACCACAGGATTCACGTAGGCATGGGTGCCCACTTCCGTTGTCGGGCGGATCTTCAGCAGCCATACGTAAGCGGAATAAGCCATCAGCGAGCCGAACAGTATCAGATAGGCCAATGACAACCAGGCGTATAGAGGGACCGTACTGAATCCCGTAGGAGAGAACTCCCCGTTCCCCAATGTACATATCCAGAACATCATGCCGGCAAAAAGCATTTGCCAGGCGGAACCTGCAAACGCGTTTGCAGGTTCTGTGTCTGATGAACGGTATTTTGTATAAAGTGTTCCCAATGCCCAGGAAATACAACCGGCTACAAGCAGTAAAATACCATATTCACTATGATCGTGTACGGTTACCGTCATTTCCAGTTGCTCGGCATACAATAACCCTACTCCTGCAAATCCCATCAAAATACCGGCAAGGGTACATTTGCTCCGAAAGGTATATTTCCACATCGGAGCATCGAGTGTCATAATCCAGATAGCGGTAGAGGAGGCCACCACAGCCACCAGGCTGCTGCTGACATATCGCTGGGCCAGCATCACTACCGCCATATCGATGAACAGCAGGATGATTCCGCTCACAGCCGACCTGCCTACAAGCCTTGGGATAAAGACCCGTTCTCCACGACATGCACATATCACAAGCAGTATCAATCCTGCCGTAGAGAAGCGCAATGCACCGAGAAGGAAAGTCGGAAAGCCGTGTAAAGCCACCCCGATAAAGTAGTAAGTGGACCCCCAAACTACATAAATCAAGAAATAAGCGAATAGGATGGCAAGTTTTTTCGGCATTATTTTTTATATTTTATTTCAACGCATTCTTGAAGAACCCGTCTATCTTGTCGAACGGAATCACGTTGAGATTATCGTATAAATCGACATGGTTGGCTCCGGGAATAATCAACAGTTCCTTGTTACTCCCTGTCAGCCGCTTGTAGGCATCCTCACTGAAATAGCGGGAATGAGCTTTTTCTCCATGAATCATCAACACGGCACTGCGGATTTCGCTGATATAGGTGAGCAGCGGCATATTGATGAATGACAATACGCTGGTTTTCGTGATTCCCTCGTTGGAGTTCGGGGAACGGCGATGGTAGCCTCGTTCCGTCTTGTAGTAGTCATGATACTCCTTGACGAATTGCGGAGTATCATCCGTCACGGGGTCGAGTACGCCACCGTCGCGTGCATAGCTGTCATCACGATAATCCTCGGTACGCTGTGCGTTGAGTTGTTCGCGCAACTTATAGCGGTCATCGGCACTCATGGCATCGAAATACCCATTGGCATTTACCCGGCTCATATCATACATAGTGGAGGTGACTGTCGCCTTGATGCGCGGATCATTGGCCGCAGCATTGAGTGCAAACCCGCCCCAACCGCAAATACCTAAGATTCCGATGCGTTCCGAATCGACGTCTGTACGAGATGTCAAATAATCGACTGCCGCACTGAAATCTTCCGTGCTGATTTCGGGTGAGGTGAGGTAACGGGGCGTACCGCCGCTTTCACCATAATAGGAGGGGTCAAAAGCGATGGTCAGAAAACCTCGTTCGGCAAGCGTCTGGGCATAACGGCCCGACACCTGTTCTTTCACCGCACCGTAAGGGCCACTGACTGCAATGGCTGCCAGATGTCCTTGCGTATTTTTCGGCTTGTAAAGGTCTGCGGCAAGCGTGATGCCGTAACGGTTGTGAAACGTGATTTTCTTATGTTCCACCTTATCACTCTGCGGAAAGGTCTTATCCCATTCCTGTGTCAATTCCAATGGTTCCATACCGGTTGTATATATTTTGTTGTTGTCGTTTCTTGTGCCATGACATTCGCAAAGGTCAGGAACGTCAATATGGCGATTGTTTGTAACTTCATAGCCGTATTATTTTACTTTATAGCGGAGCCAGACAATATCTGCTTCCCATTGTTCCACACTCTCTAATTTCAGCTTGTACGGGTTACATTCCACACGGGAGATTCCATCGAAAACCGCCGTCTGTCCCTTACGCCCGTCAATACCCGGAGCTACCATAATACTTACTTCGTCAATCAGTCCGCCCCCGACAATCGCCAAGCATTCAACGCCGAAATGTTCACAAAGCAGCTCCATAGCTTGCGGCAAGTCAATGCGTTCCGCACCGGTGGCAATCCACGAAATACCCGATGTGCGCAGCGTTTCCAGATATTTCTCGGACACCTGTTCACTGACAATACAAAGTAGAGGATGCCCGTCAGCTTCACCCTCCTGCCAACGCAGTTTCCCATAGGTATCGACAATGATCGTATATTCGTCCGATTTATTGGCGACATATACGGATTTATGACCTATCGGAGTTCCCTCCATCGGGGTACTTTCTTCTTTGACGGCGGAACATTCGAGTGCGGTAGTTATCCGTCCTGACAGTTTCGAGCAAGGCCCCAGTTTTTCCAAGGCTATGTAATACTCATCCGTACTCAGTTGCCCGACCATCGGGCAGTCGATGCGGCCATCGACCGAAGTCATCATGTGACTGATTATATATGGTCTCATATTCTTGGTTTTTATTTATAATGCAAAAGTAAGGCAGCTTCTTCGCTCTGCCGGTAGACAAATTACGGATTATACTACCATTTACTGATTCCTTATCGGCCTACTTGACGTTGCTGTTCGGCATTGTACCGGTCTCCCACAACGGGAATAGCAGCCACGGTATCCTCCAGTTCTTTCCAATCCCCGGAGCTGATGTTGAAGTCGAGTGTGCGCAGGTTTTCCTCCAGATGAGACAGTTTTGTCGTTCCCGGAATCGGTACGATCCACGGTGCTTTCTGAAGCAACCAGCCAAGAGCCACCTGTGCCGAGGTCATGCCCCGTGTGCGCCCGAAAGCTTGCAGCGCATTTACAATGTGGGTATTCGCACGCATCGCTTCCGGCTGGAAACGCGGCAGGGTCTGACGGTTGTCGTTGTTTACATCGAAGACCGTGTATTCGTTGATGCAGCCTCCCAAAAATCCACGGTTGATTGGGCTGTATGGTACAAAGCCGATACCCAACTCCCGGCATACATCGAGAACACCGTTCTCTTCCACCAGGCGGTGCATCAGATGGTACTCGCTTTGGATAGCCGTCAGCGGACAAATGGCGTGGGCCTTACGGATTGTTTCGGCACTGACCTCGCACATACCCCAGCGTTGCACTTTACCTTCCTTGATCAAGTCGGCAATGGTAGCCGCTACCTCCTCGGCCGGAGTATTCGGGTCGGCACGGTGCTGGTAGAACATCGGCAGTGAATCGAGTCTCAATCGGCGAAGTGACTCCTCGCAATAGCGGCGGATGGTTGCCGGACGGCTGTCCTGACGACCAGTTCCTTTGCCGTCGATGACTTCGTGCCCGAATTTGGTCGTTACGTTAATCCGTCCCTTGAACTCGGACAGCGCTTCTCCTGCCAGGTTCTCATTGGTCAACGGCCCGTAAATGATAGCCGTGTCGAAGAGCGTCACTCCACGCTCTACCGCTTCATGCAACAATCGGATACACTCTTTCTTATCCGGGTGTTGGCTGCGGTTGTAAGTCATGCCCATTACACCGAAGCCGAGTGCCGACACCTCGAATGCCGCCTTGCCCGTACCCAATACACGATGTCCCTTGATACGGGCTGCATCGATATCCACCACATCGGATGTTTCCGCTTGTTTCGCTTCTGAAGCGAATACTTTGCCCAATCCCGAAGGCATGGCCATTGCGGCTCCTGCCAATGCAGCCGTTTTGAGAAATCCACGACGGCTGATATCCATTTTATTGTTTTCTTCCATGATTTTATGTTTTATGCATTATAACTTAATGAATGGAAAATGCCCCGTCCACTAAAAGGGCGTGCCCGTCCACGAAACTTGCCTGCGGTGAGCAAAGCCACAATACGGCGTTGGCTATCTCTTCCGGTTTACCGAGACGTCCGGCAGGAATATCTCGGACCAGTTCCTTTTCCAGATCGGGGTTACGCCGTATCAGTTCTTCGGCCATAGGTGTTCGGATCACACCCGGACAGACGGCATTGATACGAATCCCCTTTGCCGAGTAATCAATGGCGGCTGTACGTGTAAGCCCGATTACCGCATGCTTGCAGGCGATATAGGCCGCTTGTCCGGGGAACCCCGTAACACCGCCTTGAGACGAGGTATTGACAATGGCACCACCGCCTTGTTTCAGCATCTGGATAATCTCGTAACGCATACAGTTCCATACACCTTTCAGATCGACGGCTACCGTGCGGTCGAACTCCTCGTCGGTAATCTCGGCCATCGGCCGTTGCGGGGTCTGTATCCCAGCATTGTTCAATGCAGCGTCCAGCCTGCCGTAAGTCGCAACGATCCAGTCAATCATCTCCTTTACAGCCCGTGTATCGGACACGTCGCAGCGATATGCCACGGCTTTATACCCTTCTGAAACCAACTTCTCGGCTTGTTCTTTCGGCTCATTGATGTCCACCAATACTACGGTTGCACCCGCTTTTGCAAATGCTTCTGCCGAGACCAGCCCGATACCTGCCGCTGCCCCCGTTACCATTGTTACTTTCTCATTCATTGTTTTCATGATTCTTTTGTTTTAATATTCTGCCAACAAAGGTAAAAAGAGAGCCCCGCAACGACTTTGCTGCGAGGCTCAAAAGATTTTGTTATGAAGTTCACTTTGTTAAAATGACTTTTTCCGAAAAATCCATAATCTATATTCTCCTGATTAACTTGGCTGGATTTCCTACAACGATCGTATTCGATTCGACAATTCTCTCCGAAATGCGGAAAAACCTTGTGTAATAATTCACGATATTCTTCCGTATCCGGCATCGTATGATTCAGCCGGAAGATATTTTGCCGCAGCTCTTTTACCACGCCTAGTTCTTCTTCCGTCTGGTGCAGGCAGTCGATTCGCAACTCTTCCATTGGCTTATTCGATTGCTTGTTTGACCCAATCTCCAACTTGTTTCGTACTTCTATTACACAACCGGCCTTCTTCCCATTCGATTTTGGGGTAGAGTCTCTTGAGTTGTTTCACGCTACCCGTGATTGAACTGCCACCCGAAGTGGCAAAGGAATAACGGTTTTACCCGCGAAATCATATTTCTCAGAAAAGTATTGACCGGACGCGGACACAAGTCCCACCATATCGGATAACCGAGGAACACCACGTCGTAATCTTTCAGTTCAATCGTTTCTCCGCCCAACGCAGGACGTGATTTGTCGTCTGCCATCTCCACCGAACTGCGGCTCGCCTTGTCGTTCCAGTCGAGATCTGCCGAAGTGTAGGCCGTAGCCGGAGTAATCCGGTGAAGTTTACCGCCAGTCTCTTTTGCGATAGCGGTTGCCACTTTCTCTGTGGTCCCCGTACAGGAGAAATAGGCTACAAGGATTTTCTTGTCGGACGGCCTGTCGGTATCTGCTGTTTGTTTTTGTGCTTTCGACGGGTTACTGAAAGTAAGTAGGCTCATAAGTATCAATACTATCTGTTTCATGTCATTTTAATTTAGCATATTCTTCATCACCGACAGGTTCCAGCCATTCGGTACTGTTGTTCTCAC
>ENA-OQJE01000216-OQJE01000216.1-human-gut-metagenome-genome-assembly--contig:-NODE-216-length-12167-cov-2.880897_pt1 | contig 12167 bp, 13 predicted proteins | sample MGYA00242594_ERZ504760 | MGnify/ENA primary metagenome ERZ504760 (study PRJEB26092, sample SAMD00036358) | human gut metagenome | host: Homo sapiens | study: EMG produced TPA metagenomics assembly of...
AACGCTTGGCGACGGCACGGATACCTGCAAGGCACGTGTTATAATGCGGTACGGGAAATATCCTGCCGTCCTCGCACAGCCCCCGGTATTTGCCGATTATGCGGTTGGCGATGTCAAGCAGGCGGATATTGGACACCACGCCCGTTTTCTGGCGGTTGATGTTTATCCACTCATGTTCATCGAAGTAGGTGCGGATATTCTCTTCCGTGAGGTTGCGCATATCCGCGAACGACAGCCCCGTGAAGGCGCAGAACAGGTAGAGGTCGCGGTACAGTTCCTGTTTGGCGTTTTTCAGTTTACCGTCCATCAGCAGGCGTATTTCGTCTTTGGTCAGGAAGCTGCGTGTCGTTTCCTCCTTCTTGATTTCATACTCGCGGAACGGGTCGCGCGTCAGCCACTCGTTGTTGATGGCGATGAATACCATCGTCCGTAGCGGGCAGACATACAGCCAAACGGTATTGGTGCAGCAGTGTTTGTCCGTGCGCAGGAACATCTCGAAGTCGGAGATGAAAGCAGGGGTAAGCTCTTTCAGGGCGATGTCCTTCACATGGTAGCGGATGTCGAGGAACTCTTGAAGGTGTTTGTAAACGGTGCGGTACTTCAACAGCGTGCCTTTGGCTTTCATGCCTGCCTCCACCTGTTTCTCATAGTCCTCGTTGTGCTGGCGGAACACCTGCATCAGCGTGTGGTGGCGGTGTTCCAGTCCGAGAAAGGCGTTCTTCACCTTCTCCGCCGTGACGAAGTTGTCACGCTCCATGATTTCCTGATAGTGCCTGTTGATGCGTACCCGCATCTTGTCAAGCATACGGTTCGTTTCGAGTGCCGCCGTGCTTCTGCCCGTGACACGTCCCCCTTTGGTGTCCCATAGCTTCGGATCGACAGTCAGTTTGCAGCTGAACTGCGTCTGGCTGCCGTCCACCGTGATGCGTCCCATGACGGGAACTGTCCCGTCCTTTTTCACTACCTGACGCTTGAGGTAGTAAATGACTGAAAATGTACTCTTCATCGTCCTTAATTTTTTTGGTTTCAAAATTAGTTGGTGAAGAGTCCGGTGTCGGTACGCAAAACGGGGTAGGAACGACGCAATCTTTTTCCGTAACCAAATTTTTCGCGTGAGTTATGAATAACTCACTATTCCTTAGCGTCTTGTTTCGCCATTCGTACCCGTTTGTCGCATTTTCGGGCATGGTTACGAACAAGTAACGTTGCGGTGTCAGGATTTGGCTTCGGCAGGGATTGTAATGGCTTCACGAATTATCGCCACGTCAACTAAAACCCTTGTAACTCAATTCTATCACTATATCTTTCCGCATTTCACTTTTTGTAGTAACTTTGTTATGTATATTAATGAAAAACACATTTCTATCTATGAAAAAGAGTGATATTCTGTTCTTTTTATTTATAATAGCATTGTTTCTGCCCTTTTTTATTAGTGATACCATTTATGAATGATACAAATCTTTCAATGCAATCCATGGTATGGTTATGAGTTTTGTGAAGTTCGCCATTCTAGCTACTTTGGGAGACAAAATTCATCTCTTCCCTACCCTACCTTTCCAATACTTTCCCTACCTTTGTGCCATAAGTACGTATGACAAATACCAATATGGAACAACAACAATCATCTTATAAAGAAAAAGAACGTATAGACCTTCACGAGCCGCGACGCTTCAAAGTTATCATTTTCAATGACGACTTTACTACAATGGAATTTGTTGTAAAGATATTAACTACCGTTTTTTTCAAATCAACGATGGAAGCAGAAGCTTTGATGATGCAGGTACATAAAAGTGAATCGGCCGTAGTAGGCATCTATACGTATGATATCGCCCGGTCAAAAGTACAAAAAGCCACCCGTATGGCTCGTGAAGAGGGATTCCCTCTCCGACTCACGGTTACACCGGAAGAAGAATAAAAAATCAAGAATAAGATATGGATATACCAAATACCGATTCGGTGAACTACGCTTTCGCTTCTGCGCAGAGCCAAGCGATGCAATATCGGCATGAATTTATCACGCCCGAACACTTATTGAGCGCATTGCTGAAACAAGTTCCTTTTCAAAAAGCATTGGCAGAGTGTTTTTGTACCCCGGAAGAACTGTCCCAGTCCATTTCCGAATATCTGTCAAAAGAAGTGGAACGAGTTCCTCAAGAAATAGAATATGAATTGGAAATTTCAGGTCAACTCTCCGAGCTGCTGCAATATGCCTATATGACAATCAGCCATTCAAGCGCAGAAGAAATGGATGTTCCTCATCTGGTACAAGGAATGCTTCAACTGGAAGATTCATGGGCTGGCTATCTGTTAAAAAAAACAGTGGGCGAAGATATGCCGGAATTCCTCAGCACCCTCATTTCAAATTACGAGCACATGAATCAGTTTCAAGAGGAAACTTCCTCTGAGCAAGAGAAAAGCGAGCCTTGGCGTAACTATGTTACCTGCCTCAACGAGGGCCTGCAAGACCGGAATCCGCTTATAGGCAGGGATGTGGAATTGGAACGCACCATTCAGGTTCTCTGCCGCAAAGAAAAGAACAATCCTCTGCACGTGGGCGAACCGGGAGTGGGAAAAACCGCACTGGCCTACGGACTGGCCGCACGTATAGAAGCAGGCAATGTTCCCGAACGTCTCACAGGTTGTCGTATCTACGAGCTGGATTTAGGTAACTTATTGGCCGGTACACAATATCGGGGTGAGTTCGAGAAAAGGCTGAAAGCCATTATGGAAGGAATACGGAAAGAAGGACACGCCATTGTATATATAGATGAAATACATAACCTGATAGGCGCCGGACGGACGGGAGACGGTTCGATGGATGCCTCTAATATGCTCAAGCCTTATCTGGAAGGAGGAGAGATCCGATTTATCGGCTCCACTACTTACGAAGAATTCAACCGCTATTTTTCGCGTAGCAGAGGATTAGTACGGCGTTTCCAACAGATTGACATACAAGAACCGGGAATCGAGGAAACCATCCACATAGTGGAAGGGTTAAAAGAAAAATACGAAACGTTCCACGGAGTGATTTATGAAGAAGGAGTGATAGCGTATGCCGTTACAGCCGCCGCACGGTACATCAGCGACCGTTTCTTGCCCGACAAGGCCATAGACCTGGTAGACGAAGCCGGTGCTTATCGTGAGATCCACCCCACAGATACAGAAAAACAAACGGTGGACAAAGCATTGATAACCGATATACTGGCACGTATCTGTAAAGTGGATGTACTTGCCATGAAGGAAGAAGACAATGCCACATTAGAAACCTTGCATGAACGCATCAGTGCAAAGATATACGGTCAGGAAGAAGCTGTCTGCCAAGTGGTGGAAGCCGTACAAATGGCCAAAGCCGGGCTACTGGACGAAAACAAACCACTGGCAAGCCTTCTCTTCGTCGGCCCCACCGGTGTGGGAAAGACAGAGGTAGCCAAAGTATTGGCTTCCGAACTAGGTATCGCCCTGCAACGCTTTGACATGAGCGAATATACGGAAAAGCATACAGTGGCCAAACTCATCGGCTCACCTGCCGGATATGTAGGTTATGAAGACGGTGGACTGCTGACAGATGCTATCCGCAAAACTCCCAATTGTGTGTTACTGCTTGACGAAATCGAGAAAGCACATCCCGATGTGTTCAATATTCTGCTGCAAGTTATGGACTATGCCGTACTGACGGATAACAAAGGACGAAAAGCGGACTGCCGTCATGTGATACTTATCATGACCTCCAATGCCGGAGCGCAATTCGCGCACCAAGCCTCTATAGGTTTCGGCGGACAGGTTGCTGCTGGAGAGGCAATGTTGAAACAAGTTAAGAAAACTTTCAAGCCTGAATTCATCAACCGGTTATCTGCAACAGTTGTTTTCCATGATATGGATTACGGAATGGCTTCTCTCATCCTAAACAAAAAGCTCGGCGAACTGAGAAACAAGCTGTCGGCGCGTCATGTAGAAATGGAACTCAGCCTGGAAGCTTATAAACATCTGCTGAAGCTAGGTTTTACCAAAGAATATGGGGCCAGAGAAATGGACAGGGCAATTGCCTCGCATCTGAAACCACTGCTTATGCGTGAAATTCTATTCGGAACATTAAAAACGGGAGGCAAAGTGGAAGTGACAGCAGAGAACGGACAATTGAGCTTGCAAGTACTCAAAAAGCAACAAGCCTAAATGAAACCAGTAACTCCTCCGTAAGGGCAGACATACGAGTCAGCCCCTACAGGAGACTGTATGTGAATCACACAAATAAAAAACATTATGGTCTTTCAACTAACTCAAAAACTTGTTTTCCCCAACCCTTACTATGGCGAGCCGGACGGACTATTGGCTGTGGGTGGTGACCTCTCTGTAGACCGCCTCATCCTTGCCTATTCCAATGGCATATTTCCTTGGTATGCTTTCCGTGAGAAACAGATACAATGGTGGTGTCCCCTGAAACGATTTGTGATTTTCCCTAACGAGATTCACATTTCCCACTCCATGCGTACCCTTATGAACAAAGGACGATACGGAGTTAGTTTTAACCAGGCATTTCATGAAGTGATTCAAACTTGCGGTAATCTGCGGATGGAAGAAGCGGGAGCATGGTTGGGAGAGGATATCATGAAAGCCTACACCGCCTGCATGAACAAGGTTTTGCAGCCAGTGTGGAAGTATGGGAAGAATCTTGCCTGGTCGGCGGGCTCTATGGAGTCACTTTGGGAAAGTGTTTTTTAGGTGAAAGTATGTTTTCTTTGGTTCCTAATGCGTCGAAACTGGCGCTTATCTATCTGGCACAAACATTTCAAGAATTGGGAGGGACCTTGATAGATTGTCAATTTGAGACACCACACTTAAAGTCAATGGGTGGAAGGTATATAGACTATGAGGAGTATATGAGGTATGTGCAGGAACCTTTCGAGTCTCTGTAAATGTCTCTTTTTTACCAATTTTGATTATCAAATCATCAGTCTGAAATAAAATATAGGATATAGAGCTAAGATTATCAAATATATTTGCTAACTTTGTTTTCGACATTACAAACAGAACTATTTACCAAGCCTCAGAAACAATATGAAAAAGAGATTCTACTGTTTGCTACTTACCTTCTTTGCTTTGTCTTGCTCCAAAGAAGAGGCCGATATGGATGGTGACAAAAATAAAGAAACAGAAAATAAAGACATAAAAATTATATTAGAAGCAGAAAAAAGTTCTCAAAACATATTTGCTCCTATTGTGTTCTACCAATCTTTTGATTTTGGTAAAGATGCACCTTGTTTAAGCGAAGTATATGATTCCATAGTGTGGAAATCATCTCATTCCCCAAATAGTTTTAAAGTATTCAGTCATTCAAATTACGCCAGATATGTGGAAACAACATTCTTCAAATGGGCACATGGTTTATTACTCACCCGGCACATACAAGACTTATCTGCTAGGTTACAAAAACAATGAAATAATCTATAGTAGTGATACAATATCCATTGATATCACAAATAAAAAAGATTTCCTAGCTTTCAATTGGAAAGACGTAACCGACTCCAGTTTTATCACAGGCTATGCAAATAATCTAGACGAATATCATCTGAGTACACAGACTCATATCCATCAAGGTATTCCATCTGTTGTGCTGTATGCTAGAAGTGAGAAATATGAAAAAGGGGGATCTATAAAAAGTAAACAGATACTGTATGACTACATAAATTCATTTTTCTCATTACCTAATTATACCGCAACCTCAGACGAATCTTTGAGAAAAGAATTCAGCACTATATTTTCATTTCAAGAAGAGAATGCCATTCCACTAAACATTTGGCTTACCCCCAAAGCTAAAATTGTACTCCTCAGAAAAGATTTCAAGGGACTAGAGAGCGAATACAAAATTTATGCCGAACCAGGAGATTTGATTTAACCTGCAAAACACAATTGTTTAACTAATGAAACATCAACTCTGTATATAGCTACATTCAACAAATAGCACTACCTCCCCAAGCTATTCAGCTATTCTGACGGATCTAAAACAAGATTCGTTACAGAGTTTTATACCCCTATTATCAATTCATACAGATTATGCACCATCCCCAAACCGATAAGTGCATAAGCATGGTGTATACATTAAGTTAAACAATGAATTATACATATAGACAAATATGGCTCATCAACTTTCCCATAATGATGAGCGTTTTAATGGAGCAATTAATCAATATTACCGATGCCGTCTTTCTGGGCCATGTCGGTGAAGTGGAACTTGGCGCATCTGCCTTAGCAGGAATATATTATCTGGTAACTTATATGCTAGGCTTCGGTTTCAGCATAGGGCTGCAAGTCATGATTGCCTGCAGGAATGGAGAACAGAACTATGCCGAGACAGGACGTACCTTCTTTCAAGGACTCTTTTTCCTTTCCGGACTAGCGCTCTCTTTATATTTGTTGATACAGGGCCTTTCTCCCTTCCTTTTGAAACAATTAATTACCTCACCGGAAATCTATCAGGCTATAACGGACTATCTGGACTGGCGCAGTTTCGGACTTTTATTTTCATTTCCCTTTCTGGCACTCCGGGCTTTTTTTGTGGGAATAACAAAGACCAGGACCTTATCTTGGTCTGCAATAGCAGCCGTACTTATCAACATCCCTTTCAATTATCTATTGATATTTACCTTAAAGTTTGGGATAGCAGGATCGGCAATAGCCTCAACGCTGGCAGAAATGGTATCTTTAATCATTCTCCTTGTCTATATGTGGAGAAAGATTGATAAAAACAAATATGGACTACAACCGGTAGTTGATGGAAAAACTATTGAAAAAGACTGTTTTACCTGTCCGTATGGAGCATGCTGCATTCTTTTATCAGCATGGCGCCATGGTTCCTGTTCTTCGTCGCCATCGAACATTTAGGAAAGATGGAACTGGCCGTATCCAACATTACCCGCAGCGTTTCCACCCTCTTTTTGTGATTGTCAGTTCTTTAGGAACCACCAATAGTTCCTTGGTAAGCAATCTTGTAGGAGCTGGACAACGAAAAGGTGTTTTTCCTATCTGCCACAAAATCATCAAAATGGGATATGCCATCGGTCTTCCACTGGTAGGAATCGCATTGCTTTGTAATTATTGGATTATCAGATTTTACACCAACAATGAAACACTGGTGCAACACACTGTCCCCCCTTTCATCGTTATGCTGTTTAATTATGTATTCGCAGTGCCCGGATATGTTTACATCAGTGCTGTCACTGGAACCGGAAAGACAAAAATTGCCTTTATCTTTCAAATGGTTACCATTATGGTATATCTTCTTTATCTTTACTGGCTGAGCCACTGTATATATGCACCTCTAGCGGTATATATGACAACAGAATATCTGTTTGTCATCATGTTAGGAATACAATCTGTCATTTACTTGAAAAGGAAGCATTACTAAGTTCCTTGCCACACCCTTTCTCCCGATTCATTCCGGCAATAAATAGTTATTTATAACTATCTTCAGTTTGAAAGCTTTTCTCTACTTTTGCAAACTCACCATAAAAGATAGCGTATGAATATTTTCGACATTGCCAAACAGAATCAGGAGAAAGCCTGGCAAGTTATCAAAAACACGAACATCATCCAGATATGGGAAGATGCCGGTGCAAAAATTAATCTGGTAGGTTCACTCAGAACAGGGTTACTGATGAAACATAGGGACATTGATTTCCATATTTATTCATCACCCTTGAACCTAGCGGACAGTTTTCTGGCAATGGCCAGACTAGCAGAGAATCCGTCTATCAAAAGAATAGAATGTGCCAATCTACTGCATACCTCTGAAGCCTGTATTGAATGGCATGCATGGTATCAGAATGAAGAAAACGAACTTTGGCAGATGGATATGATTCACATCCGGGAAGGTTCACGTTATGACGGTTATTTTGAAAAGGTAGCCCAACGCATTTCGGAAATTATGACCGATGAAATACGGGAAACTATTCTAAGGTTAAAATATGAGACACCGGAAACCGAGAAGATTATCGGAGTGGAATATTATCAGGCAGTCCTCCGAGATGGGGTACGGGATTATAGCGGATTTAAGGAATGGAGAAAGCAGCATCCTATTACGGGAGTAGTGGAATGGATGCCTTAACCCGATGAAATCGGGCAATCAGCTTAACAGCCCCGACTCCTGTCCCAGGCGTATCGCCTCCAAAGAGTTGTGTACTCCCAGCTTACGCAACAGATTTTGCCGGTGAATATGGACGGTATGAATACTGATACATAATTTATCGGCAATTTCTTTGCTTAAGAATCCTCGTTGGATGAGGCGTAATATCTCCATTTCACGTCCGGTAAGACTGACAACCGGATTCATTATCACCACACCGGGTGAAAACATTTCTCCATTTCTCAGATTCAGAACAGTACATTCCACCTGTTCTGATTCTTTCTGACCGGGGGCCATACTCATATTCCCTATAATGAGCCATGCTTTTCCGTCATGGCTCTGTTCCAAAACTTGATGCCTGCTTGTTACACGCACATAGTTACCACGAGCATTGAGTATACGAAAACTATATACATTACAATAGTCATTCCGATGTTCCAAAGGCTGGTTATAAATGAACTTCCCCAGCCTGACTTGCAAGTCTTCCAATAGGGAACGATCATGCGGATGAATACGCGACTCCAGATAATCACCCTGTTTTTCCAATGTTTCTATCTTGTGCCTGTCATACCCCAACCAATCGACAAAACCCGTAGAAGCATACGCATAACATCCTTTATATACATCCACCACGAAAGAACAGCCGCCATTGATTCTAGATAACTTCCGGAGCATGGATTTATCCCGTTCCCATACTGCATAATCTATGTTTTTGCAAGACAAATGTTGCTTTGCCCACAATTCCTCACGGGTGACATCTGTTACACTCATATTCTTACTCTTTATCAAAGTAGTACTTCAAGAGGATAGATCTTCTCAGCTTACTCACTTACTTTTGTCAAAGTAAAACAGTCAATATCCGGAGCCCAGCAAAATGAACTTCCCATACGTACCTTATTATACCCTGCTTTCAAATGCACCGGAACAGTAATCGAAGCTATTTTTTGAGTTTCATCCGCCGACAGCGAATCAAGAAGAATCCTTTTTTCATTATTCACACAGACTTCCAGCTTACGGTCTGCTTTAGGCACATAGCGGATAGTCATTTCGTATTTACCGCCTTGCTCACTGTACACCTCTTTCCATTCTGCAAAATTCTCTTTCGCCCTCCCAGATAGCTTACCTTCATGCCTCCGGATGCTTCATGTAACGGAACATATACGATGCTTTTCGGAGTCTTTCCCAAATCATTGAAACAAGGCAGATAAGCCCATTCCGCTTCATAAACAGTCGGTTCCAACCTCTTTTCGGACTCCATACGTAAAATCAGCACACTATGGGGAGGCAATTCCCGATTCAGAACACCCCCTTTTATCTCCGGTAAATCCTGCTGTTTCATCAGGTCTCGTACCTTAACTTTTCCTCCTAATTCCAAAATATTCATCGGAACTGTAAAGTTACAAATCGTGTCCGAAGGATTGTATAAAGCAACCGCACGTACATTACCACGCTTCCGTTCTATATCTTTCACCAACACATACCCTTCATTTTCATGCTGAACTACGTATGCCTGTAATCCTAAAGGGTCTTGGTTCAAAGCTATCAATTCTTTATTTTTCAACAGTTTTAATGACGCCTCCGGAATGGTTGTCAGATCACATCCTATCAACAAAGGTGAACTCATGATGCACCACATTCCAAAATGCACCTCTTCCTCTTCAGGCTTTAGCCCCCGGCCTATTTCCAACATATCCATATCATTATAATGACCTTCTCCCGCATAGGCAGACAGATAAAGATTTTTATTGATAATATACTTTACTGATCCCCACTCCGGACGGATATCCGCACTGATTCGCCATGAACGAGCAATGTTTCTAGCCCAAGTACCCGGGAAAGCCCATCGACAGATATTAATAGAAACATGTCCGCAACCCAGATTATCTATAGCCTGACGAATCTCTGTATATCGCTTTTCCTCTTCCAAATTCAATTCCTGACCGGCTCCGCAATAATCAATTTTGATAAAATCAAATCCCCACTCTTTAAAATACAACGTGGCATCCTGAAATTCATGTCCATACAAACCGGAACCTATTCCGTTCATATCTTTATCCCAGATAGAACCACAAGTATTGCTTCCCGCATCCGAATAAATGCCGGCTTTTAATCCTAAAGAATGAATATGATCAGCCACCCCCTTCAATCCGTTCGGAAAACGTTCGGGATGTGTTTGCATCACTCCTCTTTCATCCCGCCATCCAAAAAAACCGTCATCTACATTCACATAGGAATAGCCCACTTCTTTCAACCCTTTCTGCACCATAGCATCCGCTTGTCTTATTATTAAGGTGTCATTGATATGAACCCGATAGGTATTCCATGAGCTCCACCCCATAATAGGAGATTCAAAAACTGTCGTATTTTGGGCGAATATGCCGGAACATAGACCAAAAGCTAAAGTCAAAAACAAATTTCTCATATTCATTAATTCTCATTTTTTACTTAAAGAAATCATCAAGAAGGTATATCTTATGATCCTAATGGTTAACAGGAAAATAAAATCAGTTTTATCATGTAGAGAGCAAAGATAACGAAAAACTCTTACCCCACCATATACTATCCCGGAATTTTTCGGCAGGCAGGATAGCGGCCATCATAATCCGGGAATTAGTTGAACTTTAAATATAAGCCAAACTGACAAATATCTAAAAATACTGATAGGAAAGATATAAAAGAAAGCAGGTAATTACATATGTAATTACCTGCCTAATGCGCTTTTAAGTAAAGTTATGTACTTTCTTTGGTGGTGCCACCAGGAATCGAACCGGGGACACAAGGATTTTCAGTCCTTTGCTCTACCAACTGAGCTATGGCACCAAGTCAGTGGTTAAGCACATAGGAACTTACTTCTCAGCACATTCAATAAAAAACCTTAGCTTCTCGTTTGTGGTTGCAAAGGTAGACATATTTTTTGATTCTACAAATTTTCTACAAATTTTCTGTGAAATTCTTTTTGATTTCAAAAAAATGCCTTACCTTTGCACTCGCAAAACAGAAACGGAATGTAGCGCAGTTGGTAGCGCACTACGTTCGGGACGTAGGGGTCGGGCGTTCGAGTCGCCTCATTCCGACACTGTAAAGGATAAGCCACTGAAAGTCAGTGGCTTATCTCATTTTAAGCAAATCCGCCGGGACGAAATCGGGACGGGAATTATTAACCATTTGTTTCTGCTGTTAGCAAAAACAAATAAAAAAAATGTCCAAAATACCAAGAAATCAAGAGTTACACACCACCTATATTACATACGGGTAAAGATTGGTACATTGACTTTTACGCATTCAATCCTGTTGACGGAGTGATGAAACGGAAAAAGATCAAACTGAACTTCATCAAATCCGTTAAGGAAAGAAGGGCATACGCCAAAGGATGCATCAACAGACTATCAGAAAAACTCGCAACAGGATGGAATCCTTGGATTGAGCAAGAATGCGGCAACGCCTTTCTACTGTTCAAAGATGTAATAGACAAATACCGCACTTTTCTCGCCAAAATGCAAAGGGACGGGAGATACCGACAAGAAACGATCAAATCTTATAGCTCCTACCTTCGTAATATGGAAATCTTCAATGAAGAGAAAAAGGTCCCTATCACCTACATTTACCAATTTGATAAGGATTTTTGTGTTATGCTGCTTGACGAAGTGTATATAACTAGGGATAACACTGCATTTACGCGCGATAACTATCTCGGTTTTTTTGAAGTCTTTTTTCCACCTTCTGTCTGAACCATAACTATTTAACACAGAATCCAACAGCCGGGATCAGTAGTCTGGGAAGAAAAGGGAAAAAAAAGCTACGCAACATCCTGCCACCGGAAACACTTGCAAAAGTGAGCGACTACTTAAAGAACCATAACCCCTATATGTTGCTGGCAAGCTATATTCTATACTATTGTTTTATCCGACCGGCGGAAATGGTAGGATTGAGATTAAACGATATAAGTTTGAAAAAGCAAACAATATTCGTATCAGACAATATATCAAAAAATACGCAAAGAATGGCACTATTACATTACCATCAAAGTACATACATCTCATGTTGGTACCGT
>ENA-OQJE01000218-OQJE01000218.1-human-gut-metagenome-genome-assembly--contig:-NODE-218-length-11996-cov-3.353189_pt1 | contig 11996 bp, 15 predicted proteins | sample MGYA00242594_ERZ504760 | MGnify/ENA primary metagenome ERZ504760 (study PRJEB26092, sample SAMD00036358) | human gut metagenome | host: Homo sapiens | study: EMG produced TPA metagenomics assembly of...
CTCTATTATCTCCTTTAGATTGCCGCTGCTGCCTCCGATAAATGCGTGTGTCGGCACCGGAAGAGTGTCCATTCCGTCAGGAGCCTTTGCATTTATCACATGGATATTTTCAAGTCCATGCTTTTCTTTATTTTGTGTGATAAGCTGCACAGCATTTTCCTTCTGCTCGATGGCATAGACCTCCATATCATCGGAAAGTGATGCGGCCTCTACCGCTATGGAGCCGGTTCCGCTTCCCACATCATAAAGCACTGAATCCGATTTCAAATGAAGCTTACAGATGCTTACATGCCTTATTTCCTCTTTGGTCATCGGAACCTTTTCACGGATAAATGCTGCATCACTTAGCTGCGGTGTAACATTTTTTGCAACCGGATTGGGATTTTTTATCATGCAGATATACAGTCCCTCCCTTTTAAGCTTTGTGCACTCCTGTGGCGAAAGCTGCGATATAGTTTCATCCGGATATGATAGCTTGTATCCCACAGTTACCGAGCATTTTTGTAAACCATACCTTTCGTCACTGCTTAATAGGTGTCCAAGCATATTCACATCCTTTACACCTGACATCAGCATAAACGTTTTTGCATGATGGCTAATCCGTGATGTGATATTAGAAAGCTTTACTCCGTGGATGCTGCATATATATGCATCGCTGTAGGTTTCACCGACTGCTGCCGCCATATATGACACAGATGAAATTCCAGGAAGGATTGACACATCCGCATTTAATTTTCCTTCAGATATTTCATTTTTTATCGCCAGATACAGCTTTTTGCTTCCACTGTAAAAGCCCGTATCTCCCGAGAATAATATAAGAACATTACTGATTTTTACAGTATCTGCACCAATTTCATATAGATAAGGAATAATCTGTTCTGCAAGATAATACGGCTTTTTGTCTATCTTCGCACTGTATTTTTCTATCATGCGGCTTGCGCCAAGTATAATATCAGCGCTTTCTATTGCATCTGAAACAGCTTTTGTCATACAAGCATCATTTCCCATTCCAATGCCGGCAAGCATGATATGAAGCTTGTTATATTTACCGTCAATATATTCACAAACAGCTTCAAATGACATTCCATCATCCTGCACGCTTTGCCCCACAATATAGACCGGAATATTTTTATTTTTTGCGGCAGCTATTTTCTCAATAAAGCCACCGGCCGCACCGCTTTTTTTGGTGACCAGACATCTGATGTCATACTGATCAATAAGCGCCTCATTAAGCTGTGTACTAAACGGTCCCTGCAATGCCAGAATGTGCTTTCCTGTAATATCATTGTGCATGCATAAGCTTATGCTCTCAAGCCCCGGAAGCACGCGCACATACAATCTTTCCCTGACGTCTGAGCTTTTACAATACACTGACAGCTCCTTGCTTCCTGTTGTGAGCAGTATATTTCCGTCTGTATTGTTAAGTGCCTTTGCACATGCTTCATTGTCCTCAAAATAGCGGATATTATCATAATCTGCTGATATATCAGTATCTCTTTTAAGACGCACATATTCGATATTTTCTGATATGCTGCTATCCGCCTGATTGTCTGTAACAGCATGTGCCTCGTTAAACGCATAAACTGCCTGCTTTATATTTTCGGTAACAATGGCTGCATACGGATGGGTTGCATCCACTATGAGCTTACATTTTTGTTCCGCAAAGAAGCTTCTCATGCCTTCACTGTCCATACGCCCCATATGAACATGCGCGAACGGATTTTCATGCAGCACGATTTCACCGTATTCTGTTGCCACGCAAACCGTATGCTCTATGCCTCTTTCACACAGATGCTCTGATAGCTTACGTCCCTCTGTTGTTCCTGCAAAAATCAGTATTTTACTCAATCTGATATCCTCTCCTTGTGACAAGCTTTCCGTCAATTATTTGTGTACCCTCATTGCCGATAAATACTGTCGTAAACATGTTGACCTGTGCACTGCGAAGCTCACCGAGGGTACAGACCGTATAGCTTGTTCCCTCACGTCCGATATTTTCGACATAGCCGCAGGCTCTATCCGGCTCTATCGCACGAAGCAGAATATCACAGGCTCTCATCAGATAGTCCTTTCTCTTATGACTTGACGGATTGTACAGTGCTATGACAAAATCACCCTCTGCGGCAGCCACAAGACGCTTTTCAATCTTATCCCACGGCGTGAGCAGGTCACTTAAGCTGATGGTACAAAAATCATGGTTTAATGGTGCTCCAAGCACCGCCGCACCACTGTTTGCCGCTGTAATGCCGGGTATTACCGAAAGCTCTACGTTATCGTATTCCTGCCCAATCTCATACATAAGAGAGGCCAGTCCGTATATTCCGGCATCACCACTACATACAAGGGAGACTGTTTTGCCCTCAAGTGCCTTTTTAAAGCATAGATGACATCTTTCTTTTTCCTGACGCATCGGAGTGGTCAAAAGCTCTTTTGTCTGGAATTTTTCTCCAAGCAGCTTTATATATACGGTGTATCCCACTATGACATCACTCGCTTCCAGGGCGTCAATCGCCTGCTTTGTCATCATGCTTTCAAAGCCCGGCCCCATACCTACTATGTAAATTTTATTCATGTTAATCTCCATCTCTACTAATTTTATATAACCATGCAGCTATTTGCAATTTTTAATGATATGAAGGACAAAAGGTATTTTACCCCTCATTTATGATTAATCAGGATACCTTGCTGCCGCAACCGTTACACTGTCATATTTATGTTTTTTATAAATAAGTTCTCCTGCTTTATTGCATTCCCTGCTGCATGCAAGCACTGCTGCACGCTCGCACACGTTGTCCACTCCAACATGCTCCCTGACAAACTGCGAGGCACTGAATTCTCCCTGCACCGCCATGAGCTCATCCGCGGTATAAGTGACAAAATCTATCCTGTTTCTTTCGCAAAATCCTTTATTCCCGGTTCATCTTTTTTACATCTATTGATGCAATCATGTCTATATCCGAAATATCTATTTGCAGCTTTAAAAGACTTTGTCTGATTGCCCTGTCAATATTTTCAAATGCTGTATTTCTTCTGCACCCAATACCAAGTACAAATTGTGTGGGTTTTAAGTAAATACTGCCATTTTTAGGGTCCTTTTCTTTTTTCGCATGATACTACAATATCAGCTCCGTAAGCAGGTGGGAAGTCCACCGTTTTTATTGCATCAGCACTCATATCAGCTTCATCTAAAAATGCCTTTATAAGGCCTCTGTGCTTAGCCGGGATGTGCTCCAAGTCGACCGACATCGTAACCACTTCCCCCGCCAATACCTTTGATGATACTCTGGCGATGCCATCTTTATTGACTATTGCAAGCCTGCATTTCTTTGCAAAAACATCAACTGCAAATTTATTATTGATATCAGTAGCGGTTGTTATAACAGGTGTGGCATTCATCAGTGCTGCTAATAATACAGCAAGCTCATTGGCACCTCCCACATGCCCTGAAAGAATCGGAATAACAAACTTCCCCAGCTCATCTATCACAATAACAGGACTGTCTTTAAGCTTGTTATTTACAGAAGAAGCTATAGCCCTCACTGCAATACCACATGCCCCGATAAAAATCAGAGACTTTTTTCACTCATCTGTGCGGCTGTCCAGTCTGATATATTTTGTGATATGTAGCCGGTATTTCTAAAATTTTCATTGGTGGAATTTTTAATATTCTCATCCGATAATCTCGAGCATTTGGTAAAAATCTCCACCTCATATTCACTTTTTTCAAGCTTATAAGCTATGTCACATGACAGCTCATAGCCCTTTTTTGTGAAGCTTACAATGCAAATTTTCATATTTTCAGTTCCCATATATTTCCCATATTTATATATTCACGCCTTTTTTCAATCGTTATCCTTTGACTCTACGGAAGCCTTGCGATACTCTGTCGAAAAATCCGGTGCGTAAAGTCTTGATTTCTCGTAATGCCGGTGAGCTATTACATCCCCCACAAGCACAATCGCTGTCTTTGTGATATTGTGCTCTCTCGCGGTCTGCTTAAGTGTAGCGACAGTGCACACGTATGCCTCCTCCTGTGGCCAGGTTGCTTTGTATACAATTGCAGCAGGTGTATCTGCCGCGTATCCTCCCTCAATAAGACTTTCCGTAAGCTTCTCTAAAAGCCCGGTGCTTAAGTAAATCGCCATGGAAGCGTGGTGTGAGGCAAAGCTTGCTATGCTCTCCTTAGGCGGCACCTTCGTGCGCCCCTCCATGCGTGTGATGATGAGCGACTGGGAAATACCGGGGAGCGTGTACTCAATGTTGAGCGATGCAGCAGCGCCAAAGCACGCGCTCACGCCCGGACAGCTCTCATATGGTATTAAAAGAGTATCAAGCTCATCCATCTGCTCGCGCACTGCGCCGTATATGCTTGGCTCTCCCGTGTGCAGGCGCACAGTAATTTTTCCGTCTGCCTCAGCAGCTTTCATGACTGCGATGACCTCATCCAGTGTCATTTTTGCACTGTTATATATTTCACAGCTCTCCCTTGCATAGTCCAAAAGCTCTGGATTAACAAGCGAGCCTGCATAAATTATCACATCTGCCTTTTGTAAAAGACGCATTCCGCGTACTGTTATTAAATCGGCTGCGCCTGTTCCTGCGCCAACAAAGTAAACCATTTTTCTGCCTTTCTGCTTTTTGCAAGCTCACCAAATTCGTTTGAATACATGATACAGTCTATCTCAAGTCTGCCCTTTGCCCTCTTATCCAGATAAAAGCATATACGCTCCATCGCATAATCCATTACCTCATACAGCCTGCCGCTTTCCTTAAGTGCCGCCAAGGCCTCCTCTGTCGTAAGGCTGTCCATAATGCACTTTATGTATTCGGGCGCTACACCACACTTAAACGCAAATGCCGTCAAAAGCTCTATCCTGCAGTCTGCCTCCCTCGAATGAGTGTTCATAATGCCTCCTGCTACCTTTATGAGCTTTCCTATATGTCCTGTCAAAAGCATCCTCTTAAAGCCCATATCTGCAGCCATATCAATTGTTTCACCGATAAAGTTGGAGCATTTGACACTCCTGTCCAGATCATAGCCATAGCTTTCCTTCATAAAGTCAAGACCGTAATTTCCCGGAGCAACCGCCACATAATCATACCCAAACGAATATCTCTGCCTAAGTTCCACCCTTATCGTATCAATAAGAGCCTGTGAGCTCATGGGCTCAACAATACCGCTCGTGCCGAGAATTGATATACCACCAACTATCCCAAGTCTTGGATTAAAGGTTCTTTCTGCAAGCTCCTTTCCCTTTGGAACCGAGATTGTAATGTCAAGTGTCCCCTTAAAATCCAAAAGCTCACAGACCTCCCTTACCTCTTTTTCTATCATCTCACGCGGCACATGATTGATAGCCGCGTTTCCGACAGGCTGGTCTAATCCTGGTTTGGTAACTCTTCCCACTCCGTCACCACCGTCAATATTTATGATAACCAAATCCTGCTTTTTTTTGCATAAAGCACAGGTATCGGAATGCAAAATCCGTACAGAAGCATATATATAGGCTCCTGTGGTAACATCAGGGTCATCCCCTCCGTCTTTTATCACAGCGCAGCTTACCTCGTTTTCACTTCTTTTTATGTCGGTGATATCAGCCGTGTAAGCTATTCCCTTAGGTGTCTGAATCGTTATTTTGTTTTTAGCCTTTCCAGTTAAAAGCATATATGCCGCCGCCTTTGATGCCGCCGCAGCACAGCTTCCTGTGGTAAATCCATATCTCATAATCACTAAATTTCCTCATGCATCAGCCTCTATCAACCAGACTGTAAATCAGCGCATTGCATATGGCAGCTGCAATATTGCTTCCACCCTTTCGTCCGACATTTACTATGTATGGCACGCCGGTCTCCATAATAAGCTCCTTGGCTGCCTCCACATTGACAAAGCCCACCGGCACACCAATTACAAATGCAGGCTTATATATTCCTTTTTCTATCATATCGTACAGCTCTATAAGCGCTGTCGGTGCATTTCCTATCGCAAAAATTACAGGCTTTTCTATCCTTGATGCAAACTCCATGCTTACTGCCGCGCGCGTTGTCTTTTTCTCCTTTGCAATAAGAGCGACCTCATCATCAGCCATAAAGCAGTGCGCCTGTCCTCCGAATTTTGCCAGATATTTTTTATTTATGCCTGAAAGAGCCATGTTGGTATCGGTCACTATATCAGCGCCCTCTGATATCAGCCTTTTTGCAATAGCAACGGCGTCCTTAGAGTATTTAAGCGTCTGTATATATCAAAATCAGCACTCGTGTGTATGACTCTTTTTGTTATCATCTCCTGATCAGCAGGCAGCGTAATCTGCATTTCAGACAGCTCATGTGAAATTATCTCAAAGCTCCTCTTTTCAATCTCCATCGGCTCTAACTGTTTAGTTTTTTTCAATACACTCACCTATCACTTTCAATAATCTTACATTTTCATCATAAGTCTTTACTGCCACACGAAAATACCCTTGTGAAAGCCCCACATAGTTGGAGCAGTCCCGTATCAGTATTCCCTTATTAAGCAGTATATCATATAATGGAAGCTTGCTGTAAAACAGTATGAAATCAGCATCACTTTTATATACCTTAAAGCCAAACTTTTTTAGTCCATCTGACAGCAGCCTTCTTTGTCTGCTCACATACGATACCGTTTCTTTAATATACTCTGATTTCCTAATGCATGCCTCTCCTGCCATCTGTGCCAGGACAGACACGTTCCACTCCGGCAGATTTCTTTGAACATTTTGTCTTACTGCCTCATTTTTACTGAGCATATATCCAAGCCTTACTCCCGGAATAGCAAAAAGCTTGGTAAAGGCTCTTACAACAATCAGATTGTCATAGTCACATAAAAGTGACAAAACAGAATAATTTTTTTCACAAAAGCCCATGAAGCATTCATCTGCCACCACATAAATATGCTTTTGTTTGCAATGCCCTATTATTTGCTTCATGAAAGTACTGTCTGCAAGATACCCTGTCGGATTGTTTGGATTTGCGATAAAAAATATATCTGTATCATCTGTAAGCATATCCATTAAAGCATCCAGCCGTGCAGCAGGAGAAAAATCACTCTGCTCATCCAGCAGGAAATATCCGATATCACAACCGACTGCCCGAAGCACATGCTCATAGCCGAAAAAGCCCGGGGCCGGAAGCACTGCTTTTTTGGGCTTTATGGCATGAGCTATCGCCATAAAAAGCTCTGAGGCTCCGTTTCCGGGAATTACATCCTCGCTTTGTATGCTGCAACCTTGCTGAGTGAAATACTCTGATATCGCTTTTTTAAGGCCACTGCACGCCATGTCGGGATATCTGTCTGCATACGAAAGTGCATCACTCATAGCCTCTTTAACAGAATGTGGTATGCCAAGAGGATTGATATTTACCGAAAAATCCATATTTACTTTATTGTTGTATATGTCACCGCCATGGATGCTTTTCATTCAAGTCCTCCATCAATTCTTCCATATTCAAAGCAATATTAAAACAAGACTCATAACCGACACAGATAAAAGCTCACACAAAAACGCAGTAATATACATCAGCCTGTTTGCACGCTTTATATCCTCGTTCTCTATCTCACGCAGACCGTCTCCTATGTATTTTTTCTTCACAAGCTTCCCAAAATACACTGCATCACCCGCCAGCTGCACCCTTAAAGCCCCTGCGCATACTGACTCTGTCTGGGCTGAGTTGGGGCTTGCGTGATTGAAACGATCTCTTTTAAAGATGCGGTATGCATTTTTGCCATCAAACTGCCTGCCACCAATAAATGCCGCAGCAATCATCAGATATGCACTGATTCTTGCCGGTATGAAATTGACCACATCATCAAGCCTTGCCGCAAATCTGCCAAAATACATATATTTATCATTTTTGTAGCCAAGCATCGAATCCATCGTATTCACAGCCTTGTATACAAAGCCAAGCACCGGCCCTCCGATTGCAGTGTAAAGCATAGGTGCAATCACTCCGTCAGATGTATTTTCAGCTATCGTCTCAACTGCCGCCCTTGTGACGCCTGCTGCATCAAGCACAGATGTATCTCTGCCAACAATCATGGAAACAGCTCTTCTTCCTGCATCAACTCCATCTGTCCTTAGCGCATCGTACACCCTCATGCTCTCCACACGAAGACACTTTGTGGCAAGAATCTGCCACGTCATGACAGCCTCTGCTATTACCCCGGCATATAAATTTATACTGTATGCTGCCACAATAATAATTACCGATATTGCAAAAGTTGCAAAAATTACAGTAAAAGCAAGAAGCATGCCTCTTTTATATTTTATTAAATTTAATTTTTTTTCAGAGATATTATATCCGGCATCACAATTAAGCCTCTTATCGCAAAAAGAAATTAGTGAGCCGATAAGCCTGACCGGATGCGGTATAAAATGCGGATCTCCTATTAATAAATCAAGCACAAAGCCTGCTATAAATGCAAAAATATGATAACACATATGTTAGTCCTTCTTAAATAAATCATAGCGATATGGGCACTATTTCATTAAACACAATCTCATTGCCCTCAACAGCCACCTCACACGAGTAGCCACAGCCGTTTTTCACCTGGTAATCATAGTAATCCATATCACAGTAATGGCTCATTATCGCCATGATAGTCCCTCCATGCACAAAAAATACTATTTGTATCTCTTTATCAGGCATAGCCCTCTTAAGCTCTAATGCCTGTGTGAGTACCCTCTCAAAGCCACATATACTTCTTTTGCAAAACTCTTTTCTGCTCTCTCCGTTTGGAAAGGCAAGTGTTCCACCACTGTCAATCCACGCCTGATATGAGTCCCTGAAACGGATATCTGTGCTAAGCTCCTTATAGCTTTTTAGCTCCCATTCACCGAAATCCATCTCTGCAAACTCTTTTACGGTATGAATTTTTATGGTGTTTTGAAGCCGGCAAAATAATCTCTGCCGTCTGTTTACAGCGCCTCATTGGGCTGGTAATAATTATCTGCTCCTTTAAGCTATTTCCCTCCAAAGCCTTGTATACACCATTAATTAGCGCATTTTTAAGCTCAAAAACTCCGGCTTCATCGAGTGGCTCATCTGTCCTGCCCAGATATCTGTGCTCTCTGTTTGAGACAGTGCAGCCGTGTCTTATAAAAATACAGTTTATTTTATTTTCTGACCGATTCCACATATTACGCGAACTACCTCGTCTGCTTTTTTTGCAAGCAGTATCTCTGCTCTGCCTGTCTGCTCCCTGTACTCTCTCTCAAACGCATCAAGAGGCACTATGCCGTTTCCAATCTCATCAGCAATGACTATTGTAACCTTATTTTCCTCTGCAAATTGCATAAATTTCAAAATATATTCCTGCAGTGGAAGATTTTTTCTCAAGCACAGCCCCTGATAAAATAATGGAATTTATCAATTATTAATATCCGCTCATCATCAACTGCAAAATCCCATGGCCATTCCATGTTTGATGCCTTATCATTGCAGGCATTATCCTTTAGGAAAAAGCAGTCGTACACATCATATTTTTCTGATTCTTCTATCATATTTTCAAGCACATAATCAAGCTTTCCCTGTGCCACTCCGCCTATCACAAGCTTCATATTTTCTCCAATTCCAAAGTTTAAAATTCAAAGTACAACTTTTATCAAAATTCTTATCCGTACCATTCCTATATACAAAACAAATATACTAAATAATAAAAGAGACACCACCCAGAGCCACTGCCATGGCGCACTCACATATACACACAAAATACCCTGCCGTATCGCCTGTGATGCCGCCAAGCTCCTTTTTTGTTTTCACATAATAATACCAAAAGCTAAGTGCTGCCGCAATGATCATAGCCACCGCATAAGGCAGTGACACAATAAATAAAACAGCCATACACAGTGCAAGCTGGATGTATAGTACTGCCCTGACAATCGTTCTGTGTGCAGTGTCCGCAAACATAAATAACAGTCCATCGCTTTTTGCCGATTTAAATGACACAACAGCTATTCCGCTTAAGCACCTTGAGATGAAAAAGCCTGCACAAAAAACAATAAATGCTTTATCATTCATTATCTGAGAAAAAGCTCCCATGAATAATAATCCGTAGGCTGCAAGCATTATAACGGCAAACGCTCCTATATGTGAATCCTTAAGTATTGCAAGCTTTTCCTCCCGCGGTTTGTATGAATGAAACGCATCCATCGTATCCATAAAACCATCTATGTGAAAGCCTCCCGTAACCGCTATCGGAATTAGTGCGCCTATGCATACATAGCAGATATCCGCCACTCCAAAATGAGAGTATATATATCTCCAAAGCATAAGAAGCAGTCCAATCACAGCTCCTATCCACGGAAAGAATACCAGCATGTACTTCATGTCATCATCATTCCATTTAAATTGTGGCATAGGTATCTTTGAATACATGGAAAAAGATACTATGCACGACCTTATTAACTTCATAATACACTTAACCTCCACACTGCTTCACTTAACCGTCACCGGAATGCCTGCAACCACCTCAACGACACGCTCTGCCATCGCAGCAAGCCCTCTGTTTACAATTCCCATTGCCTTTATGTAATTCATCGTTGATTCATCATAGCTGACTCCGTCTTCAAATACATTGTTTGTCACAATTACAAGCTCCGCAACATTTTCACTTAAGATACTTACCTCTTTTAACACCTTTTTACTCACACGGCTGATTTGAGCAGTCTCATAATCCTTCATATTTTCAGGGGCATCCAAAGCCTCTTTTTCGGCTTCGGCAGCCTGTATACCGGAAGCATCTACAGGTGGAAACATCTCATTTGCAACAAGGTTTGACATACACTCAAGCAGCGCTGACCGCCCGGTTTTTAAACTGCTTTCTGATTGCAGCTTAGAAACCGCATTTTGGATATCACGAGGCTGCTCGATGGTAATAAAGCCTTTTCCGGCACGAAGTCTTCTGTGCCTGTCTATCTTCCGCTGTCCCTCATCATCAAATACCTGCATGGTAGCAATGTAATATTTTTCTTTGTATCCCTTTTCATTTGACACGTGACAAATATACTTTTCTGCATATGCTGATTTGCCACTGCCGCTGCCGCCTGTTATAAGTGTAATCATCTATACGTACCTCTCATACTGTGATACCGAGATATCGTCGAAGGTTGTCCGGCCTTTGTATACGCTAAGTGCCATATCCAAAAGCGCAAACATCATCACGGCACCAGTTCCCTCTCCAAGCGCAAGGGATGCTCTTATGACCGGCTTTACGGAAAGTGCCTCACACAAAAGCGCCACGGCAGGCTCCCTGCCCTCATGGGATGGAATGATAAAATCAGTAACTCCGGAAAGAAGCCTTCCTGCTGCCAACGCAGAAACCATGCTTATCACTCCGTCGAGCACAACAGGAATATGGTATAATGCACCGCCTATACACACTCCGACAAGTCCTGCAATATCGAGTCCTCCGACTGTCATAAGTATCTCAAAGGTGTCCTTATTATATAAATCATACTTTTCTATTGCGCTTTCAATTACACGGATTTTTCTCTCAAGTCCACTGTCGTTTAGGCCTGCTCCTCTTCCTGTCACTGTGGCCACATCGCACCTTAGCATGGCGGCTGCCATTGCCGCGCTTGTGGTGGTGTTTCCTATACCCATCTCACCGGTTGCAATAATTCTGCAGCCGTCTGCCTTACACCCACGCACTATTTCTATACCTGCTGCAATCGCTTCAAGTGTCTCAGCCCTTGTCATGGCAGGCTCTTTTGCAAAGTTTCTCGTGCCCATGCGCACCTTTCTTTGAAGCAGCCCCTTAACACTCTCGTCACTGTTTATTCCTATATCCACAGGAATTGTATCAGCCCCTGCAGTCATTGCCATGCGTCCGACAGATGAAGCCTTCCTTGCCATGGATTTTGCAACTGCAAGTGTCACCTCCTGTCCGGACTGGCTGATACCCTCAGCAACCACACCATTATCCGCACACATCATTATGACCGCCTTTTTGAGATATCTATATTTTCATCTCCCAAAAC
>ENA-OQJE01000222-OQJE01000222.1-human-gut-metagenome-genome-assembly--contig:-NODE-222-length-11872-cov-2.430396_pt1 | contig 11872 bp, 14 predicted proteins | sample MGYA00242594_ERZ504760 | MGnify/ENA primary metagenome ERZ504760 (study PRJEB26092, sample SAMD00036358) | human gut metagenome | host: Homo sapiens | study: EMG produced TPA metagenomics assembly of...
GCAGTAGACCCGGATAGTGTAGAAATAGAAAACGGCTGAATTGTTGTCCGGAATTGATGGAACCATGATGTTTCGATACAATTACAAAAGATACATTTCAAGCATTATACGTTTACTTGTCAGAATATCATTCTGGAAAACGAGTTTCTCATAAACGAGTTTTGGAACTTTCCTATGAGGACGTGAAATCTGACAAAAAATGGATTGATTGTCATCACTCCGGATTTTGATAATTTTACTGCAAAGCTTATTGCAGCAGATGAATATTCAAAATATATGACAGAAACGCCAATCTTGGAAGGTGTTGCAAACAGAGAATATTATGGAAGATCTGCGACCTCTATAGAGAACAAAAGCACGATAGAGTACGGAACAGAGCAAGGATTGGCAGCACTGATCTATGGCGAACAAGGAGTGAGTTCGTTGCCGATACAGGACATTACAGGAGAATACATAGATACAGATAATGAGTATATGTATTATTATTCGGCTGAGTTTGTAAAATAAGAATAGCAAAAGTGAGAAGAGGATATCACAAATCATTGTTTTGATAATTCGGTGGTATCCTCTTTGTGGATTTCAGAATTGAGACTGTGAGAAAAAGTCTGTAAATAAGATTCTTCTATGATATGCAAGGGTGGTGAGCTTACAGTTTGAGCTTTTCACCCTTGTTTTATATATAACAGTTGTTGAATGGCATGTCAAGAGCAGGCGGTTTTCCGCCTGTCTTGATCGTCGGTTTACTCGTTATTCTGGAAGACGACCTTCGTACATAATACTCAGTTCGCCATATACCTGCGCCCAGTTTCGAATCGTACTGGTCCATTTTTTCGTAGCCTCAAAAGTGGCCAGGTACAGCGCTTTTAAAAGGGCCGTATCGCTTGGGAATACGCTTCTCTGCCGATTCAGCTTCCGGTAGGTGGAATTCAGGGATTCAATCGCATTGGTGGTATAAATCACCGTTCTGACCGTCGTTGAAAACTTGAAAATTGGAGAGATGGCATCCCAGTTATCCTTCCAGCGTTTCATGGAATTCGGATATTTGGGAGACCATTTTTCAGTTACACGATCTAAGGCTGCCAGCGCTTTCTTTTCATCTGCGGCCTGATAAATGGTCTTCAGATCCGCTGCAAATGCTTTTCTGTCCTTGTCAGGGACATATTTCAGTGTGTTTCTTACCTGGTGTACGATACAGCGCTGATACTCGGTTTTTGGAAAAGCAGCAGCGATTGCTTCTTTGATGCCGGTTAAACCATCTGCACAGATGATTAATACATCTTTGACACCCCGGTTTTTCAGTTCGTTCATAACGGAAAGCCAGTATTTTGCGCTTTCGTTGTCGCCAACGCTGATGGTCAGAACCTCTTTCTTTCCTTCCGTGTTGATTCCAAGAATCACGTAAGCTGCAAGCTTTCGGATCACACCATTATCCCTTACGGAATAGTGAATTGCGTCAATGTAGAGAATGGGATAGACTTCGTCCAACGGCCGGTTCTGCCAGTCTTCGATCTGTGGCAGGATCTTATCGGTTACATCGGAAATAAAACTCTCCGAGGTTTCAAAGCCATAAATATCTTCGATGGTTTCGGAAATCTGTCGGGTAGTCATTCCTTTGGCATACATAGAAATAATCTTCTGATCAATATCAGAAATATCTTTCTGACGTTTTTTCACCACCTGTGGTTCAAATGTTGATTTTCGGTCCTGCGGCACTTCGATTTCCATCGATCCATATCGGCTGTTGACCTGTTTGCGCTTATACCCATTGCGGTAATCATCATTATCCGAACGTTCTGATTTTTCATAGCCGAGATGATCGTCCATTTCCGCTTCCATCATTTCCTTAATGGTACCGCCTAAAAGATCCTTGAGCGCATCCTGGATGTCTTCAGCAGACTGGATATCATACTCTTCCAGGAGCTGATGGATGATGTTTCGTTTTCCTTCGGTCATTTGTACTCGATGTACCGGTTTCTTTTGTCTTGCCATAATAAAAGGTCCTCCTAATGATATTTATTGTATCATAGAAGAACCTTCCAAACATTATTTTACAGAAAAAGTTTCATACTCTCTCAGAATTTGTTTCTCAGCTTTCGGTATTCTCTCGGCGAATATCCTTTCAACTTGTGAAAAAGCCGACTGAAATAAAGCTGGTTATCATATCCGACAATCTTAGAAATCTCATTGATGGAATAAGTTGTTGTTTCAAGTAACATCTGAGCATTGTTGATGCGGATTCCCACAATGAATTGCATTGGTGTAGAACCGGTATATTTTTTGAAATTTCGGATAAACCAGCTGACACTCATGCCTCGTGAGGCAGCATAATCATCAATATTGATATTTTGATTGTAGTTTTCACTGAAAAAGGTAACAGCATTATCCATCTCATGATCAAGATATTCATTTTTTAATATGTGCTCTCTTGTCAGTTCCCGGTGGAAACTGATCAGAAGATGACGTAGCAAAAGGACGAGCATTTCCTCATAATTATCTTGACAGCGTTGGAGCTCGATAATAATACGCTTGAAAATTTGTTCATATTCATTAGATGTACCCACTTGAAAGACACGTTCTTTATCCTGAAATCCATATTGACGTAAGATATTTTTCACATTGCTTCCTGTGAAGTGAATCCAGTATACTTCTGCCTTATCTTCTCCGTAATATTCATATTTCTGAAGTTCTTTCGGTCTGTACAGTACAATGTTGCCGGCTGGAACAATCGTTTCGTTATTTACATTATCAAAATGAAAATGCCCACAACCAGCAGTGATATATATAATCTGATAATCCAGACGACCCCTTGGACGGTAGGTAGGAAGTTTGGGATGTCTGGAAAGACGGTAAGTACCACAGCTACCTACAATCAGCGGACGACTTTTGTCTTTGAAATCCATATGTGAGTGGTTCAAATAACCGGTGTTCAAATACATAGGACAGCACCTCTTTTCGCACTTTTTATCATTGTATCATTTAGTGCATATTTTGTCTAATCCAATTCATAGACATATTTTGCGGATTAGGATAAGCTATATATAGCATAACTAAGGAACGTAAACAAAAAGTAAAGTATAAGGTTTGCTTTAGGGAAACAAAGAACAAAAAAGTATATGTATTGGAGGAGAGTTATTTATGATAGTGCCACGTTATTATGAAAATCTAAGCGTACTGCACGAAAACACAATGCCAGCCAGAGCCTATTATATTCCGGCATCCAAAAGAATGGATAACTTGGTGGAACACAGAGAAGAATCAGATCGTATGCAGTTATTGAATGGAACTTGGAAATTCCAGTATTTTAACAGCATCTATGACATTCAGGATTCTTTCTTTGAGAAGAATTATGATACAGAAAATTTTGATGAGATTCAGGTTCCAAGTGTATGGCAGATGGCTGGATATGATACACACCAGTATACAAACATCCGGTATCCATTTCCGTTTGATCCACCATATGTGCCACAGGACATTCCGTGTGGAGTCTATGTACATACTTTTGAGTACAGTAGAGATGAGAAAGCGCCAAAATCTTTTTTGAACTTTGAAGGAGTAGACAGTTGCTTTTACGTATGGATCAATGGCTCTTACATAGGATACAGCCAGGTTTCGCATATGACCAGTGAGTTTGATGTTACCGATGTACTTCAGGATGGAACGAATACGGTGGCAGTGTTGGTAATGAAGTGGTGTGATGGTTCCTATTTGGAAGATCAGGACAAATTCCGTATGAGTGGTATTTTCCGGGATGTGTACATTTTGAAACGCCCAAAACAGGCAATCAGTGATTATCATATTAAAACAAGAATTGAGGATATGCTTGCGAAAGTAGAAATTGAAATGAAATTCTACTCTCCGTTAAATGTAAAAATTTCGATTGAAGATAGAAACGGAGCAGTTGTAGCACTAGGAAGTATTGCTGAAGAAGGAACAGCTGTATTAGAAATTGCAAGTCCGGAACTTTGGAATACAGAAAATCCATATCTATATAAACTGATTCTTGAAACAGAGAATGAAGTAATTGTAGATCACATTGCATTAAGAAAGATAGAGATTAAAGACCAGGTCATTTACCTAAATGGACAGAAGATTAAATTCCGTGGTGTCAATCGACATGATTCCGATCCGGTTACTGGATTTACAATCAGTCTGGAACAGCTCACAACCGATCTTACGTTAATGAAGCAGCATAATTTTAATGCGATCCGTTCCAGCCACTATCCGAACGCACCATTTTTCTATGAAATGTGTGACAAGTATGGATTCATGGTAATAGATGAAGCAGATATTGAAGCTCATGGTCCATTTATGATCTACAGAAAAGAAGACACTGATTACAATCGGTTCAAACGATGGAATGAGAAGATTGCAGATGATCCGGTATGGGAAGAGGCAATCGTTGATCGCGTAAAACTCATGGTGGAACGTGACAAAAACCGTTTCTGTATTGTTATGTGGTCAATGGGAAATGAGAGTGCTTATGGCTGCAACTTTGAAAAAGCACTGGAATGGACAAAGAATTTTGATCCAGACCGTATCACACAATATGAGAGTGCAAGATACCGTAATTATGATGAAACATATGATTACAGCAATCTGGATGTGTACAGCCGGATGTACCCGGCGCTTTCCGAAATTCAGGAATATCTGGATAAAGATGGAAGCAAACCCTTCCTTTTGGTAGAGTACTGTCACAGTATGGGAAACGGACCTGGAGATTTTGAAGATTACTTCCAGATGATTCAGGATAATGATAAAATGTGCGGCGGCTTTGTCTGGGAATGGTGTGACCATGCGATTGCTCATGGAACTGCTGAGAATGGAAAGACTATATATGCTTATGGGGGCGACCATGGCGAAGAAATTCATGATGGCAACTTCTGTATGGATGGATTAGTATATCCGGACAGAACGGTACATACAGGACTTTTGGAATACAAGAATGTTTATCGCCCGGCAAGAGTTATTTCCTATAACAAAGAAAGCGGAGAACTGGTGCTTCATAACTACATGGATTTTGATGACTTGAAAGATTATGTGAAGATTAGTTATGAGCTGACACAGGATGGTCTTGTGATCAGCAAAGGCATACTTCCGGAGTTTTCTGTGGCACCACACGGGGAAGGAAAAACAAACCTGAAGATCAATGTTCCAGAGAATGGGAAATGTTATTTAAAACTTATTTACCATCTGAAAAAAGAATTGCCACTGTTGAATGAAGACCATATTCTTGGATTTGATGAAATTGAGGTAAGTAAAGAGGATACAAAATGTAAACTTGCAGAGAAATGGATACCAAAAACAGTAGTGGACTCTGAATTACAGGTAAATGAAAATGATACACAGATTCATATCAAGGGGCGTGAATTTGCTTATACCATAGACAAACGTACTGCACTCTTTACAGAGATGAAATTCGCAGGGCGGGAATACTTGAACCATCCGATGGAATTAAATATTTGGAGAGCTCCAACAGATAACGATATGTACATCAAGTCTGAATGGAAGAAAGCCCACTATGATAAGGCTTACACAAGAGCCTATACGACAGAGGTTGTGCAGGGAAAACATGGTGTGAAGATTACAAGCCATGCTTCCGTTGTGGCAGAGACAGTACAGAAGATTCTTGATGTGACGATTACATGGAAAATAGAAGCTGCTGGAAAGATTGATGCAGATATTGCAGTAACAAAAGACGATGAATTCCCGGATCTTCCGAGATTTGGTGTGAGGATGTTCCTGGATAAAAAACTTTCAGCTGTAAGATACTTTGGAATGGGACCACAGGAAAGTTATTGTGATAAACATCAGGCTGCGAGCCACGGTTTATACCGGGCAGATGTAGGAGATTTACATGAGGACTATATCCGTCCACAGGAAAATGGAAGCCATTATGATTGTGAATATGTAGAGCTTAACAACAGCCGATATGGAATTGTGGTATCTGCGGAAAATGCCTTCTCATTCAATGCTTCTTATTATACGCAGGAAGAACTTGAGAAGAAAACGCATAATTATGAACTGACAGAATCAGATAGTGTAGTATTTTGCGTTGACTACGCATTAAATGGCATTGGTTCTAATAGTTGTGGTCCAGTTGTATTGGATCAGTACCGATTTGATGATGTATTATTCCGGTTCCAGTTTACGCTGATACCGTATGTAAAGGGATAATAAAGTTTCATGTAACCCGTAAACAAAGAAGGATAGTCTGATTGCAATGTAAAGTCCGGATATACAGAGCAATCAGACAAAAACAGAGAAAAAATTAGAATTAGACATCATACGGTTAGACATATTGAGATTCTAAGTGCGATGAAGATGAGGAGCAAAGAAATTCGATGGAAGAAAAAAAGTATTTGAAATGGTATAACAAAATTGGATATGGATCAGGCGATATTGCAGGTAATGTAGTCTATGCGTTCCTGACATCTTTTATGATGGTCTATCTGACGGACTCAGTAGGCCTTGCTGCAGGTGTTGTAGGTAGCCTGATTGCCGTATCAAACTATTTGATGGTTTTACGGATATATTTTTGGATCAATGATTGACAAAACACACAGTAAAATGGGAAAAGCGAAACCCTGGATGCTATACGGATACATTGGTTGTGCCATTACGCTGGTCTGCTGCTTTGCAGTACCAGTCAGCTTTGGAACAACGGCTAAATATGCATGGTTCTTTATCTCTTACACACTGTTAAATGGTGTGTTTTATACAGCAAACAATATTGCTTATTCAGCACTTACGTCACTGATTACAAAGAACAGCAAAGAGCGTGTGCAGATGGGATCTTACCGTTTTATTTTTGCATTTTCAACAAGTCTTCTGATTCAGGCGATTACAGTTGGATTTGTAGATAAATGTGGTGGAGATGCTGCGGCATGGAGAACGGTTGCTATTATCTATGCAATCATTGGTCTGGTCGTAAATACGATTTCAGCACTTTCTGTTAAGGAACTTCCGGAGGAAGAACTTAATGAAGGAGAAGTAAAGAATGATAATGAAAAGTACGGAATGGTACAGGCATTCAAGCTTCTTGTTAAAAACAAATATTACATGATGATTTGTGGAACATATATTTTACAGCAGTTATATGGTGCCATGATTGGAGCTGGCATTTATTACATGACATGGGTACTGAAAAATAAGAATTTGTTTGGACAATTTGCATGGGCAGTAAATATTCCACTGATCATTGCCCTGATTTTCACACCGACATTAGTTGGTAAGTGGAAAGGTATGTATAAACTGAACTTAAGAGGTTACGTCTTGGCAGTCATCGGTAGAGCACTTGTTGTTGTTGCCGGATATATGGGCAGTGTTCCGCTGATGATGGCATTTACAGCTCTTGCAGCCTTAGGTCAGGGACCATGGCAGGGAGATATGAATGCAGTTATCGCATCTTGCTCTGAATACACTTATCTTACGCAGGGAAAGAGAATTGACGGAACGATGTACTCTTGTACTTCTCTTGGTGTAAAAATCGGTGGAGGTATTGGAACCGCTGTTGTTGGATGGATGCTTGAGTTCAGTGGATATGTCGGAACAAATGCAACTCAGCCACAGTCTGCACTTGATATGATGCAGTTCATGTATCTTTGGCTTCCGTTAATCTTTGATGTATTGATTATGTTTGTACTTTCAAGAATGAATGTAGAAGATGCAAATAAAAAACTGAGAGCAGAAAAAGGAATTGCTGCAGATGAAGTAACAGATGCATTAGACATAAATTAGAATTGACAGGAGAAAGCGTTGTCTGGTCGTTGCTCGATGAGACAGTGCTTTTTTCTATATATAAAGTGATAGAACTGTATTTTGAAAATAAAAAGGACCACTTCATTTTTGTGAAATGGCCTTAAGAAAATATTCAGTTTTCACAAAATAGTCCTTTTAGTATTTATACATGGTAAGGATGCTCAAAATATTCAGTGTAGAATACTAAAAGGTCATTCAGATATTTTTTAGGTTGCTCATTTGCAATTCCTCCTTTCCTTATTTACAAGTTGATTATAAGATAGGTGTAAAAGGATTGCTTGCCAAATCGAAAGAAGATATAGACAAATGTTGCAAAGGGGAGTATTTCATGCAGTTAAAATATGTTGACACAAAAGAGGAGATCATAGCAATAAATAGGAAGTCAAAACATATTGAACCACATCTTCATAATGCACTGGAGATCGTTTGTGTAACAAGTGGAGCATTAGAACTTGGTGTCGGACAGGAACTATACCATATGGAAAAAGGAGATATAGGCTTTGTATTTCCAGATGTTATTCATCACTATCAGGTACTGACACCCGGTGTAAATAAAGCGACTTATCTGATCGCATCGCCATTTACGATAGCCAAATTTGCAGATATCATGCAATCCATGGCTCCTGAATACCCAATCATCAAAGCGGAAAAGGTTGAACCGGAGGTATATAGGGTTATAAATGCAATTTTAGAGACAGAACAGTCGGATATTACTGTTGCACAGGCATATCTTCAAATTGTGTTGGCACGCTGCATAGGAAAATTAAATTTGGTAGAAAAGAGTAGTGTGGGGAGCAATGATCTTATTTACCAGACAGTTTCCTATATATCAGCAAATTTCAAGAAGAAGTTTTCGTTGGAAGAGATGGCAAAAGACCTGGGGGTGAGCAAATATGTTTTATCCAGACTCTTTTCCAAAACATTCCATAGAAACTTTAATCAATATCTTAACGATGCAAGGCTGAACTATGCATGCCATCGTTTGGAAAATACGAGTGATTCTATTACAAATATTTGTCTGGATAGTGGATTTGAAAGTCAGAGAACATTTAACCGAGTATTTAAAGAAAGATATAAAATATCACCAAGTGATTATCGAAGTACTTGTGTGAAAGAGATGTTGTCATAAAAGGTTCTGTTGATCGAAATATTTACTTTGATTTTACAGTGCTATGTATTTGATTTCATGTGTGGATGATATAATATAAAAATATTTGTAGAAAAAAATATTGATGAAGTCTACCAATCAGTGTTTTTTGTTGTATAATGTTTTTGTCGTACAGGGTCACTTTCCTTTGTAATGTTTTGGGTACAAATTCATTATACATCAAGAAAGTTCTGTACGATATTTTTTTATGAAAAAGTTGTAAAGTGGTGTTAGATAATAAAATATTGGAACAATGAAAGAGGAACAGGAAATATTTGAGCGAATTGTTATGACGAGAAAGATTTCTGGTCAAGATAGATAAGAATTAGAGTACAGGAGAAAGTAAATGGTAAAACAAATAGTAAGAGATGTTTTCTTCTTAGGCCAGCCATCTGAACCGGCCACGAAAGCTGACATCCAGGTTGGAAAGGATCTGCAGGATACGCTGCAGGCGAACAGAGAACGTTGTGTTGGTATGGCGGCGAACATGATTGGTGTAAAGAAGAATATCATCATTGTGAATATGGGATTCATAAATGTTGTGATGTTCAATCCGGTGATTGTTTCAAAACATGACATGTATGAGACAGAAGAAGGCTGTCTGTCCCTTGACGGTGTTCGTAAGACAACCAGATACCAGGAAATTGAAGTAGAGTATTATGACTTCAACTGGAAAAAACAGCGCCAGAAACTGTCAGGATGGACAGCACAGATCTGCCAGCATGAAATTGATCATTTGTCCGGAAAAATCATATAACCAAAGCGGATTGTGAGGTGACGGATATGCTGAAAAACGTACTGATCGTGGTGGATGATATAGAAAAATCCATAGAGTTTTATAGGGACTTATTTGGACTGCAAGTGATTCTTAAGAATGAAGGTAATGTGATCTTATCGGAGGGACTTGTTTTGCAGGATGCCGACGTATGGGGGAAAACATTGAATGAAACTTCTACGCCATTCAATAACATGATGGAATTGTATTTCGAGGATTTTGATATAGATGGATTGCTTGCGAAATATGAATCCGGTAAGTATTCCGTTCGATATGCCTACAGAATTGACAGAACTTGCAGGTGGACAGAAGCTAGTAAGATTGTATGATCCGAGTGGTAATCTCATTGAGGTTCGCACTCCATTCAGGTGTAATTAAAGGAGAGATTATGCAGATTTTTGTTGATGCAGATGCCTGTCCGGTAGTTAGTATTGTTGAAAAAGTTGCAAAAGAGCATAGTGTCCCGGTAACGTTGTTGTGTGATACAAACCATGTGTTGTCTTCTGATTACAGTGAGGTGATTGTAGTTGGCGCCGGCGCAGATGCAGTGGATTATAAACTGATCAGTATTTGTCATAAAGGCGATATTGTTGTATCACAGGATTATGGAGTGGCGGCAATGGCACTTGGAAAAAATGCGTATGCGATTCATCAATCCGGGAAATGGTATACCAATGAGAATATTGACCATATGCTTATGGAACGGCATCTGAATAAGAAAGCACGAAGGGCATCCGGAAAGAATCATTTAAAAGGACCACGAAAACGAACATCGGAGGATGATGAGCATTTTAGAGAATCCTTTGAGAAAATGATACATATGGCAATGGATAAGGAGAATTGATTTGAACGTACAGATTTTTGGAACAAAGAAGTGCAATGATACAAAGAAAGCAGAACGTTTCTTTAAGGAACGTGGGATCAAGTTTCAGTTTATTGATATGAAAGAAAAGGGCATGAGCAAGGGCGAATTCAATTCGGTTGCCCAGGCAAATGGTGGACTGGAAAATATGATAAACTGGGAGGGCAAGGATAAGGATCTGCTTGCGCTCATTAAGTACATTGCAGAGGAAGATAAACTTAAGAAGGTGCTGGAAAATCCGCAGGTGATTAAGACACCGGTGGTTCGTAATGGAAAACAATCCACTCTTGGATATCAGCCGGATATCTGGAAGGCGTGGAAGTAAGAAATCGTAGGAGATGCAGAATTTCCGTCTGAATTGTATCACAGAGCAACCGAAGATCCGGTCAAAGTGTAGCTGTATTGCCAGGTATCGGTCATGAAATATTTCGGCACAGACTTTGAATGTAAGCCGGTTGATGCGGAGCGTTTTAAAGCAACGGTCAGCGTATACACCAGTACTACCTTTTATCGATGGGTATTCGGACTCAACGGAAAAATAAAAATCGTTGAACCGCAGAAAGTAACAACTATATATAAAGAATTGCTACAAAAGGCACTAGATGAATCTTAAATAATCATTGGAGGATTGTATATGGCAAGAAATCTTACAACTTCACAGGTTGATAGACAAAACATTCTAAATAATGAAAATGCAGTGGCAGAAATTCAAAATCAAACAGGTCTTCAAGGAATAATATTTGAAGGACGTCTACGTTTCACTAAAGACAATGGTAGCCTCTTTTTCGTAGGTGGAAGTTCGGACTATTGAACGCTATGTTAGTGAAAATACTTGAGGAAATACTCTGCGAATGGATACGAAATCATTAAAGGAAAAAGAATTAAAAGAATTTTCCAAGGGAATGAAGATGAAAATGGAATTTGCCGCAGCCCTAAGCCACGATCCGAAGCTTCTCATTCTGGATGAGGCGACAAGCGGTCTGGATCCGGTATTCCGGGACGAGATTCTGGATATTCTCAGAGAGTACACAGAGGATGAAGAACATACGATTCTGATGTCCTCTCATATTACCAGTGATCTGGATAAGATTGCGGAAGTGCTGCAGACAGGTCTGTTGAAGCTGCTGGTTGCTGTTGGTACGATTATCGGATCTTTGATCGTAATGTTTTATTACAGTGTGCTGCTTACCGGCATTTTTCTGTTTTTTATTCTGATCAGCCTGCTGATCACCCGGGCGGTGGCAAAAAGAATTTAGAAATGCGCCGCCAGGAGGCAGGAGACCGAGTTGGGGAAACGTTTACCGGCGATTGCCGAAGAATATTATAACGG
>ENA-OQJE01000223-OQJE01000223.1-human-gut-metagenome-genome-assembly--contig:-NODE-223-length-11814-cov-2.150937_pt1 | contig 11814 bp, 12 predicted proteins | sample MGYA00242594_ERZ504760 | MGnify/ENA primary metagenome ERZ504760 (study PRJEB26092, sample SAMD00036358) | human gut metagenome | host: Homo sapiens | study: EMG produced TPA metagenomics assembly of...
ATAAGGATTTCTATCTATTTCGCAAAACACGGTTGTAGTCCCATGATATTCTAAACTACTAATTTCTTTTTCATACATGTCTATATCCACACCTTTAATAAGAGTAGGTAGCTGCTGAATATTTCCGCAAAAAATAACTTTTTCAAACTCTTCGCCGCAAACACTCCACTTTTTTTCCGTATAAAGAATAGATTCGATATTTGCATTATAGTGGATATTTATTCCTTCTGCCAGTTTATCTGCAATATACTGAGAACCATTCATTTTCTCATACCAGAATGTTGCATGTACAAATGCCTTTTCCTTTATATGATTAATATTGTTGAAAATAATTTCTGCAACGGTAGGCATAGGAAGTTTTCCTGCAAGCCATGAAAGAGGTATTTGTACCAAATCTCTGCGCCAAACTTTCTCATTATATGGCTTAAAATACATTTCATAGAGAGTTTTTCCAAAACGATGTTTTAGGAATTCCTCAAAATTAGTAGGTTCATGTCCTTCATTCCTTACTATTTGAAGGAGGTCATTAATGAACTTCTTTTGTATGTCTGCATCAAAAAGATACATATGATTTTCAATGGGATAAGGAATCTCTTTTGCATTATTCATATATACCACCGAGTTACGGTCAGCTTTAGTAAACTCTTCTTCAACTTTAAACTTCGACCAAAACCAGTCGAGTACATCTTGACGTTTTGAATTAAAAATATGACCACCACATGTATGGAACAGATTATCACCAACCCGTTCACAACGAATCAATCCGCCGGGGGTAGATTCTTTTTCAAATACAGTAACATCATAATGGTCTTTAAGAAAATGAGCAGAACTTAAGCCTGAGATACCAGCACCTATTATAGCTATTTTTTTCATGTTAGAGTTGATTGTTAATTATTGAACTGAATTTTGAATAGAGCGCACTTATAAGATTAAGAAGTACATCAATATATTTGAATTATCTCATCATGGTACTTTGAGTTAATTTCACACATAATAAATTGATTTTAGTTAGGTAATATTCCTTGATTTACATCGAAAGATTTCCAAAACAATAAGATCTGCTTTATAACCGCTATTCAATTTTACTAAAATGTATGTTATAATTGCCATTTCAACAATATTTTCAAACCAATAACCACCACAAATCATTGATATGATTATAAAAATAAGATATATCTTTAAAAAGAAATAACTCGCTCGGGATCCTCACTGTTAATACACCAATAAACCAAATACAATAAAGCAATCAAGCCAATTAAGCCAAAGTATACAAATATCTCCGCATAGCCTACATCGCTTTCCCAATAACCTATTTCATGAGCATAATCCATCAATTTCCCGTAGGACTTAGATCATGGGTATATATACCATTCCCAAAAATATTCTTAAATATATCACCCTCATTTTAATTCTGTAAAAAAATAGGTTGCAGAGATGACACGAATATCATTTTTCTCCATATTCTGCCTGTGTCGATGTTATTTCCAACATATTGTTAACAATATTTCGCGTAAATGGTATGTTGTAAATTAATACACCTAACACAAAGAATATTACAACTAATTTTACTTTTTGTGATAAATTCAATGATTTTGATGTCATACATAACAGAAAGGAACAAAGCACTGTAACAGCTAATGGAAAACGATTTCCAATTAAGAACAAGCATACAAACAAAAATAATAAATTGGAAATATCCTTGATGCTCATTTGTAATTTGGAAATTTGAAAAAATATGAAAAATGGTATTAGCATCTTACAGGGAAGATTGAATCTCATAACGCCTCTGTTGTCTGCCTCTGATAGCATGTGTTTAATTGCATTGTCGTATGATGGCATTCCAAATAAAAAATGAGGAAACAATATATAGCAGATAACAGTTATTAGTAAATAACCTATAAACATGTATCTAAACAATGCAAACAGAAATTCAACCTTTATATTATAAAGTCTAAGATAATAGTAAAAGCCCCATATCAAGTATAACATCGAAAGTTGTTTCAATGCATATAAAAAATTCTGTCCTTGATAGGAGCCCACAATCAAACTGCCCCAAAATATAAGAAATAGAAGGCTTACACTTTTCTCCAGCAACGAAACATGATGTTTTTTCTTATACCGTATATAGCAAAAAAGGAAATAAAATGAAAAAAGCATGTCTATAATTAAAGCTAAATATTTGAGGGCTTGAATTTTGTAAATGACACAATTATATAATCTCAAATAATGTAGTATAAAAAAAACAATGAATAACGCATTGCTTTTTTTATAAAGCTAGGCAATAATATATTCATGAGTAACATTATATTTCCAAATCAGCATATATTTAGAAATTATGAAGCAAATATCCGTAATTAGTAATTTGTCCATCAGAAGTTTTACTTTTTAGTTTTCCTTTATAAGTCAATTTAAACAAGTTAGTATTGCTAAGCCATTCAGACCATTTTTGGGGGGTCGAAAGCATCATTAAAATGAATACGTATGTCATGACTATGCTCATTTGTAAAAGGCATATCTTCTAATAGTTGTGTAAATATTCTATTATTAATAGCCTCATATTCAAAACAATAATCTATTAGTAAATAATTTATTGTATCTTTTGTTTTGTTTCCCAAAAAGACACAAAACAAAGTTACGAATATGTTTCATAATATCACTATTCTTTGAAGCATATACAAAATTGACAGCCCAGCGATACTTACATACAAGAGCATTAGAATGGACATTGTTTTTTATAGAAAAAAAACGACTTTCAAAGATACTCTCATCTAATGGTGTAGTGATTAAAAAAGTGGCGTCAACCCAAAGTCCACCATAAATACTCAACAAATTAAGACGAATAAAATCCGAATATGCAATAAGGCTTAATCCCTTTCCAACTTTATTCATTATAGTTGGTGAAACAGATAAATAATCATTCAAATTATTCCAAGTAATAAGTATTACTTTATGTCCATTGGCATTTTTCTTTAAATTGTTATAGCAAATCCTCACCACTTTAGGCATAGCACTTTCCCCTTGCAACCAACATACCCAAATATTTTGATCATCAATATCATTTTTGACGGCTCTACATCCAGTATAGTCCATCATTCTATGCTGTTTCAGATTTCTATCAATGTAATCGTACATGATTTTGTGCTGTTCTTCATAAAGATTCCACAATTCAGTACCTGTAGCATTTTGTATCTTACATTGTAAATCAACTAGATGGAAATAGCCCTTCCATCCGAAAAAACTGTGCGAGTGAAACATTCGTTTCAGATATCTCAATCGTTCTATCATAATTTTGAAACTATTTTCTGTTTTATCATTGAAATTATTTTACTCCTCTCTGTTTTATCAAATCCGATATAATATATAGAGATGGTGATTATGGAAAAAGAAGCTATACATGTCGTAATAGCACGTCTCCACCCCTCTTCCATGTTATAGTGTATAGCTGCTAGAATTAAGGCTGGAGGTAATAATGTAACAATAGATTTAATCACTACTTTTTTTACAAAGAATATCTTATTAATATGAATATACTTTCCTATAAAAAGAAGAAAACATATTACACCAATAAGTATAGTAACAAAGTGGACGATAAATGGAATTAGAGCATTGGAAGTCATGAGCAATAATCCCCAAGAAACAACAAATGACAGCATATACAGAACTCCTACGGACAGATTAACTTGCTTGACGCAGCCTATAGCATTACATGCCGTTGCCATAGGCCTCTCTGCACACGAAACAAACGATTCCAAAACTATAATTTGACAAAAAGCAGTTGTATATTCAGGCACTTCTTTCAGCCACAATCCCAATATGAACTTTGCTTCGAATAGCACAGGAAACGCCAAAAAGGCAAATAAAAACACAGAGAACTTTATGCTTTTTAGCAGTAAATCATACATAGATTCGTATTCATTTGATGCATAAGTTTTTACTATCTGTGGATTTACAGCAATTGTAAAATTGGCAACAAAAGAATAAACATAATTATTGAATGTCATTGCTAATCCCCGTGCTGCATTTACAGCTGGACCAAAGAATATATTCAGAAGAATGTTTATTCCTTGATTAGATAGACTACCAGCTAAGCTACCAATCAAAGCCCAACTAGAAAAACTAAGCATTGATTTATAAATCGACTTATCTTTTACCGCAAGTTTACCCCTGCACACTTCAATATTTCTGCTACATATTATTCTGTACAACAAATAATCTATTAACCCTACCAAGCATAATGTCCCGCCATAAACAATTAATCTATCTTGCATTGTCACCAAAAGATAATAAGCGAATAAGAATTTAGCAAATGTGCTTACCATAGATAATATGGCATAATATCCCATTTTTTCTTGAGATATTACCATTGCTTGCAATGGAGATGTATTAATCGAAAGAAATACTGTAACAATAGAAAACTGGTATATCACATTTGCAGCGAACACTCTATCTTCGGGTATAGTCAGAACTGTATTCATAAACCAGAATCCAATAGTTTCAGCTAATAAAACGATTATCAATGATAGTACATGGTGAATTTTAATAGCTGCGCTGAATACATCTTTTGTATAACTGGCTGAACGTTCTCCTAAAGACATGTTTATATACCGCTGCGTACTTGCAACCAATGTAGCATTTAGGAAATTCAGAATTATTACAATTCCCCCTACAACATTATATATACCAAAAATTTGTTTCTCCTAATGCTTCTAATACAATGCGTGACGTATATATTCCAAACAACATTGTTACAAACATACGCGCATAAAGAAACATTGTGTTCCTAGCTATTTTTCTGTTATTTCTATTTGATGACATATAATCTTTGATTTCAGAGGGTTGATCTAGAAATTATTCCTTTTTTCTATCAGTGCTTAAATTCAAAGTATCCCTTGTCTATAAAGTTAGTACTCAATTTAGGGCATATCCTTTTTATAAGACACCCCAATAAGTACCTCACAAAAAAATGTTATCTAAAAGATTGATTTTTAACTATTAGCATACAGCCAAGTTCATATTTTGCGGTGCCAGACTCAAAAAATCTCTGCAACCGTTATTCATCAGACATATCCTCATAGCGGTTAAAAGCACGACGCGAGAAGGTTTCCCGCGTCAGAAGCTCGCGTTTCTGAACTATCAACTGTTGTAATTTGTCCGTATCCTGCTTTTTGCGATATAAATATACAAAAAAACTTAGATACTACCATATTAATTACCTTATCTTAACAATTTAACTACGGATTCTCTAACAGTAGGACACATCCTTCAAGTCTATCCGATAGGAAACCTCGTTACCTTCGTCATCTCTGATTATCCGCATAAACTGATAGCCCGCTACAAACTTTTTCTCGAAAAGATTATAGGAACGGTTATCATAAGCGAACAGGCAAACTATACGGCGATCTTTCGACATAACAATATAAATGTCACCGTCTGAAGGCTCACAGTGCAACTGTTCATGAATGACGGACAGAACACGTGAATGCTTACAACGCATATCCATAAAGCCACGCAGGTAATAGAAGCGATTTATACCCGTCATACTCAACTAGACCCTCCAGTTTTGGAATCAGACGGTACAGACTCGGATAATCCAGATCTTTTTGGAGGATATGCATGCCATTGTTCAAGGTCAACTCCACGCTACACACGGGAAAAGCCTCGGGCCTTTGCACTGCTCCGGTCTCTGTGTCCTGCATGGCGAGAAGGACTGTCCTCCTTGACCAAGGGGGCTCCTAAAGAAGAAGACGGCACAGATTCCGATGTTGGAACCGAAGGAACACCGTCACCTGAACTTCCACTATTTTTCTGCGAGTATCCTTGTACCATTTATAAAAAATGTTGTAAAGAACATTATTCGTTAAACAAAATGACTGAAGAGACACTACATGAGGAACAGCCTCTGTTTGGTACTGAAAATAAAATCTTTCAAGATCTTCGCTACTATACATAATTGTTGGATTTAATTTCTAACAAAGATATAGACAGCATTTTTGAGCCCTAATTTGAGGGCTTACTAATAATCTTACAGCCCACACATTAGTAACATGTCACCCCATACGTTACTAACCCTTAAAAGATCCTGTTCTTTTCCGAAAAGAACAAGGTCTTTAAAAAAAAGAACAAGACGTTTTCATTGAAAGAACAAGAGCTTTTTAAAATTTGACCTGTTGTTTTTTCCATAACGGTATCTACATGCCGAAACGCCTTACTTTTCCTTCAGATCTTTCAGCCACTCCGCAAACACCCTGCCTGTCGGCATTCCGGCTGAAGGATATGCATTGTGAAATGTTTCAGCCGGAAAATATCCTTCAGGAAAAACGATTCCCTAAGAATCGGAGGAAGATCAGTTCGGCTGAAACATTCCACCCCCAGCTGAAGGATTCCTGAACCCAATCCTTCAGCCGGAATGCCCACGGGTAGGGCGTTTGCGAGCAGGCTGAAGCTTTTGAAGGATTTTTCAGGGTATTCCCTATAGAGCATGATCAATAACCATATTCCACTGAAAAAAGTAAGATATCTTCGTGAGCAAAGTAATATATGTCCGCAGACAAAGTAACACCACTTACTTGGCTCACGAAGTCCACATACTTTTCTTTACAACAAAACAGACCTCACAGCCATCTCATGCCAATGACGATAATCCCCCATCGGCAAAACATGCTCCGACCACACTTTCCGGTAAATTCCATCGTGCAAAATGATGTACTCACCCAAACAGCCCTCCGCCTCATCGGCAGGAACAGAAACCATCACCACATATTCCACACAATCCGGGACACGAAACAAAGTCAGCTCACTTTTAGAAAACAAACCGCTCAACCTACAGGCGGAACGCTCGAAAGCCACCCAATACGCGTCAATGTCATACAGATGAATGAATTTATCATTATTCTTTTCCCTGGCTAAAAATTTCCTTATACCGATTCTGAATCAGCTGCTGGAGCCGGATGCCTGACGGCATGGATGTGGTTCTACACATTATTATACATAAGATTTATATTATCAGATCATTTACTTCCCCATTAATCAAGGAATAAGAATGTTTAACGTAGCAAATGAAGTCATCTCTTCTTCGGCTCTTCTATCACTTCTATCAAGTCCGGCGAAATAGTCGCCATGGCCATAGCTATCACCCCTTGCAGACTGATAACCACACGACGGTCTCTAGCACCTTTTACCTTTACAAACACCCCCTCGTAGCCCTCGAAGTCACCACCTGTGATACGGACTTTCGTACCGCGCCGTAAGTTCACCTCGTCGGGACTGAAAAAAATAAGATGCTCGTCATACGTTCCAGCCACAGCGATAAACTGCCTCATCTGATCATCGGGCACAATGATTTTCTGCCCGTTGCGGATATCAATCATATATTGAAAATACGGAAGTTTAAACTTCACCTTCTGAAGTTCGGACTGGACGGCATGAACAAATATCAGATCACTGATAACGGGAACCAGCTCACGCCTCTTGCGCCCGTTCCTTATACGAACTTCGTAACGCATGGGGATGAAATTGTTGATTCCTTCTTTATCCAACAAAGCCTTGATCTGCATCCCCCGGCGATAAGTGGCACGCATGGCAAACCATTGCATTTTTTCACTTGAGAACATAGTTATGGAGCTTTGAAATACAGATAGATATCTGTAATTCAATCAATTACGAGAAGTTTCGTAAAATACAAGAGGAATCGGCCTCTTGTGATTAAGCTGACCGGAGAAAAGCTATTTCAACAAATGGAGGATGGGAATCCGCACAATGTAGATGCAGCCTGTCGGGTCAACCAATGACCTTCCGCAGATTCCCGAACCGGACGGTTCTTATGTGTTAAATCAGAATTGTAATACCTATATATAAAAAAAGCGTGGAACTGCAATATCTGTTTTGAAAATAGGGAAAAGAAGTAAGAATTGAAAAGAAAAGCATAACAAAAGCAAATATAACAACTAATTTACAGTGCTTTATGTGGTATCAGTTTCGGGATTGACTTCTTAATTTGTTTTAATCCGTTTCAAGTTTCTTCGGGATATATGGGAACATATATGGGAATTTATATACCTTTGCGATATGAACCAAAAACGCATTGCCGATGAAAGTTTCCGTCTATCTGAAAAAGTGTTCCTCTACGACCTCGAACATCTGTTTCCGTGTCCGTGAGAAGAATGTGGATATAAAGGTGGTTTCGTCTCTTACAGTTCATGACAAGTACTGGGATGCAGATACCCTAAGTTATAAACGCACGACAGCCGTACCTGCCACCGACCAAAAACGCCTGCCCGAACAGATTGCCGCCATTATCGAGAAAGTGGAGAAGACCTTTTCGGACAAGGCGGACAGCAAATGGCTGAAGCAGGTTATCGAAGATGTGCTGTATCCTGCCCGTGCCTTCGAACGCAACCATCCGAACCTGCTCTACCGTGTTCATGAATATCTGGAGAAGTACGAAGGGGCTGATAGAACCAAAGAGCATATCATACGTTTTGAGCGTAAGATGTCCCGCTATCACGACTACCAACGTGAAATACTGGGCAATCGTGACTTCACGCTCTTTGTGGAGACTGTCACACTGGAACAGATGAACGGTTTCCGGGATTATGTCGCGAATGAGTACCTGCTGCGTCAGGAGCATCCTGAGTTCTATGTTCCCCGTATGCTTATCAACCACAAACCCAAGCCGCTTTCCAACACGACCGTCATCAACATCATGAACTTCTTCTGTACATTCCTGCACTGGTGCAAGAGGATGAAGTATTCCGACAACGAGGTGTATGCACTTTACGGCTGCAAGGAACCGACATACGGGAACCCGTTCTACCTTACTTCGGAGGAAAGGAATGTCCTGTACGATGCGGATTTGAGTGACAATCCTAAACTGGCGGTCATCCGGGATATATTCGTGTTCCACTGCTATATCGGCTGTCGCGTCGGAGACCTTTACCGGCTGACAAGGGAAAACATCAAGGACGGCTTTCTGGAATATATGCCACAGAAAACGAAAAAGTGTCAGGCAAAGACAGTCAGAGTCCCCTTGCACGAAAAGGCCTTGAAGATACTGGAACGCTATGATGTAAACGCGGACAGGCTGTTTCCTTTCAAGCCCATACATACCTATAATCTTGGCATACGAGAACTTTTGAAGTATTGCGGCATTGACCGTATGGTCACCATCCTTGACACGCACGGCTATAATACCGTACAAAAACCATTGTATGAAATCGCCAGCAGCCATACGGCACGCAAGACCTTTGTAGGCAACCTGTACAAACAGGTCCCCGATCCGAATCTGATCGCTTCCCTGTCGGGACACGTGGAAGGAAGCCGGGCGTTCAGGCGATACCGCACCATAGACGATGACATGAAGCGAAAACTGGTAGAAATGATAAACTAAGGAGGAAATATATATGAAAGTAACGGCATTCATCAGAAAGACATCGGCCAAGAACAATGTGACGGATCTGGCACGTGTCTATTTCCGTGTCCGGGATATTGGCGGAGTCGATATAAAAGCGGCAAGCGAGCTTTCCATCAGCCCCAATCACTGGAGCGCGGAGAAACAGGGTTACAAGCCACGTGTGGCTCTGGTATCGGAAGAGAAGCGGATGAACTTTGACAGGGACATCCAGCAAATCACCCACCTTATCACAAAGGAGTACCACCGTGGTGTGGACGGGAACTGGCTGAAAAGACTGATAGAGGAATACCACCACCCCGACATCAACGCAAGGGGCGGCAACAAAGCCGAAGAATACCATCTCGTCTATCAGATCAGCCGGTATATCGCAGAAAACACTTTGGCGGACGACAGCTACAAGCACCATCTTGGCAATATAGACAAGATAAGCCGTTACGAGCGTTTCCAGCATGAAGTACTGCACCGTAGAGGCTTTAAGTTGTGTATTGACACGATTACCGCCGATGATTTGCGGGAGTTCAAGAGCTGGCTACAGGAGGAACATAATCTTGCCGGACAATATCCATTGTTCTATAAGGATGTGGAAAAGCAGAAATACGAGCAAATCCGCTCCGAGAACAGCATTACAGGCTATTTTTACCGGATAAGGACGGTTGTCAAGTGGTGCATCAAGCGCGGGCTGACAAGAAACAATCCGTTTGACCAGTACCAGATAACCCAACCTATGTACGGCGACCCGTTTTATCTGACCCTCGAAGAGAGGGACAGGGTTTACTATGCCGACCTGAGCGGTCTGGGGGCCACCCATCCGGTCTATCGGGACATATTCATGTTCCAGTGCCTGATCGGTTGCCGCGTCAGCGACCTGAACAGACTGACCAAAGCCAATGTCGTGGACGGATGTGTGGAATATATTCCACAGAAGACCAAAATGGAACACGCCAATACAGTCAGAGTTCCGCTCAACCAAAAGGCTTTGGACATACTGGAGAGATATAAGGACTTGGAAGACGCATTACTTCCCCGGTTCTCTCATTTCGGTTACAACAAGAAGATAAAGGAGATTCTCAAATATGTGGGCATAGACCGTATGGTGAGAGTCCTCGACCCGAAGACACGCGAGGATGTGGCACGGCCTCTATACGAGGTGGTAACCACCCATACGGCACGAAAGACTTTTATAGGCAACTTATATAAGCAGGTCAAAGACCCGAACCTGATCGCCTCCATGTCGGGGCATTCGGAAGGCAGCCGGGCTTTTGTACGATACCGCAAGATTGATGACGATATGAAAAAAGAACTGGTAAACCTATTGGATTGACCGTTTCCCTCTTTTCTAATATCCCCTTTTATACTTGCCAATAATATAATACACTATGAATATGGATGAACGAAATTTGACATACGACCAGTTCAAGGCGGATATCCTTCATTGGAAGAACACGCACAGAGAGGAATACAACCGTTTCGCGCGACTGATGACAAACGGGGACGAGAGGCAGTACCTTGACATCTGTAAGGCCATATTCAGACAACTGCCCAGAATCAAGACTGAATGGGAGTTATGTTGGGATGATGACAGTAAGGGGAATTTTGAGAATATAGACCTCATGTTCAAAGAGGATGCAGTACCCAAGCGAATAGTGGAGTTATACCATGAACAGAGGGAGGAGAGTAATCCTTTGCATGATACAGCTCCGGCCACATTATGGGACAGGATAAAATCCATTTTCAGCAGCAAGCCCGAAGAACCGCGCATTATCCTTTCAGCACCTCTTGTGTTGAGTTGGCTGTACTACGGAAAGAGTTTCGAGGCGATGGTCAGCATGGTCAGCAAACAGGCAGGGAGTCCGGAAGCAGACGAAGCGGACAGACAAAGCTGTTCTTTGTTACCCGACAAATCATTAGCGTATCCATCAAAAGTGGTTTCCGTACCCGTGCCGACTGGGACGAATACTTCGCCATGAACGAAGCCATTAAAGAAAATCGCATCGGTGAATGGGCGTTGCAATCCGCAACAGCCGAAATGGAATCCGATACAGACAGGAACGTTGGTGGCGCGGAATCAACAGATTCCGGCATTGATGCAGTATACAAAGATACAGCGTACAGACCGGAAAGAAAAGATACAGGAACGACCTCTTATAGATTATCTTAATTGCAAGAACAAAACGGAGGTCCTACAATGTCTCCGCAGTTTTGTTTCCATTAACAGGAGTGCCGTCCATCAGGCATTGCCGTACTATGTACTGAAAGAATTGCGACTGGTGGACGGTATGCATACCGCCAAAGAATACAGCGTTGGATTGACCCTGCAATTTCCGGATTTGCCGTCTTTGAAGAGCGAAAGTGCCATACGACAGGCCGTCGGGTCCCTGAAAACGGCAAGGCACACAGGGGATAGG
>ENA-OQJE01000225-OQJE01000225.1-human-gut-metagenome-genome-assembly--contig:-NODE-225-length-11804-cov-4.213240_pt1 | contig 11804 bp, 8 predicted proteins | sample MGYA00242594_ERZ504760 | MGnify/ENA primary metagenome ERZ504760 (study PRJEB26092, sample SAMD00036358) | human gut metagenome | host: Homo sapiens | study: EMG produced TPA metagenomics assembly of...
TTCAGACGGGCAGTTTCAGTCTCTGTTGAAAAATTCTACATACTCTGTATAACCATCTGCTGCCAGCTGGTCTTTCTGGAATTTTTTGTTCTTTTTCATGATAGAGATATTGATCTGTGTACCTGCACTTCTTTCCTCAGTTGCCTGTTTCAGGATGTTCAGAAGCTTGTCTGCCGGCATGTTCTTCTCGATCAGATATGCTTTCTTGCCATTCTTGGTTGGAATCTCATAGCCTCTCTCAAGAAGCAGCATAACGATTCTCTCAAATCCAATGGAAAATCCGCATGCAGATGTATTCTGTCCGGTGAATTTACCGATCATCTCATCATAACGTCCGCCGCCACCAACAGAACCGCCAAACTCATCCATTGCGATCTCAAAGATCGGACCTGTGTAGTAAGACATTCCACGAACCAGAGTCGGATCAAAGGAAATCTTAAAGTCTGCATTTTTCACAGAATCAACTGCTGTGATGATGGTCTCAAGATCTTCTGCTACTTTCGGATCCAGAACATCACTCAGTTTTTCTTTGCAGTAACGTACGCCTTCAATATCAGTTGTAATTTCTTTGAACATACCAAGATAGATATCAATACTGTCTTTGCTGAAACCTTCTTTTTCCAGTTCTTCAGCTACACCTTCCAGACCAATCTTGTCCATCTTGTCCAGAATGATAAACACAGTGTCAAAGCTTTCCTGTGGGAATCCACTGTACTGCGCCATCGCTTTTAAGATTTTTCTGTCGTTGATGCGAATCGTAAAGTTATGGAAATCCAGCTTTCCGAGCAACGTTGTGGTAGCAAGAACCAGTTCGATCTCAGCCAGATAAGTAGGCTCACCCAGAATATCAATATCACACTGCATAAACTGACGGAAACGTCCTCTCTGCGGTCTGTCTGCTCTCCACACACTGCCCATCTGAAGTGCCTTAAACGGCGATGGCAGGTTGTTGGCATTGTTTGAATAATATCTTGAAAGTGGCACTGTAAGGTCGTAGCGCATTCCAAAGTCTACTACATCCGATTCTTCCTTTGCTGTCTCCAGATTCAGCTTCTCGCCTCTCTTCATTACCTTGAAGATCAGCTTCTCATTTTCTCCGCCCTGCTTGCTTGTGAGATTCGCTATATTCTCCATGCATGGTGTCTCTATCGGTGTAAATCCGAAGCTTCTATATGTATCCTTGATCACACTTGTCACATAATCACGGATTTCCATCTCTGCAGGTAGTATATCCTTCATGCCGTTGACCGGCTTTTTGCTCAGTGCCATTTGGTTTCCTCCATCTATATTAAAATATTGAATTCATTAGCTATTCTATTATACTTTTCGGTTTTGCAATCGTCAAGGGTTACAGGGGATTTTGCTGTATGTGCTATAGGATGTACTACAGGACGGACTGTAAGCCACGGCACCGCTAAGGCGCACGCATATGTATTTGCTTTCGCTACGCTTTGCCGCTAAGATACTGTACGGATTATGCTTTTTATTCTTCTATGCTTGACGAAACCGTCGAAACGCGCCTTCCATGGCGCGGTTCTCCTTGACTTGCCCTCCATGGCAAGTCATTTCTGTGCTTCATGTGCATAATCCTACAGTATCTAAGCGGCTTCGCTATTCGCTCAATCAAATGCATATGCGTGCGCCTTAGCGGTGCCGTGGCTTGCAGCCCTTACTCTGTGACAATATTTTCATTTGCACGGTTTCTTCCAAGTTACTTCAATAAACTTGATTGTACGGCAAAGATAACAAGCATCTGCGGTGAAAGGTTACAAATGCTAATGTTCGTCTACTGTGGAAAATTTCAGATGCTAATGTGTATCTACTGTGGTGGATTGCAGATGCTAACGCACATCTACTGCGGCGGATTACAAATGCTAATGCACATCTACTGTGGCAGATTGCAAATGCTAATGTGCTTCTACTGCGGTGGATTGCAGATGCCGCACGGAGACAAGCCCATGGATTTTGCTTCTTCAAGCGTTACCTCTGTGTCACTCTTTTTCAAAGTCCGACAGCCCGCACGGTGATATTTCTTGCCGGTTGCAGTGATATGAACCATCGTCTCGCTGTTTGAGGAATCAGCAGCGCTATTTTCTGTTGCTGAACTGTCTGAGCCTGATGATGCACTTCCTGTTGTACTGCCTGAAGAGCCGGATTCTCCTGCCCCGCTTCCAGCGCTGCTCTGCGAGCCTTCATTCTGCGGTGTATCCGTCTGAGCACTCTGCTGCGGAGTGGTGCCTTCCAGCCAGCTGTCACCATTCTCATAGTTTATTCCGATGCCCGGCTGCACATTATAGCAATAGACATTAAAAAGTATGCCGCCACCGTTATCCTCAACCGACTTTGCCTCTATGAGAACGCCATTTGCAACTAGATTGCTGCCCGAGAACATCGGAGTCACTCTGTAGAGTACATGATTTCCTGTATTGTTTACATAATCCGCTACCAGATTCTCAAACGGCAGCATCCCCTCTACATTCAGGTATCTCGTGCCGGTAATAAGATTCTTCGGATTGGCATTCTCCCCGGCAAGCTGATAGCCAATAAGATGACAGCGATTATATAAATATCTATCCTTTATCACATCATACTTCACCGTATGCCAGCCTGATGGCTTTATCATGCCTATCTTGCCACGCTCCTCAGTCGGCATGATATCCTTGCAGATATTGGCATAAGCCACACCGCATCTGCCAAGTGAATCCAAATCACTGTAATTTTCAAAAGCAGTGGTAATCATATCGCTGTCCGTAAAAAAAGGCTCATTATTGTTGACAGCCACATATGCCTTGCCATCATATGCCGGAATAGCATCAAGGGAAACGTAGGAATTGTTGTTTACAAGATTCTCCTGCGGCCCATCCACTTTATCCTTGCTGCCTAAAGCACCGGAAGAATCCTCATCTGCTACAACAGCTCCTACGGCATGCCCGGCACCTTCAGTGCCGGATAAATCAGTGGAGGCACAGCCTGTAAAAATTGTAGCAATTGCAAGTAATTCACATAGTGTAATTGCAGCTGTTTTCCTTAACTTTAGCCATATGTTCATATAAAATCACTCTTTCTATCAATCGATTGATATTGGATTTTCCCTAATCACAATAAATTAAATGAATACTTAAATTACTAAACCTAATATACTTTTATTTCCTCGCTTCATTTATTATAGCAAACGTTTGTTTGTTTTTCAACCCTTGCTGTAAAGCTATATATTTCCCACTATTTTGGTATGTTAGTGAGTTTCCCCGGTAGTACGCACCTATGTCGCGTAAACTAAAAAAAGGATTCGAGCAAATGCTCGAATCCTTATAAATACCAGCTTATTAAACTATCATTTAAGATTGCTCGATGATACTAACAACTCTTGAACTTCTTTTTTAGTAAATATACACACAATCAAAACCTATATGTATATTTTCTATAAAATAAAAAGGAAGCCGGACGCATCCAACTCCCTTAGGCATAGTCCGCAGACGTCCGCCGCAATTCTGTAATATTATGCCATAATGAAAACTTTTATGCAATAGCACTTTTAAAGTTTCCACAAATATTTTTGAAGTTACTGTTCACACCTAACAGTATGACCAGCGACGCTCTCCTAGGTGGATTACCACCACAGCGTAAGGGCCGTAAGCCCCGCCTGGCGGGTGCACACGGATTCTCGTGAGAGCGCATAGCGAAGCTGTTTAGATACTGTAGGATTATGCCCGTGAAGCACAGAAATCCGCAGCCATGGACGGCTGGGCAAGGCGTTATGCGCCACGGACGGCGCATAAAAGCCGGTTTCGTCGAGCATTGAAAACCCAAAAGCATAATCCGTACAGTATCTTAACAGCGCAGCGTAGCGAAAACGAGAGTCCGTGTGCACCACGACCGGGCGGAGCTTACGGCCCGAACCAACTAAAAAAGCCACCCCAGGCATAACACCCGGTGTGGCTTTTAATCATGTATTATGAAATTATTTGAATCACCTAATGTGAATCAACACTGCTATATTGCAGACCAAATCTACTCGCAAAGCTTAGAAAACTCATCCGCAACAAACTGAACCTTGGTTCCGATAATAACCTGAACAGAATTCTTGCCAGGCTTCATAACGCCTGCAACACCTGCAGATTTAATCTTCTTGTCATCAACCTGAGTGATATCCTTAACCTCAAGTCTGAGTCTTGTGATGCAGTTGTCAATGCTTGCAATATTGTCTTTGCCACCGCAGCCCTCAAGAATAGTCTTTGCAACTGCTGTGTAGTCATTGTTAGAAAGCACTGCCTTCTTCTCTGCCTCGACATCATCGTCCTCTCTACCAGGGGTCTTAAGATCCCATTTCTTGATAGCGAAATAGAATACAATGTAGAATACGATAAAAGCTGCGATTCCAAGAGGAATGATGAGCCATGTCCTTGCTGCAGCCGGAAGTGAAGATGAGAATAATAAATCCATCGCGCCGGCTGAGAATGAGAAGCCTGCTCTAAATCCAAGAGCTACTGTAATCATTGTGAAAATACCATAAAGTAAAGCATAAATCACATAGAGAACAGGAGCAAGGAACATAAATGCAAACTCGAAAGGCTCTGTAACACCACAGATGAATGCACAGATAGCTGCAGAAGCAAGGATACCGATGGCAGCCTTTTTCTTAGCAGGCTTTGCACACTTAACCATGGCAAGTGCTGCACCAGGAATACCAAACATCATACATGGGAAGAAACCTGACATGTACATTCCGAGGCTCCATGAAACATCCTTTGATGTCTCGCCTGCCCAGAAATGAGAGAGGTCTCCAAGTCCGATAGTATCGAACCAGAATACGTTGTTTAATGCGTGGTGTAATCCTGTAGGAATTAACAGACGATTCAGGAATGCATAGATACCTGCGCCGACTACGTCAAAACCAACGATTGCTTTACCGATAGCTACAAGAGCACCGAAAAGTAATGGCCATACAAACAGTAATACTACAGATACAAGGATTGAAACAACACCTGCGATAATTGCTACGCAACGCTTGCCGCTGAAGAATGACAGCCAGTCAGGAAGCTTTGTATCCTTAAATCTGTTGTAACACAAAGAACCAATAACACCGGCTAAGATACCGATAAATGGGTTTGCAATCTTGTCGAATGCAAGTGTCTTTGTAGCGCTGTCAGCGATAGATGGCATGATTTTTGTAACAAAGTCTGTAGACAGGAGTGTTGTCATCATCAGCCATGAAGCTAAAGCTGCAATACCGCCGGTACCGTCGTTCTTTTCCGACATACCGACACCAACGCCGATTACAAAAAGGATGGCCATGTTGTCAATCAAAGCGCCCCCTGCTTTAACTAAAAACAGACCTATTAAATTACGCACTCCCTCGATGTCACCACCCTGCATGGTTGCAGGACATAAAAAATATCCAATACCCATGAGAATACCACAGATAGGAAGTACTGCTACGGGAAGCATTAAAGCTTTACCCAGTTTTTGAAGAAATTTCATAAATTTCCCCTCCTTTACATTATGTATACTAAACTGGAGATACTCCAATAAAGTTCGTTATTATTATATAATTATATTCAAATCTACGCGAGACTTAAAATCTCATCACCGGCGGATACATCCCCCTCTTTGAGTATCTTTATCTCACTATAATCAGCAGTGTTGCCAATTAAAACCGGAGTAATGACATTAAGATCTGCTGCCTTAATCTGCTCCAGGTCAGCCTCCATCAAAAGGTCACCCTTCTTCACCTGATCACCAACGGAAATATGTGATTTAAAAGGAGCACCCTTTAGTATCACTGTATCCAGACCAATGTGCAAAAGCAACTCGACTCCCTGAGTGGTCGTCATGGTAAAAGCATGAAGCGTATCAAATACAGCTGTCACCTCACCATCCGCCGGAGCGTAAAACCTGCCCTCAGAAGGAATCACGGCCACGCCGTCTCCCAATATCTTCTCAGAAAAAGTAGGATCCGGAACCTCTGTAATAGGAACCACTCTGCCGTTGCACGGAGAACAGATCACCTTTCCCTTTGACTTATTCTTAAAAAAACCTAACATGATATCTCCTTTCCGTCGATATACACACTCACAATATCCAAATCATCATTGAGAAGCACAAAATCTGCTCTCTTTCCTGCAGAAATGCTGCCTGCTTCATCATAGATGCCAATCTCCTTAGCAGGATTGGCTGTAGCACACATAATTGCCTCCTCAAGCGGAATACCTGCCTGCCTTACTGTGAAACGCATACAATCCATCAGATTGGTTGCCGAACCGGCAATTGTCCCATCATGGAGTGTGGCAAGCGAACCTCTGACCGTCACTGCCTGTCCACCGAGTGTATACTCACCATCCTCAAGCCCTGTGGCTCTCATGCTGTCACTTATTAAAATCATGCGCTCAGCCCCAAACATGGCAAATGTCGCCCTGATAACCGACGGATGAATATGCACTCCGTCACAAATGAGCTCTGCATGACATTTTTTTGAATCTCTCACAGCCCCGATAACTCCCGGATTCCTGTGATGAAGCGGTGGCATCGCATTATACAAATGTGTAGCATGGCTTGCACCATGCTCAATAGCCTCTACTGCGGTGTCATAATCCGCCGCTGTGTGTGCTATTGAAACCACAACACTTCCTCTTACCCTGTCTATAAAATCAATCGCGCCCGGCTCCTCCGGAGCGATATCTACAAGCTTTATCAAGCCATGGGCCGCATCCTGAAGCTCACAGAAATAATCATAATCACATCGCATGATATTCTCTGCCGCCTGTGCTCCCTTTTTAGATGGGCTGATAAAAGGCCCCTCCATATTGATACCTACAAGATGTGCACCACCTTGATAATTATAATCACCGGCATTTTTCATGACACTCAAAAGCTCATCCCTTTGAATGGTCATAGTAGCCGGACACACGCTAGTCACTCCGACAGAAGCCTCGTATGCTGTAATCACATCAAGTGCCTCTGCGGTGCCGTCACACATGTCAGCACCCTTGCATCCATGAAAATGAATATCCACAAGACCCGGTATCATGATAAGACCTGATGCATCTATAATCTCCTGCGGTGCGCTGTCATTAGCCGCGTCCGTGTCAGCTGTTCTCTCCAAAACACTGTCAAAACGGCCATCCTTAACGACAACATCACCTTGCATAAAGCTGCCATCCTCTGTAAATACCCTTGCATTTTTTATTATCATATACATGTACCTTCTCAACTAAAAAACATCTACAAATAACTCAGTGCAGCCTCATCCGCTACAAGCGTAACATCATTGTGCAGCTGCAATACAGAAGCCGGCACCTGTGGTGTAATCGGTCCAAAGAAAGCCTTGTGCACAATCTCTGCCTTATCCTCACCACTTGCAACAATAAGAATCTTCTTAGCCTGCATGATGGTCTTGATGCCCATTGTATAAGCCTGCTTCGGAACATCATCAGCCGATGCAAAGAAGCGCTTATTGGCCTCAATAGTAGACTCTGTCAGATTCACACAGTGTACCTGCTTGTCAAAAGACTCGCCCGGCTCATTAAAACCGATATGACCATTGTGTCCGATACCAAGAAGCTGTAAATCAACACCGCCAAGAGACTGAATCAGCTCTGTATAGCGCTTGCACTCCTTCTGAGAATCCGGCTCCATGCCGTTTGGCAGGTGAGTATTCTCAATCGGAATATTCACATGATCAAACAAATTCTGATGCATAAAATAATAGTAGCTCTGGTCATTCTCACGGCTTAGTCCCTTGTACTCATCAAGGTTCACCGTCATAACCTCTGAGAAGTCCAAATCCCCCTTCTTGAACCACTCAACGAGCTGCTTATACAAGCCGATAGGTGTAGAGCCTGTAGCCAGTCCCAATACACAATTAGGCTTCATAATCACCTGTGCCGATACGATATTTGCAGCCTTTCTGCTCATATCTGCATAATCCTTAGCCTGATATATTCTCATGAAAAATCCCCCCAATTCGTAAAATATGCCCAATACTATCTGCACAACCTTCAAATGTGCTGCTTGATTGCATATATGTATTTTACCTTATATAGGACATTTTGTCCAGTACTTTTTGTCATATTTTGCATATTTTATAAAAAAAATATTAAATTTTAATGTGTTAAAGTGGTAAAAATTGCATAAAAATTCGTTTCAAATGAATATATAATTTTTCACCTACCACCCTGCATCTCTTTCTGCAGAACTAAAATAATCCGTTACACTTATATCTAATATAACGGATTCCCCTGTAAAATACAATTATTTATAATCTTGAGTGTCCAGCCATAGACCATCATACTGTCATTATTAAGAGAAAATGACAGCATATTTTTATCAGATAGCAGTGAATTACTTTGTCCCATATGTCAGAAAGGCGGTCTTGTCTTCCGTGATTAGCATTGTAAGCAGATAAGCACAAAAGAAACCACCGCAGGAATTTAGCTTAGTTAAAGCGTTAAATTCTGCGGTGGTTTTAATTATGCAGTCTTTTTAATTTCTATATCCATAATACCAATACCAATATAGCGCATTCACCAGATTTTTTAATTCAGCAGATGAATTTCCACTATTAATGACCTTCTGTGAATAGCTGAACGGACCATAGTCCAGCTCTAAAATACAGGCCTTATTCTTTTCGGTGACTTTGCATGCATAATTACTATTCAGGTTGCGTGCCATTATTCCGTTTATATCTACACAATACACCCCATCTGAAGCCTTTTTAGGTGTCAGACTGACTTCATTGCCATATGCATTAACATAGCTGAACTTGTAATTGTTTATATCACAGCCTTCGTTCACCATAAAATAATGTCTTACTGTCATCTCAGACTTACATATCAGAGAGCTTCCGTAATATGTCAGTCCATTACTCTGACTATTTGCACTATCTGTTTTAATAACAGCCTTATATGCAGCAAAATCAGCTGCTGCTACAGCTTTATCTGTATCGCTCAAACCAGCATTTGCCGGCTTATCAGTGTTATATTTAAAGAAGTTCTGCGCTGCGGTTCCATAATTTAAGAGTGCCTTCACCAGCTTAATGGTTTCTTCCGGATACTCGTTTGATTTTGACAGGAGCTCGGTGGCATATTCTTTTACACTGTAAGTGTACTCATTTCCACTATTACCATCCACCACCATTTTAGCTTTAACCGTATCTGACATCTGTGCAGCATTTAGCGGACATGCAAACTTATATATAACCTTTCCGTTTTTCTCAACAGGGATTGCATCGTTTACGCTGACCTTATATGGCTGGCTATTATTCACCGTAAACTCCATATATGCGTTGCTGTTTGATTTGATACTTTCAGGAAGCTCCATATAGTAGTTCATATCAATATTATCTTTTAAAGTAAGGCTCCTGCCAACAAGCTTCTCAGAATCTTTTTCTACATTATTGGCGGTAAATGCTTTAATACAGAAATTACCATACACATTCTGATAATTCCAATTGCGGGAATATGCCAACCCTGTACCATAGAAATAATAGCTTGCCGTATTATCACTTGACACATGATTCTCCCACACCATTTCATTATTATCATTTATATCTCCGGTCATCGCTGCCTCAAGATCAACGGCAGGTGTATCAGTAGTCACTACAACCGAATAGCTTGTCCCAGGCTTCAGATTAACCGCTGATTTAAGTGGAATTGTGTATACTCCGGCATAGGTTGTCTGCCCTGTAGTGGTAGCAGTCTCCTGCTTTGTTCCGCTGGTTGGCTTTGTCATATCCTTTAAATCTGTATAGATCTCTATTGTATAATTCACATTCGTTTTAGATGTAATAGACATGGAAACTGCTTTTAAGTCCTCAGAAGATACTCCCTGTTTTGCCTGAGTAGTAAAAACATTGGCCAATTTCCTGTAACCGCTTTGATGGGCTACATTTAATCCTCCATCAACCTGATAATTGTTATCATATCCATCATTAGCAGAAAAATCAAACACCCAAGCCGTATCGGATAAAGAAAACGTTTCATATGACATCCAGAAATAACTCTGATTATAATATGAACCGGTTCCGTCTCCCCAACTATTACGAATAAGCCATGCACCATCTTTTTCAGGTTTAACACCATCTCTGAAATTATCTTTAGAATAGTTATCATCCCATCCAACAACCATTACCGCATGACCTGCTCTGTTATTTGTTTTATCATTATAACTGTTATTTATGTAATGATATCCGTTATCATTATGACTATACATGATTCCCACTGCACCATATTTTTTTATGGCTTTTTTCACATCTGATGCATTTTCCTTGATATTAATCATGTATGTATTTTCCAGATGTGCCTTATCCTTTGAATATGCATATTCATCAGATAAACCTGTATTAAGAAAAGTATCAATAGTGCTTGCTGTATATCCGTTGCTTGCCACCTTACTATATGGTACATCACTCTCGCTTACCGGACCACACCACTGTCCCATTCTGCGTGCCGCCATCAAATAGTTGCCACCACGATTGAGATAACCATACTGAACACTTGTATTATTCATATAGTACTTTGCATAGTCCCCCACTGTTCCACCAAGCGGATCTAACAGCGAATTATATGCATAATATGCCAGATGCAGTTCACTAAGATCTATATTTTTATCAAACGCACCATCATTAATCAGATCAAACTCTGCAAGACCTATTGACGAAAATGTCCAGCATGTGCCAAGAGGATTTTGATTACGAACAGACGGATATTTCGCCTTGATATCGCTGACTCCATTTGCCGGATACTTACTCTCTATAGTTTCATCTGCAGAATATCCCCAATCATCAGAATACGGCACCGCCTCATCCGGTTCATACACCGGTGTATTATAATCCAAATCACTCAGAATATATCCACTTGTAATGCTATTTTCTACAATTGGCTGTTGTTCTGCTTCAACGCCTTGTCCTGCTGACACCGGTTCTGCTGCGACCGGAACAGCCACACCTAATATCATAGCCGCACTTAACACCAATGATAAAAACTTTTTTGTCTTCATTCGACTTCCTCCATTAAAATAATCCGCTATACCTATATCTAATATAGCGGATTACCATGTAAAATACAATTACAATGTATCGTTCTCCATTGTATTAACTCCTCTTACGTTTCCTCTTCAAATGTAGGTAAAACCACAACTGACGTCTCATTAGTCAATCGGTATAATTGGAAGCTCTATCACTCCGTTATCAGATTTCGGTTCATTATTATTATTCATTCCTGAATTGTCATTATCTGAATCATCTGTGCCTGAACCACTATCTCCTGAATTGTTTATTTCAGATTTTTTATCAATCTTATCACCTGTTTTATTTACATCGTCTGAAGTGTTTTCTGATTCATCATTTTTCATTATATCAGTCTCATATGAATCCCTGGAATCATTATTATCGGTGTTTTCTGATGAGCTCTTTGTATCTTTCAAGCTTTTGCCCGTTTCTTTTGTAGTTGTTGAACTTTCGTCAGAATTCTTATCCACATTACTAGTCTCTGTATTTTCTGTATCCAATATCATCTCTGTAGCTGATACTGCCTCTGTGGCTATTTCTGAGCTTGTTTTATTTTCAAGCGCTATATTCTTTGCAGACAGTGCTGCAACTGTAATTGCTACGACCAAAAATCAATATCACTATTGTGCTAACCTATTTTTTATTAAAATTAAATTTCATTTTCTATATCCTAGTATAATTATGGTGTAGTCAATCAAGACTACTTGGTTAATAAATTTCTGTAAATCAGATAACTAAAGAAGGGATTCTTCCTTCATCAGATACTCTTTGCTTGTCCAACTATATGGCAAAAATACTTGTG
>ENA-OQJE01000226-OQJE01000226.1-human-gut-metagenome-genome-assembly--contig:-NODE-226-length-11739-cov-3.576042_pt1 | contig 11739 bp, 10 predicted proteins | sample MGYA00242594_ERZ504760 | MGnify/ENA primary metagenome ERZ504760 (study PRJEB26092, sample SAMD00036358) | human gut metagenome | host: Homo sapiens | study: EMG produced TPA metagenomics assembly of...
TTCGTGTGGCAGTATCATCGGATGAGTCAAAGATGATTAATTTCGATAAGAAGCCAAAGGTTATCATCTCAGCATCGGGTATGTGTGAGGCCGGACGTATCAGACACCACTTAAAGCATAATCTTTGGAGAAGTGATTCAACAGTTTTATTTGTAGGATATCAGGTTCCGGGAACACTTGGCTATGCACTTTTAAACGGTGCTAAAAAGGTGAAACTTTTTGGTGAGGAAATAGAAGTAAGGGCAAGCATAGTAAATCTGCCGGGTATCAGTGGACATGCAGACAAAAATCAGCTTACAGAGTGGCTTGGCGCAATAAAAAACAAGCCGGAGCATGTATTTATAGTCCATGGAGAGGAGTCCACAGCAGAGTCCTTTGCAAACCACGTGCATGAGACCTTCGGCTATGATGCAGTGGCACCGTACAGTGGTGATGCCTATGACCTTATCACGAATCAGAAGGTGGCAGATGGCTCCCGCAAGCTTGTGGAGAAAAAGGCTGCATATGGCATGGCAAGCAGAGAGAAGACTATATTTGACCGTCTTGTGGCAGCGGGCCAGAGGCTTGTATCTGTTATCCAGAAGTGCCAGGGTATGGCTAATAAGGACTTGAGCAAGTTTGCAGACCAGATAAATGCGCTGTGTGATAAGTGGGATAGATAGAATGTAATCACAGCATATCAAAGTAATAAAGCAAAAAGGGAATGTGTGGGCAGTCAATCGCATACAACATATATGCAACACTGGGACACACAAATCCCATATTTATGGGCTTTTTAGGATATCAAAACGTTAACAAAGAGATAATTCAACCGAATATCGAAAAAGAGCAACAGACCCCGAAAATCCTGTATTTTCGGGGGTTTCTTTATATTCTGAAAATCTATCAGACACCTTCAAAACACACGAAAATAGTTCCGGTAACTAACAGGTAACACATAGAAATGTGCCTATCGCAGAGATTGCTAAAGCAATTGGAAAGGATGCATAATATATAAGAATTGGCATACAACAAGGAATATTAAAATTTGGAACAGCAATGAAAGTTGGAAATTCAAGAAAATATAGTTATTATTGTCCAGATAAGAAGGTGTGGGAAGAGACAGGATACTTTAATAAAAATATGTGATACTATTTTTGTGTAAGAACTGTGATATATGTACATAATGAGAAGATGAAGAAATAGATGTAAATTTAATAGCCAGGAAAATCAAAGGGGGATATGCGTTAAAAACGCGAGAAAACTAATAGGGATTTGACTATAATTCAGATTTACATGAAAGGGGATTTGCGTTATAATTGTGGCGGAAAGGTGGGGTTATGCATGGATAAACCAGTTTTTAAAAGAAAAATATACGATGAAATATATGAGTGGAAAGAGAACAGAAGCGATAAATATGCACTCTTGATAAAGGGAGCAAGACGAGTTGGTAAATCAACTATTGCATAGGAATTTGCAAAAAAGAGTTTAAATCGTATATTCTCATTGACTTTGCTCATACAAGTAAGGCAATTATTGATCTATTTGATGATATGTATGATCTGGATTTTTTCTTTTTGCAATTGCAGCAGTTAATGGGAACCAGGTTATAGGAGAAAGAGTCAGTAATTATTTTTGATGAGGTTCAGTTATTTCCAAAGGCTAGGCAGGCAATTAAATATCTCGTTTCGGATGGAAGATATAAGTATATTGAAACAGGCTCTTTATTATCAATAAAAAAGATACAAAGGATATTTTGATTCCAAGCGAAGAACATAAAATATCTATGTTTCCTAAGTGGTAATGCATCAAGATATATTCTGTCAAGTGCAAGAGAGGGGATTCGCTCTGAGAAAGTAAGAAAACTGATTCCTGATATGCTCAGTTCGTACACTGTAAATATTGCATATCACGCTAATAATCCTGATGTAGGAATGTCGTTGGAAAAGGATGCAGGACGATATAAATTGTTTAATTCGGATGTTGGTTTATTTATAACTTTGGCATTTAAGGATAAAAAATATACGGAGAATATTATTTATAATAAGTTACTTTCGGACAAACTAGATGTAAATTTAGGATATGTCTATGAAAATGTTGTGGCACAGATGCTAATAGCAAAAGGTAATAATTTGTTTTATTACACGATGAAAAGTGAAACTTCAAATCATTTGTATGAGATTGATTTTTTAACTTCTGTTAAAGATAAGATATGTCCATTAGAGGTGAAATCCGGTAATTATAGAACGCATAAATCACTTGATGCATTTTGCAACAAGTTTAGTAATCGTATAGGTGGCAAATATGTTGTTCATACAAAAGATTACAAATGGGAAAACGGAATTTATTATATTCCAATGTATATGGTACCATTTTTATAAAGATTTTTTAGAAACGTATATATTCATCAGGCAGCAAGTGGTTAAAGACGTAGAATAATAAACTTTTAACGGAGACACGCAGCTTTAAAATTTGTATATAGATGAATAAAATGCAGTGTATGAGGAGAATGTAATGAGAATATCAGATATTATGAGATTAGGAAAGTCTGCCATTATTTTTGCCACTATTGTAGTGGCTTTTTGGCAATAATCTGGCTTTTAGGCTACAAAATGATTTATAAAAAAATATTGCATGGTAAAAAACAGATTTCAATTGGCAGAATAGGACTGGTGTGTGTACTTGCAGTATACATTGTTGTTGTCCTTTATGTGACATTGCTAAGAGGAGGTATTGGTTTTGGGGGATTTGAGTACCGGGCTAACTTTAAACCATTTTCTTCGTACAAAGAGGCCTGGTACAATTTTAGTGCACAGGAATGGAGAAATCTGATACTTAATATATGTATGTTCGTGCCGTTTGGATTTTTACTACCAATTTGTTTTGGAAAGATTAAAAGAGCGTGGAAAATATATTTGTGCGGGTTTGGGTTTGCACTGTTTATAGAGGTTGTGCAGCTTATCACGGGACGAGGTGTATTTGAAACTGACGATATCATAAATAATACGATAGGTGCAATGATCGGATATGGATTATTTTCGGTTGCAAGACTGATATTTGTGGCAGTCTGTTCAAGGAAGAAAGTCCAAGATAATACAAATGAAGTCAGTGGAGTGGCACATGATGAAAATGTTTGTGAAAGACAGAACATTTCCATAAGAAAATGTCTGGTGGCACAGCTTCCGCTTGCGTTTACAATTATAGCTTTTGCAGCTGTTTTTATTGTATACAATAGTATGGAATATGGTAATCTTTCAATCGATAATATTTCAAATCAAAATGTGGATGTCTCGATGGCAGATGGTGTGAGTCTGGCAGATGAGGCAGATCCGCTTGATGTATACACAATTCACAGGGCTACAGAAGATGAGGCGAGGGAGCTTGCCGACGGGTTACTTTTACAAAGTATGGTGTTTTTAATAGATGACTCAAAAACAGACATATATGATGATACTATTATTTTTTACAGTACCAGCCTTGATGATGAGGGCAGTAACCTGAGTATCTGGTGCGATTACGAAGGACCAACAGTAAGTTTCACGGATTTTTCAAATATAGATGATGAAAATTCGTATGCTGACGCTGGACTTTCAGAGGAATTTGTCAGAGAAAAGCTGGAAAATCTAGGAGTGGTTATTCCCGAAAACGCAGTTTTTGCACCAATCGAGGAATATGATGCAGGAAACTATAGGTTTACAAACGATGGAGAAATTCTTGACGATGGCTTGTATTATAAGGGAACGATAGAATGTTGTATTAATTCGTCAGGTAAAATTGCAAATTTCAGAGACTCCATGATAAAATATACGCCTTATAAAAAGGTAGATGTTATTTCAGAAAAAGAGGCTTATGACAGGCTATGTGCAGGAAAATTTTATTTCCCGGATTATGATAAAGATGAACAATTATCTGATTTAGTTGTAAAATCAGTGAAGATAAGTTACACACCGGATTCGAAGGGATATTATCGTCCGGTTTATGAGTTTGTGGCAAATGCAAATCAGGATACAGGCAAGAGAGAAATAAGTATAATGGTAGATGCTATGGAAATTTAGGGAGGAATAACTTACAAAAATTAACTGACAGCTGCATTAGGTCTGGTAAAAAACAAAAGGGGCTGTAAAAAAACTCCCCTGACAGAAAAATCGCCCAGACCGTGAGGTCTGAGCGATTTTTTTGGTATAATTAATTATGCTACTAAATAATAATACCAATGGTAATTATACTATGTGTCAGCTGAAATTACCATTAGAAATCGAAAAATTAATCGATATTTCCGATCCGGTATACACTTTTTGTGAGGTTATGGATCACATTGACCTATCCAGATATTTTGTAGAGAAAGGCTATAAAACAGGTCACCCAAGATGTGATGCTCAAAAACTCCTTAAAGTAATACTTTTTGCCTTTATGGAAAATGGCATCTGCTCCTTACGAGAAATAGAAAAGCTCTGCCGTAATGACATTCGTTACATATATCTGGAACGTTTGAAATCCTATGCATATCACATCGAGACCTGTGGAGAAGAAAGAAACAGTTATTCCAAAACAGATCATGATGCAACTTTCATGCGTTTAAAGCGTGATTACATGGGAAACGATCAGCTACTTCCGGCATACAACCTACAGGCAGCCATCTGTGATGAATACATAGCTGTAATCGACGTAAAACCATATGCATCCGATATGGAATGCTTTGTGCCTTTGATGGAAAAATTCAATCGCACATATGGTCACTATCCGAAATATCCGGTTGCTGATGCCGGATACGGTTCTTACAATAATTATCTTTATTGTGAAGAACACGGCATGGAAAAATACATGAAATTTACCATGTACAAAAAAGAAACGACGGACAAAAAGTATCATGAGAATCCGTATCGTGCTGTAAACTTTGCAAAAGATGCATACTTGCTTAGAAATAGAAAAGTTAATACAAAGAAACGCCAAAACCGACATTTGCCGGAATTGGCGTTTCTTATATTAGGGACTTATTTTACAGCCCCTTTTTTATTTTATGACGCGCAGCTTATTAAAAGTGCTATGTATGTAACTACGCCTCGTCCTGCTTGAAAATGACATTTCTGTATTTTGAAAGTATTCCCTTTAACAGGCTTCCAAGTACACATATTGATATGATCTCACCGATTCCGACTGTAACTGCATTGAAAAGAAGAGAGATATCAACACCCTTGTATATAGTTGTAAGACCGTATCCGTATCTGAGCACGAGTGGCACGATAATTATGTTGGCGATGACCGGTGGCAGGGTGTATACAAACTTCTTCTTTCGAAGGAAGTAAGTGCCGAGTGCGCCGAGCAGTGTAGCGATGCTTCCGAAGATGATATCCCAGATGATGCCACCTGTGATAAGGTTGGAAATCAGACATCCGATAAAAAGCCCAGGAATGGCTGCCGGTGTGAAAACCGGAAGGATGCAAAGCGCCTCAGAAAAGCGTACCTGAATGGTGCCTGATGCGAGACCAAGCAGATTGGTGATATACGTAAGCACAACGTAGAGTGCCGCGATCATAGCTGCCTGTACTGCAAATAATACTTTTTTGTTTCTCATATTTAGTTCTCCTTTAGTTTTGTTTTACGTCAGGAAGGTTTCGAACTGACGCATTTATTTTTGCCTTGCTATGTTAACAAAAAATGCTTTGAATGTCAAGAAGTACATAAAGTCAGTGCCCATTTAGAGAAGTTGTGGTATAATGAGTGCAAGTGAGAAGATAAATGACAAGAGGGAAACAGTATTATGAGAGAAATAAAGGTTAATGAACTAAAAGAGGGAATGACTACGGCAGTAGATGTGTTTTCGCCAAAGGGACAACTTATCCTTAAAAGACATCAGACTGTATCGGCATTTGATATAGCAAAGTTTGGATTCTACAATATAGCTTCGGTTTATATTGAGGGAAGCTCAGCACAGGAAAAAGAAGAATGGAATAAAAAATATGCCATCATTAAGGAAAAATACCGTGATTCCATCGATAACCTGCATGAATATATGAATGACATACTATACAGGAATATCATACCGGATAAGAATACGCTCATCAGGGACTCGGTAGAGATTTTTGACAGGTTTGAGACTTCATATGAGCTATTTGACGCACTTCAGGTATTAAAGCAGACAGATGTATCTACGATGGCACATTCCATGAATGTATCAATTATTGCACGTCTCATTGGTGTATGGGCAGGGCATGATACAGAAAAGCTGGATGAGATTTCAATGGCAGGTCTGTTGCACGACATAGGCAAGTTTAAGATACCGGATGAGATATTATTGAAGCCGGGAAAGCTCACAAAGGAAGAGTTTGAGGTGATAAAGAAGCACACGGTATATGGCTATGAGATACTTAATAATTTCAAGATTCTTGAAAGCACGAAGCGTGCGGCACTTTTACATCATGAGAAGTTTGACGGCTCAGGATATCCGTTTGGATATACAGCAGATAAAATCGATGATATATCAGCTATTATTACGATAGCCGATGTCTACGATGCAATGACGTCAAAGCGCTGTTACCGTGATGGGATGTGTCCGTTTGATGTGATAGCAGATTTTGAGTATGATGGCATATCAAAGTATCATCCGAAGTATATAGGAATGTTTTTGAAGAAGATTGCAAGCTCATATATCGGAAGCACTGTGCTTTTGACAAACGGCAAAAAGGCCAAAATAATTTTTGTGACGGAGAAGTATTCAAGGCCCACAGTTACATTGCTTGAAGACAACAGTGTGCTTGTGCTTAAGGATGAAAAGGATATAAAAATAGCGGCAGTGCTGTAGAATTATATACGCGGATTAATTGAATAAAATTACTGTAAATGGGAATGCTTTAGATAAAGAAATTTATCCGGAGGATTCCCATGTCTGTATATAAGGTTGATATATGTGGAGTGACCACATCAAAACTGCCGGTACTTAAGGATGATGAAAAAGAAGAACTGTTTGAGAAAATAAAAAAGGGAGATAAGGCTGCAAGAGAAAAATATATTCGTGGAAATTTAAGGCTGGTGCTTTCGGTAATCAGAAGGTTTTCAAACCATAATGAAAATATGGATGATTTATTTCAGATAGGATGCATCGGGCTTATGAAATCAATTGATAATTTTGATCCGACTATAGGTGTTAAGTTTTCCACTTATGCTGTTCCGATGATTATCGGTGAGGTGAGACGGTATCTGCGTGACAACAGTGCATACCGCATTCCACGTTCCCTCAGGGATACAGCCTATCAGGCTATTAAATCAAAGGAAAAGCTATCGAGAAAGCTGGTGCATGATCCGTCCTTAGCGGAAATATCAAAGGATTGCGGTATCCCTGAAAACGATATACTATACGCACTTGATGCAATCCAGACACCGCTTTCCCTCTTTGATCCTGTATATACTGACGGTGGTGATACACTTTATGTGATGGATCAGATATCGGACAAAAAAAACAAAGAGGAAGCATGGGTAAAAAATCTGGTTCTCGATGATGCCTTAAAGCTGCTTGATGACAGAGCGAGACAGATTATTAAGCTGCGTTTTTTCGAGGGCAAGACACAGATAGAGGTGGCAGAGGAGATAAATATCTCTCAGGCACAGGTATCAAGGCTTGAGAAAAATGCGCTTAAAAATATGCACGGATATCTGGAAGCATAAGCAGATAATTGAATATTTAGTCTGCCTGTGCTAAAGAAGTTTTTTTAAGCACAGCCGCAATTATGACTGCATATACACCTCCGATAACAGCGGTGATAAGCTGTGTCACTGAAAACTGAAGCTGTAATACCGGCAGCATCTTGTGCATTGGAGCAGGCAGAAATGCAGGTAGAATGATAAGAGCAATGGCTATTCCCATGAAAACGGCCTTTAGTATGGCACCTATTGCAATTGATACAGGAAAACCGGCAGCTTTGCCGCATTTTTTGCGAAGCAGTCCCACACATACCACGAGAATGATATTTCCTATCATGATACATGGAAACATCGCAGGGATAGCTGCCATAACAGGACTTCCTGTGATAAAAAATGATGTGACAGGTGTGATAATGCTTAGGATAATGCCACATGCCATTCCGGCATAGAGTACGGTAAGTATTAAAGCAGCATTGATGACCGGCCCTGTGATGTATACGCTTAAGTTCTTAAAGAACTGGCTGACAAGACAGATTGCAAGCATAATTGCAGTAACGGTTATTTGTTTGGTTTTTATCTTCATTGATAAGACCTCCTTTAAATTTTCATATGAAATCATACTCCTTTGGGGGTGCAAATGCAAGGTTACGTTGCCGGTTAATATATACTCAGAAAGCAAAAATGACGGTTGATATTGAAAGCAATTCATTTGTGTGCTAATATAAGTATATTCGCTGTTTGACGCAAAACAGCTATATATCAGGAGGAATACAATGAAAAAACTGATTAATTTGATATCAGAGGAAGTGACAAAGGCATTCGTCAGTGCGGGATATGACGAGAAGTACGGAAAGGTTACACTTTCAAACAGACCGGACCTTTGTGAGTTCCAGTGCAACGGAGCAATGGCAGCAGCAAAAGAGTATAAGTGTGCACCATTTATGATCTCGGACAAGGTAGCGGCGCTCCTTGAGTCAGATGAGATGTTTGAGTCAGTAGAATCAGTAAAGCCGGGATTTCTTAATATCAAAATGGATACCGCTTTTCTGGCAAAATATATGAACGATATGAAGGATGACGAGGGCAGATACGGCTTGGAGAAGGCCAAAAAGCCACTCACTATAGTAGTGGATTACGGCGGACCAAACGTGGCAAAGCCTCTTCATGTAGGTCATCTTCGCTCAGCAGTAATCGGAGAGAGCGTTAAGCGTATCGCAAAGTTCATGGGACACAATGTGATTGGTGATGTGCATCTCGGTGACTGGGGACTTCAGATGGGACTTATCATCACAGAGCTTCGCGAGAGAAAGCCTGACCTCGTTTATTTTGATGAGAGCTATACAGGAGAGTACCCGAAGGAGGCACCGTTTACCATATCTGAGCTTGAGGATATATATCCGACAGCCAGCGGCAAGTCAAAATCAGATGAGAGCTTCAAGGAAGCAGCACTTCTTGCCACAAAAGAGCTTCAGGGAGGCAGGAGAGGCTATCAGGCACTGCTTTCACACATCATGAATGTCTCTGTAACAGATCTTAAGAGAAATTATGAGAATCTGAATGTTCATTTTGAGCTGTGGAAGGGCGAGTCGGATGCACAGCCATATGTACCTGGGATGGTTGAAATGATGAAGGAAAAGGGCTTTGCACATATGAGTGAGGGCGCTTTGGTTGTGGATGTGAAGGAGGATACAGATACAAAGGAGATTCCGCCATGTATCATCCTAAAGTCTGACGGAGCCTCACTTTACAGCACTACAGACCTTGCAACACTTGTTATGCGTATGAAGGAGAACAACCCTGACCGTGTGATTTATCTGGCAGACGCACGTCAGTCAATGCACTTTATCCAGGTGTTCCGCTGTGCAAGAAAGACAGGCATAGTACCTGATACTACAGAGCTTGTACATATCGGCTTTGGAACCATGAACGGTAAGGACGGCAAGCCTTTCAAGACAAGAGACGGTGGAGTAATGCGTCTTGAGTACCTCCTCAAGGAAATTGACGATGAGATGCTCAATAAGATTAAGGAAAACCAGAAGGAAAAAGAGAATTTAAATATAGACGAGGCGGAGGCTGAGCAGACAGCCAAAACTGTAGCGCTTGCAGCAGTCAAGTATGGTGATTTGTCTAATCAGGCGAGCAAGGATTACATCTTTGATATCGACAGATTCACATCCTTTGAGGGTAACACAGGTCCATATATCCTTTATACAATCGTGCGTATCAAGTCAATCCTCTCAAAGTATGAGGCAAAGGGTGGCAACATCAGCGCACTGAAGGATGCAATCATGCCGGCAGTCAATGCAGGACAGAAGAATCTCATGCTCTCTCTGGCAAAGTTCAATGCCACAATTGAGAGTGCATACGAGGAGTCTGCACCACACAAGATATGTGCATACATCTACGAGCTTGCCAACGCATTCAACGGCTTCTACCATGACACAAAGATTCTTTCTGAGGAGAATGAAGAACTTAAGAAGTCATATATTTCGCTGCTTGTGCTCACAAAGGAGATACTTGAGGCTTGTATAGATATGCTTGGATTCTCAGCTCCTGACAGGATGTAAAAAATAATAATTTTCACGTTCTAAAACAATTGGACATGTAATATAAATAGGACATAGATGATTTATCAGAATCGTCTGTGTCCTTTTTTTAATTTGAATAACAGTCGGTGGCAGGTCGGGATAGGCTCACGCGTGTGGCTGCAGTGTCGCAGAAGCGTATAGCGGAGCTATTTAGAGTCTGTTAAATTATGCTTTGAAGCACAGAAATGCCGAGGCATGGACGCCGAGGCAAGGAGATATCGAGCCCGGACGGCGAGTATCGACGGTTTCGTCAGGCATAGAAGTACTTACTGCATAATTTATACAGAGTCTTAATAGCACAGCGTAGCTTCTGCGACACTGCAGCCACACGCATAAGCCCTATCCCGACCTGCCATTGAAGTGGCGATAAGGAGTGAAAAATATGGATATAATTGATTATCTGCCACAAAAGATGAAGGCTGAGGCAGAAGCGTACATGCCGTGTGGTCTGGAGGAAATCAGGGTGCGCGCCGGAAAGCAGGTGCAGTATATGTTTGCGGGAGGATGTAGAGCCGGAGTGTATATCTCACATAGCGATATTGAGGAGATGATAAATTATCTGAGCGGATATTCATTCCACGCGATAGCACCGCAGCTTGCAGCAGGCTATTTTACAGTGGAGGGAGGTCATCGTGTGGGAATTGCAGGGCAGATGGGCTGCGATGGAGGAAAGGTTACAGCAGTCAGTGAGATAGCGTCCTTAAATATCAGAATTGCCCATCAGATAAGGGACGTTGCAATGCCGCTGATGCCTTATATCCGGGATGAAAACAGCATTTACAATACATTGGTTATATCACGGCCGGGAGAAGGAAAAACAACATTTTTAAGAGACTGCATAAGGATACTTTCAGATGGCTGTGACGGAAAAAAAGCTCTTAAGGTGTCGGTGGTTGATGAGCGCTCGGAGATAGCAGCGTGCTACTTGGGAGTGGCTCAAAACGATATAGGCAATTCCAGTGATGTGCTGGATAACTGTCCGAAGTCACTTGGCATGAGGATGCTTTTGCGCTCTATGTCACCGGATGTGATTGCAGTGGATGAGCTGGGAGGAGAAAGCGATATCGAGGCACTAAACCAGCTTGTGAGTTGTGGAATAAGGATACTTGGCAGTGTACATGGCACCAATGCAGATGATCTGCGAAGGAAAATTCTGCCACATGCCATAGAACGGTTTGTGTTTATAGACCATGATGAAAAAGGGGTGAGGCGCTATAGCATTTATGATGAAGCTTACAGGCTTTTGTATAGTACTGTTTGCGGTATCGGGGCTGATAAACGATTACAGCAAAAGAAAAAAGGCAGATATAGCGATGCTGTATGATTTTATGCTTTTGCTTGAAAAGGGGGCATTTTATCTGGCAGGAGAAAGAATGAAGGCACCACAGTTTTTTAACAGCATAAGAGGAAAGAGCGAGGTGTTTAATGAGGGATGCAGGAGAATGGGAGAAGTGCTTTCAAACAGGAGCTGTAAAAAGCGGAGAGGAGGGCTGGAAGGCTGTGTGGGAGAAGGTGCTTTGGGGCAGGGTATCTGATG
>ENA-OQJE01000227-OQJE01000227.1-human-gut-metagenome-genome-assembly--contig:-NODE-227-length-11646-cov-3.144283_pt1 | contig 11646 bp, 8 predicted proteins | sample MGYA00242594_ERZ504760 | MGnify/ENA primary metagenome ERZ504760 (study PRJEB26092, sample SAMD00036358) | human gut metagenome | host: Homo sapiens | study: EMG produced TPA metagenomics assembly of...
AAATAAAAAAACGAAAAAAAGAATTGAATGGAATACCTGTTTCTGCGACGTAAAAAGACCTGCTACACTTCGGTGCGCCAAAAGACTTTGCTCTATCGTGCCGCCTCTCGCCGATGGGAGAAGGAGTTTGCGTTGCGGACGGACGTCCGCCGGATAGACGCTCTCATATATAAAGGTATATTATACCTGATGGAAGTGCGTCAAGTATTCCTCGATTCCTCTCTTTCGCTGAAGACACTGAGTGCGATGCTGGAGACAAACCAGACTTATTTGAGTAATGTGGTGAATCGCTATTTCGGCTGCAACCTGAAGGAGCTAGTAAACACTTACCGAGTGGAATACGCCAAAGAGCTGCTCCGCAGCGGACGATGCCCCATAGAGGAAGTTCCCGTACGCAGCGGCTTCGGTTCGAAAAGCCCTTTCTATGTGGCGTTCGGAAAAGTGACGGGCATGACGCCCCGGCAGTATGTGGCACACGAGAGGAATCCGCTGAAACAGGAGGAAGATAATTAAGTCCTTTTATAATAAATGGTATGTATAACCAATTTTAGTTTTTTAAATTTATAAATTTAAAGTTTTTCTATTATGAACAAAAAGTTTTTAAGTGCAATCCTGTTCGGAGCCTTAATGGTTTCGTCAACAGGAACATTTGTGTCTTGTAAAGACTACGATGATGACATTGATCGTATCGACAATACGTTGAACGATCTGAAGTCACAAATTGCAGCTTTACAAACAGAAGTAGCCAACGGTAACTGGGTTACTAGCGTGACACCTACTGAAGGTGGTTTTACCGTAGTTTTCAAAGATGGCAAAACTTATACCATTGTAAATGGTAAGGATGGTGAGAAAGGTGACAAAGGTGAAGACGGAAAAGGTACCGAAGTGGCAGTGAAAGACGGTTATTGGTACATTGACGGTGAAAAAACCGATTACTTAGCTGTTACTTCCGAAGACCTGAAAGAGGTGAAAGTACCTTACATTAACGAAGAAGATGGTTACTGGTATTTTTATAATGATAAAGGTGAGGCAGAAAAATCTCCTTATAAAGCTACCGGTGCTGCTTATGCTGTAAATGACGGTGGCGTGTTTACATTGTACATGCCGGATGCAAATGGTGTGATGCAGACTATCAAATTGCCTACTGCGGCTTCTGCTATTTCTAGCATTGAGTTCTTGGATAACGATTACCAAGCTATTAAAGGCCTTAATGAAATAACTCTTTTTTACTGGGATGCTGCGGCAACTACAGAATGGAAAGGGCCTAGAGGTAATATATCCAATAACATAACTACCTATTCTACAGATTTGTCAGGGAATAACAATGTATTGTACACTCGCATTGCCCCTTCTTCTGTAGATGCTTCTGAGCTTGCATTTAGTTTGATTGATACAAAGGATAATGTAGCTTCTATTGCATTGGCTGCTAAAAAATATGACGGTATGTTGACAAGAGCGGCAGAAAATGGTTTGTATGATATAACAGTTGTTCCTGGATCTTATGCGGATGGTGGTGATGCCAACAAATTAGCCAACCAATTCTTGTCATCAGGAGCCAACAAGGCTATGGCATTGAAACCTGCTACTGCTAACTATAGATCATTGTTTAATGTAAAAGTCATACCAGATAAACAGACTACAGCTCCTCTGACTAACATCAATTTGAATGGAAATTATGTTACAATTGTTGGAGTCGATAAAACTACAGGGGTTGCTTATCAGACTAAAGTGGGTCAGGAAGTTGTCGTGTCAGTTACAAAAGAATGTAACCTATATGATATGTATCTTTCTGCTTCTGAAGAAGATAAAGCTTTGTTTGGAATTATATTCAGTGAAGACGGTAGATCATTTAAAGCTACTAAGAGCCCAGATAATGTAACAGATGCTACTATCGATTTGGAAGTTTATACGTTACCCAATATCGGTGGTAACAGCAATATCAAGAAGACTACTATCCGAGTAGAAATCAACAGAACTTTGGGTGAAGCGACTTATGACAAGCAAACTAAACAGCCTAATAAGACCAACTATTCATTCTTGGTATCTGCTGACAAGTTGAAAGCGTCTTTGAGCAGCGACCTGAACGCATGGTATGCTTCTGTTAAGACAGATGTAAATGTACTTCAAAACATTTATGACGATGAAGCTTGTACAGTGATATCTGATTTGGGAACAAACGGTGGCGCTACTACTAATATGAATAACAAGCAGGTGGCTGTTACAATGAATGTGGACAATGACAATCAGGTTACACCTGCTAACATTGCTACTAAATTGAATTACTTGAAATTCCAGTTAGATATAAACAAGACTGTTAAACCATTGAAGATTGGAAAGACTTATTACGCTAAACTGTCATTCGTAGACAAGACTTCTAATATTGAGTTGAACTATGTAGTTGTTCCGTTCGAACTGACCAAGCCAGAATTGAATACTATTTTGGTTAAGGAAAGCGGTGTATTCCGTGATGGTAAGGATTTGGCTCAAGCATACATGTACTGGGGTGATGCCACAACTAAGGTAACAGGCAAATCTTACTATCAGTCCAACTATTACATTGACAGAGCATTTACTGATATGCAGAAGAAATTGTCCGACGCCAAGATGGTTACCAGTCCTACTTTTGCAATAGACGATGCTAATAATGTATTGGATGCGGAAGGCAAGGATACAGGAAAGAAAGCAAGTTACTTTGCTTCTATCGTTAACCCTGTACCTTCTTCTACCAACCGTGCTCATGTCAGCTTGAAAGAAGACACGGATGGAAACGGAAGCAGAGATGTGGCAGGTTATAAGAAAGATTTGAATGTTAAGTTTACCGGTGCTTATCTGGATGTAACAGGAGATGATTCTTGGAAATATGCCAAGACCTACCAATTCCGTGTAATGTCTCCGATCCTTGAAGGTGAGGCCGTAGCTGCCAATAATGTAGTTGAAGTTTCTGCAACAGGTAGAACAAAACTGTACAAAGAAAACATCTGGGCTAAGACTTATAACAACGATGTGAAATATGATATCTTTGCTAAAGGTAAAGCAGCAGGTGTTATTGAATGGTATCGTAGTGATATTGCCAACGTAACATTCTCTACTGGTAACAAGAATGTATTTGAAGTAACAGTAGCGACTCCGACTGTTCCAGTAGCTGCAACAGCCACTGCTCCTGCTGTAGATTCTTATATTGAGGTAGAAGGCGTTACTGAAAATACAGCCAAGTTGAAAGTTGCTGTAGATGATATCTGGGGCTACACATTGAACAGTTCTGTTGACATCAAGACAACTTTGAACACTGGTAAGTAAAATCGAAAATAAAAGTTCACTTCTCTTTAACGAGAAGTGACTTTTATCCAAGATAAACAATTTTTTCTAGGCGAGGAAAAGGGTTTCCGCATACCGGAATACTCCTTTTCTCGCTTTTTTTAATTTATTTGAATCGAAAAAGCCCTAAAAATAGAGTTTTTGATTTCATAAAAAAACACCTTATACCCCTATCGAATATCATGGAACCTGTATCCACAAAATGAAAAAGTTAAAATCATACTAAACGAATGCACCTATGCCAAAGCTTTCGAAAAAGACGAGATAAAGCATTTCATCTATATAATTGGTATTGCTGGGAAAAAGAAGGATATCCTGTTCCACCTAATGTAGTGGGAACAGACGATACCGACATTTTCGCTACGAGTATTTATAATGAGTATTGCAATATATTTCTCTCTTTCTGTATAAAAAAAGGATGAATATAGCGGATGTAATCCGATTTATCGAATATCTGGATGAAAACTCTCGTTATATCGATTTAAGCCTCATTGTTTCTCTAATTCACATTACAATTATAATTAAAAGTCCCCCTATCTCTATAAGTTCATCACTTCCTGTTCAAAAGTTTCCTTGTTTCCTATCGCCTTATTACGCATCTTGCTGCGATAATTATAAATCGTTGCCAAAGAATACCCCAAGAAATGGGCAAATCCGATTACTATCAGTTACTCCCAGACGGATCAAAGCAAATATACGCAATTCCGTAGTCAGCAACTCGCCCGATTTTGGATATATTCTTCCTTCCTCTACCAATAACTCATTAAAAGAAGTAATGAAATGAGGAAATAACTCCAGGAAAGACTTATCAAACTCATTATAAAAATCCTTCCGTTCATCTCGTATGAACTGCTCGGATTTAATCGCTTTAAACAAATCGTCTATACGGGAGGCCATTGCCAGTTTCGCCAAAGAACGACGATAAAACTCCAACTTGTCCAGATAAATCACACATCTGTCCAAATAACGGGCAATGTATACTTCCTTGATCTTCCCCGTCTGTGCCAACTCAGCATTTACTTCCTGCATCTGTTGATTAGCCAGACTCAGATTACGGCGCATCACTGATAATTTCTTCATCCATCGGTACAGATAAAAAATAGCAGCAAGCAAAAATAAAGAAAGTAAGCTGACACTGATTAAAAGAGTACGGGAAATCTGCCTCTCTCTTTCTTCTTTCAATTTATATGCTTTATCAATAATAGGAAAGAACTGCGTTACCTCAATAAACCGCAAACGGGCATTACAAGCTACCGCATCCTCCATTGAACAATTCAAATACTTATAGGCACGGTCCAAATCACCTACCTCATACATCAGTTGAGCCAATTTCTGTAAGGATGCATATTCACGAATAGACGATTTCAAATCTGTAATAGCGGTCAAGGCCAGATAATAAATTTCTTTCTGAATATCTCCCCGCATATCGTAAGCCTCGGATAAAGTATAGTAAATATACCCTTTTTGCCGTTCATCCGGCGTTTCTTTCAATAGGTCCGACAATATAACCAAAGCAGAATCCACCCTGCCATTAATAATCTTTTTCTCGGCCCATACAATGCTTCTGTCTACACAAGGATCAGTAGCAATAAGAATAGAATCCCTGTAAGCATCGGTCTTTTTCAAATATTTCACTTTTTCGGCATCATTGGTGGTATAATCGGCCACCCAACCATAATAAGCCCGATAGGTCCGGTAATAATAAGCCAAAGTTTCCCGTTCCAATTCCAACGGGTCTACCCGCTCCAATTGTTCCAAAGCCTCGTTATACATTCCCATCACCCCCATCACCTCGGCACGGTTAATGACAATCTCATTCTTTAACTCCGGATGATTCAACAGAGGCAACAAATTCATTTTTCCATTAATATAATACAATGCGGAATCAGCTTGATAATGCAGATAAGCGTTAAACAAAGAACCGCAAAGTTCATATTTCTCCCTATTATCTTTAGAACGGTGAAGACGTTGCTTTAAATCCACAATCTCTTTTTCCTTCTGCACATGATAAGCGGTCTTATTATCAATGATCCGATCCAACCTTTTCAACACTTCTTCATTGCTGTTTTTATCAGCAAACAAAGGAGGTGTCAAAATCAACAAAAACAATATAAAGAAATAGGTTACATTCTTCATCTTATATACTTATTATAGATTCACAAATATATAAATATAAGTAATTAGAATAAAGTTTTTCAACGAAAATATTTTCATTGACGTTTATATTTTCAGCAATACAGCAGAGATAAATACACCTAGTTATCAATAAGTTGAGTCTATAAAACATTTATATTTTTATTCTAGTACTCAAATCTCATCTATTCCACTCCTACATTTGCAACATCCAAATGAAATGAAGATATAAACACTAATTTCTATATATTATGAAAAGAACATTCGCACTTATGGCATTACTCGCGTTATTCGGTTTGCAACACACAGTGTCCGCAGCCATAATTAAAAAAGTAGCCCCAACCTTCTGGTGGGCGGATATGAAGAATCCCGAACTACAGATCCTACTGTATGGCGACAATATTTCTTCCAGTGATGTAAGCATCTCTTCTAAAGACATTCTTCTGAAAGATGTTGTGAAACAAGAAAATCCCAATTACCTAATCTTATATATGGATTTATCGGAAGCTACTCCGCAGACTTTTCATATTACATTGAAACAAGGTAAAAAGCAAACTGTTGTGCCATATGAAATAAAACAGCGTAAGGCAGATGCTTCCAACGTGGAAGGCTTCAACTCGGGTGACGTATTATATCTGATTATGCCAGACCGCTTCGCCAACGGAAATCCCTCGAACGATGTCGTACCGGAAATGTTGGAAGCAAAGGTAGACCGCAACGATCCGTTCGCCCGTCACGGGGGCGACCTCGCAGGTATTGAAAATAATCTGGATTATCTCTCCAACTTGGGAGTTACGGCAATCTGGCTGAACCCCATACAGGAAAATGACATGAAAGAAGGATCCTATCATGGCTATGCCATTACCGATTATTATCAAGTAGACCGCAGATTAGGCAGCAATGAAGAATTCTGCAAGCTGGTAGAACAAGCACACAGTAAAGGAATGAAAGTTGTTATGGATATGATTTTCAACCATTGTGGCAGCGAAAACTATCTTTTCAAAGATATGCCTTCCAAAGACTGGTTCAATTTTAAAGGAAACTACACACAAACTTCTTATAAAACAGCGAGCGTACAGGATATCCACGCTTCTGATTATGAACGCAAGATAGCCGTAGACGGATGGTTTACAGAATCAATGCCCGACTTAAACCAACGCAACCGCCATGTAGCCCGCTATTTGATCCAAAGCAGTATCTGGTGGATAGAATATGCAGGGATTAACGGCATCCGTCAAGACACACACCCTTACGCAGATTTCGACATGATGTCAGAATGGTGTAAAGCCGTGACCGATGAGTACCCTGATTTCAACATAGTAGGTGAAACTTGGTTGAACAGTAATGTGCTAGTTTCTTTCTGGCAGAAAGACAGCAGACTGGCTGCTCCCAGAAATTCCAATCTCCGTACCGTGATGGATTTCCCGCTGATGGAACAAATGAACAAAGCCTTTGACGAAGAAACAACTGACTGGAATGGCGGATTATATCGTCTTTACGATTATCTTACTCAGGATTTGGTATATGCAGATCCAATGAATCTGCTCGTTTTCCTTGATAACCATGATACTTCACGCTTTTATTTAAATGAAAAAGCCACGCAAAATATTGACCGCTACAAACAAGCACTTGTATTCCTGCTGACTACACGTGGCATTCCCCAGATTTATTATGGGACAGAAATTCTGATGGCTGCAGATAAAGCCAATGGCGACGGTCTGTTACGTTGTGATTTCCCCGGAGGTTGGAAAAATGACTCACGCAACTGTTTCAATGAGGCTAACCGTACTCCGCAGCAAAATGAAGCCTTTACTTATATGCAGAAACTACTCCAATGGAGAAAAGGTAATGAAATCATAGCCAAAGGCAGATTGAAACACTTCGCTCCCAACAAAGGGATTTACGTTTATGAACGAAAATATGGAAACAAATCGATAACGGTTCTCATGAATGGAACAGACAAAACGCAAACCATTAACCTGACTCCATACAAAGAAGTACTTCCAACAACATCAGCCCATGATGTTTTAACGGATAAAAGTATCGACTTGAGTAAAAACTTAACACTCCCGGGGCGTGGAATGCTAGTTCTAGAATTTTAAAACAATCAGTAAAAGCTTATAATTTAATACCAGTACATATTATGAAATTAAAAAAGAATCTTTCACTTATCGCATTTCTCTGTATCTCATTCATTGCGAATGCACAACAGAAACTGAGCTCTCCGGATGGCAATCTGGAGATGACATTTACCCTAGATGGTCAGGGCACTCCTACGTATGAACTGACCTATAAACAGAAGGAAGTTATCAAACCCAGTAAATTGGGATTGGAATTAAAGAAGGAAGACGCAAACGCCAAAACCGACTTCGAATGGACTGATAAAAAAGACATAGACAAACTGGACATCAAGACAAACCTTTATAACGGTTTCGAGCTAAAGGATGTCCAGACATCTACCAACGATGAAACATGGCAACCGGTATGGGGAGAAGAAAAGGAAATCCGTAACCATTATAATGAATTGTCGGTCACATTGAACCAGCCTGCCAATGACAGATTTATAATCATCCGTTTCCGCCTATTCAACGACGGTCTGGGTTTCCGCTATGAATTTCCGCAGCAGAAGAACTTAAACTATTTCGTGATCAAAGAAGAACATTCACAATTTGCCATGGCAGGTGACCACACTGCTTACTGGATTCCGGGAGATTACGATACACAGGAATATGACTATACCGTTTCCCGCCTGTCGGAAATCAGAGGATTGTTTTCAAAGGCTTATACGGAGAACTCCTCGCAAACAGCATTCAGCCCCACCGGTGTACAAACTGCCCTGATGATGAAAACAGACGATGGTCTGTACATCAATCTGCACGAAGCTGCTTTGATAGACTATGCCTGTATGCACCTCAATCTGGATGACAAGAACATGATTTTCGAATCATGGCTGACTCCGGACGCACAAGGTGACAAAGGATATATGCAGACTCCCTGCACTTCACCATGGCGTACCGTCATCGTTAGTGATGATGCCCGCAACATTCTTGCCTCACGCATTACGTTAAACCTGAACGAACCTTGCAAAATAGCAGACACTTCCTGGATCAAGCCTGTGAAATACATCGGCGTGTGGTGGGATATGATTACGGGAAAAGGCTCATGGGCTTACACAGATGACTTATCCAGTGTAAAACTAGGTGAAACAGATTACAACAAAACAAAACCTAACGGCAAACACTCTGCCAACACCGCCAACGTAAAACGTTACATTGATTTTGCAGCGGAGCATGGATTCGACCAAGTATTGGTAGAAGGCTGGAACGAAGGTTGGGAAGACTGGTTCGGAAAAAGCAAAGATTATGTTTTTGATTTTGTAACTCCCTATCCCGACTTTAATGTTAAAGAACTTCAAAGTTACGCTGCAAGCAAAGGTGTAAAACTGATGATGCATCATGAAACTTCGGCTTCTGTACGTAACTATGAACGCCACATGGACCAGGCATACCAATTCATGGCAGACAACGGATATAATTCTGTAAAAAGTGGCTATGTAGGCAACATTATTCCACGTGGTGAGCACCACTATGGACAATGGATGGATAACCATTATCTATATGCGGTGAAAAAAGCAGCGGACTACAAAATCATGGTAAACGCCCACGAAGCTGTACGCCCTACCGGAATATGCCGCACCTATCCCAACCTGATCGGTAACGAATCAGCACGCGGAACTGAATATGAGTCATTTGGCGGTAACAACGTAAACCATACTACCATCTTGCCTTTCACACGATTAATAGGTGGTCCGATGGACTACACTCCGGGTATCTTTGAAACCCGTTGTAACAAAATGAATCCTACCAACAATTCACAGGTACGTTCTACTTTGGCACGTCAACTGGCCCTGTATGTAACAATGTACAGCCCATTACAAATGGCTGCTGACATACCTGAAAACTATGAACGCTTCATGGATGCCTTCCAATTCATAAAAGATGTAGCCATTGACTGGGATGAAACCAAATATCTGGAAGCCGAACCGGGAGACTATATTACCATTGCCCGCAAAGCTAAAGGAACCAACGACTGGTATATTGGCTGTACGGCAGATGAGAACGGTCATTCTTCAAAACTGATATTTGATTTCCTTGATCCGGACAAAAAATACATCGCAACTGTATATGCAGACGCAAAAGATGCCGACTGGAAAGATAATCCGCAGGCATATACCATCCGTAAAGGCATTGTGACCAACAAAAGCAGACTGAACTTACACGCAGCAAGCGGTGGTGGTTATGCAATCAGCATTAAAGAGGTAAAAGATAAATCAGAATTAAAAGGTATTAAGAGATTATAGAAAAGCAAGTAAAAAGGTTGAATAGTTTTCAATAGGTATTTTTCCAAATAAAATGAATAATATTAAAGCATTTATATACAAAGACATGAAAAGAAACGCCACGTTTAAAGTCCTACTGATGTTCATTGTGGGATTATTCTTGTCCGTCAACACATTTGCCCAACAAATAGTTGTCAAAGGAATTGTCAAAGATACTACAGGTGAACCAATCATCGGGGCTAATGTTATAGTAAAAGGAACGACTAATGGTACCATCACCGATTTTGATGGCAACTTCCTGTTAAACGCCAATAAAGGTGACATTATCATCATTTCGTTTATCGGATATCGGTCTCAAGAAGCACAGGCAGCCGCTTCTATGAATATTATATTAAAAGATGATACAGAACTTCTGGATGAAGTGGTTGTCATTGGATACGGTTCTGTGAAAAAAGATGACCTGAGCGGTTCTGTGGTAGCTATCAAAGCAGAAGAGATGAACAAAGGTGCTGTTACTTCTCCTCAAGAACTGATTATGGGAAAAGTTCCGGGACTTTCTGTTAGTCAAGGTGACGGTGCCCCTGGTGCCGGTTCGACAATTCGTATCCGTGGCGGTGCATCACTAAATGCCAGCAATGATCCACTTATTGTTATCGATGGAATTCCTGTTTCAAATGATGCCGCTCCAGGCACTCCCAATGCACTTGCCACCATTAATCCCAATGATATTGAAACTTTCACTGTTTTGAAAGATGCTTCGGCGACAGCCATTTACGGTTCACGCGCTTCGAATGGAGTTATTATCATCCAAACTAAAAAAGGGACACAAGACAAAATAAAAGTTAGCTACTCAGGAACTTTCACGGCAAAAGACCCTTATAAACGTATAGAGACATTGGACGCACAATCATTCCGCGAAGTAATGCAGGCTCAATATCCGGAAGGAACCGCACAGTCGGCGGACATCCAACGGATTCTGAACGTATACCCTAACCAAAGCACCGATTGGCAAGATGCTATTTACCAGACAGGATTAAGTACAGACCAAAACATCGGAATTGCAGGAAAAGCAGGATTTATGCCTTTCCGTATCTCTTTAGGTTATAATACAGAAAAAGGTACACTAAAGACTTCTAAATATGAACGTTATACCGGTGCTGTCAATCTAAGTCCTAAATTTTTCGACAACCACCTGAGTGTAGACATCAATGTAAAAGGCACCATCAATAAAAACCGATTTGCAGATTCCGGTGCTGTAGGTGCCGCTGCTTTCTTTGACCCCACCAAACCCATTTACGATGAAGAAAATCGATATAATGGCTATTGGAACTGGGGAATAGTACAAGGAGCACAAGCCGATCTGGCGACTCAGAATCCATTGTCTTTATTATACGATAGAAACAATCACGGTACAACCAAACGTAGTTTGGGTAATATTCAATTGGACTATAAAATACATGGTCTGGAAGACTTACATGCCAACTTGAATTTAGGCTATGACGTGGCAAAAACAACCGGTCGTAATTTTGTAAATTCCAATTCGGTTCAAAGCTCACTAGATAAAACATTCACCGGTTTAGGACAAGGCAATACTTGGAACAATCTGCGTCGTAACCACCTGCTGGACTTCTACATGAACTATGCAAAAAACATAGAATCCATCAAAAGTAATTTCGATATAATGGCAGGTTATTCCTGGCAACATTTCTATTATGCCAATCATGATATCACCTATTCAAACCCTACAGAGGACTTAGGTGCAAAAGAAGGATATACCTATGACGAAAACGAACGGCATTACATCCGTGATGACCACCGTCGCATTCCGTATAGAAAACTATCTTATTTCATTCTTCGGG
>ENA-OQJE01000229-OQJE01000229.1-human-gut-metagenome-genome-assembly--contig:-NODE-229-length-11598-cov-3.870282_pt1 | contig 11598 bp, 12 predicted proteins | sample MGYA00242594_ERZ504760 | MGnify/ENA primary metagenome ERZ504760 (study PRJEB26092, sample SAMD00036358) | human gut metagenome | host: Homo sapiens | study: EMG produced TPA metagenomics assembly of...
ATCTTGTCGCTCCTTCTGGGAGCGTGGATTGAAATTTGCTGACTTATGGTATCTACTCAGCTATGTCGCTCCCTTCGTGGGAGCGTGGATTGAAATTTTGCTGACTTTAGTGGTATCTACCTCAGCTATGTCGCTCCCTTCGTGGGAGTGTGGATTGAAATATCAGCATATGAACCTATACACAATCATAATATGCTGCGTTATTGTAGAATTAGTAGTTAAGTCTATTTTTATAGCAATAACGTTGCTTATCAATAATACAATAGATAAATATTGTTGCAAACCAGTAAATAGCAGGTATAATATAGAGTAACATATTAACAGGGAGGCATATTCATTGGGCATTTACGTTAATCCGACAGGAAGATCGTTTGAGCTTGCGATAAATTCAGAGATTTTTGTTGACAAAAGCGGTCTGATTAAAGAAACGAATAAGTGTATAAATACATTACAAAGGTATATGTGTGTAAGCCGTCCAAGGCGATTCGGAAAGTCAATGGCCATGGATATGCTTTCAGCATATTATGGTCGAAAGACTGATGCAGAAAATTTATTTAAAGGCCTTAAAATAAGTCATGATGAGTCGTATGACAGGCATATTAACAAGTATGATGTACTCAAAATTAATATGCAGGACTTTTTGAGTGTTACACACAGTGTTGATGATATGCTTAAAATGTTGTGCGAATACATTACGGATGATTTTTCAATAGAGTGTAAGGATATTATTTTTCGGGACAAGTCAAATATTGTGAGAGTAATGCAGGATGTTTTTATGTCTACAGGCAGGCCGTTTGTGATTCTTATTGATGAATGGGATTGTCTGTTTAGAGAATTTACGCAGGATAAAGAAGCGCAGAAGAAATACCTTGATTTTTTGAGAGGATGGCTTAAGGATAAAGACTATATAGCGCTTGCATACATGACAGGTATACTGCCGATTAAAAAATATGGTTCACATTCTGCTCTTAATATGTTCACGGAATATTCTATGACAGATATGGGAGCTTTGGCAGAGTACTTTGGCTTTACAGATGATGAGGTCAGAGAATTGTGTGACAGATATGATATGGACTTTGAAGAGGCAAGGGCATGGTACAATGGATATAAGCTCGTGTCCCATAGCAAATATGGAGTAAAGAAATATGCAATGTACAGTCCGAAGTCTGTAGTAGAAGCCATGCTAAAGCATAAATTTGGTACTTATTGGAATCAGACTGAAACTTACGAGGCTCTCAAGGTTTATATTCAAATGAATATGGATGGTCTAAAAGATGCCGTGATTAAAATGCTTGCCGGTGAAAGTGAGAAAATAAATACAGGCACATTTGAAAATGATATGACATCATTTGCCACAAAGGATGATGTGCTTACACTTTTAGTACATCTTGGCTACCTGACATATGATAGTGAGACGGAAGAGGTTTCAATTCCAAATCGAGAGGTGTCAAAGGAATATCTTAATGCAATTAGTACAATGGATTGGGATGAAGTATCAAAATCAATAAAAGCATCACAAAAATTGCTTGAGAGTTTGTGGAATATGAATGGTGCTGCGGTTGCTGACGGAATTGATAAGGCACATAATGAGATATCTATTTTACGGTATAATGATGAGAATTCTTTAAGCTGTACAATTAATTTGGCATTTTATTCGGCCAGGGAGTATTACTCAATAGTTCGTGAATTACCAACAGGAAAAGGCTTTGCTGATGTATGCTTTATTCCAAGAGTGAGTCATTTGGATAAGCCGGCAGTTGTTATTGAATTGAAATATGATAAGAATGTTGATGGTGCCATTTCACAGATAAAGTCGAGACAGTATGTGGAAGCCTTGAAGGATTATAAGGGTAATTTGCTTCTTGTTGGAATAAATTACGATAAAAAGACAAAAGAACATCTATGTGAGATTGAAAAATGGAAGCTGTAAAGGTGAAATTAGCAGGGAGTATAGCAACAATTAATGCTATACTCCCTGCTATTATATTTTGGGTTGCAAGAATTTAGTTTATGCTATAAAATATTTATAACTGTATGCAGATATTTAATAATCACAATATCTGTCTGTATAATAAAATACGCATAAAGAGGACGAAAGAATGATCAACAAATTAGTAGACAAAATCAAGAAAACAAACGCACCTATCGTAGTAGGTCTCGACCCGATGCTTTCATATGTGCCTGAGCACATCACAAAGAAGGCATTTGATGAGCTTGGAGAGACACCGGCCGGTGCAGCGGAAGCTATCTGGCAGTACAACAAGGCTATTGTGGATGCCACATATGACCTGATTCCGGCTGTAAAGCCACAGATTGCCATGTATGAGCAGTTTGGAGTGGAGGGCCTTAAGGCATTCCAGAAGACAGTGGATTACTGTCATGAGAAGGATCTCGTGGTTATCGGAGATGTAAAGCGTGGAGATATCGGCTCAACATCGGCTGCATATGCCACAGGACATCTTGGAAGGGTACAGATCGGCAGCAAGAGCTATTCTACCTTTGATGAGGATTTTGCCACTGTCAATCCATACCTTGGAACAGATGGTATCAAGCCATTCGTAGATGTATGCAAGGAGGAGAAGAAGGGTATCTTCATTCTTGTAAAGACATCTAATCCATCAAGTGGAGAGTTCCAGGACCGTATGATTGACGGACGTCCATTATATGAGTGGGTAGGCGAGAAGGTTGCAGAGTGGGGAGCTGACTGCATGGGTGATTCATACAGCTATGTAGGTGCGGTTGTCGGTGCAACATACCCTGAGCAGGGTAAGATTCTTCGTAAGGTAATGCCAAAGAGCTTCATCCTCGTACCGGGCTACGGCGCACAGGGAGGCAAGGGAGCAGACCTTGTTCATTTCTTCAATGAGGACGGACTTGGTGCGATTGTCAATTCATCACGCGGTATCATCTGCGCATACAAGCAGGATAAGTACAAGGATATGGGCATCACAGAAGAGAATTTTGCAGATGCATCACGCAAGGCAGTTGAGGATATGATTGAGGATATTTCAGGAGCACTTGCAAATCGTTAATAAGTCATTCAGAAAGCTTAATATATTAACAAACGAAACCAGGGAGATAAAATGGCAGAGAAATTTGAGGAGATTGCAGTTGTAGTTGACCAGAGCTCACTCGGCAATGGCATCTACGACCTCACACTTAAGACAGACAAAATTGCAAAGGCAGCAAAGGCGGGACAGTTTGTATCGGTTTACTCAAACGACAAGAGTAAGCTGCTTCCGCGTCCGATAAGCCTTTGCGGCATAAACAGAGATGATGACACCATCCGTCTCGTGTACCGTGTGACAGGTGAAGGCACGGGAACAGAGGAGTTTTCAAAGCTTGTCAGGGGCGATAAGGTAAGGATTTTAGGACCTCTTGGAAACGGCTTTACAGTAGAGCCGGGAAAGAAGGCATTTCTTATCGGCGGAGGAATCGGAGTGCCGCCTATGTTGCAGCTTGCGAAGGATATAAATGCAGGCATTGTGCAGACATCAGGTGAAGAAAAAAATTCGGGACAGGCAGGTGCAGTATGCGATATGAACATCGTCATGGGCTATCGCGATGAGAATACCTTCCTTCTTGATGAGTTTAAGGAGCAGGCAGCTTCATTTGTCGCCACAGAGGACGGCAGTGTCGGCACAAAGGGCAATGTCATCGATGCGATAAAGGAGAATGCTCTTGAGGCAGACGTGATTTATGCATGTGGACCGATGCCTATGCTGCGTGCACTCAAGGCTTACGCTACAGAGCATGATATGGACTGCTTTGTATCAATGGAGGAGCGCATGGCATGTGGAATCGGTGCATGTCTTGCCTGCGTATGCAATACAAAGGACAAGGATGCCCACAGCAATGTAAACAACAAGCGTATATGCAAAGAGGGACCTGTTTTTGATGCGAAGGAGGTGGAGCTGTAATGAGCAATATGTCAGTAAAGGTGGCCGGCGTTGAGTGGAAAAATCCTGTTACAGTTGCATCCGGCACATTCGGCTCAGGCGCAGAGTACAGCGAGTTTGTTGATTTAAACAGACTTGGTGCAGTCACCACAAAGGGTGTTGCAAATAAGCCATGGGAGGGTAATCCCACACCGAGAGTAGCTGAGGTGTACGGCGGCATGCTCAATGCGGTCGGACTTCAAAATCCCGGCATCGAGCTTTTCTGCAAGAGGGATATTCCTTTTTTAAAGCAGTTTGACACAAGGATTGTGGTAAACGTCTGCGGTCATTCGCTTGACGAGTATCTTGATGTGGTAAAGCGTCTTGCAGACGAACCTATTGATATGATGGAAATAAATATCTCATGCCCGAATGTAAAGGAGGGCGGAATTGCCTTCGGAACAGATCCAAAGGGTGTTGAGACCATCACAAGCGAGATTAAAAAATATGCAAAGCAGCCTGTTATCATGAAGCTTTCTCCAAATGTCACAAGCATTGCTGAGATAGCAAGGGCAGCAGAGGCAGGCGGAGCTGATGCGGTTTCACTCATCAATACCATAACCGGCATGAAGATTGATATAAACAGAAGAAGCTTTGTGCTGGCAAACAAGACAGGCGGCATGAGCGGTCCGGCTGTGCATCCGGTTGCAGTGCGCATGGTTTACGAGACAGCTCATGCAGTCAATATCCCGATTATCGGAATGGGCGGTATCACAAATGCTGCCGATGCCATAGAGATGATACTTGCCGGAGCTACGGCAGTTTCAGTCGGCACAGCAAACTTTGTGAATCCAAAGACCACAGAGCAGATAGTTGATGGCATCGCAGAGTACATGGACAGGTATGGAGTAAAGGATATTTCAGAGCTTGTCGGTGCGGTTGACAGATAGAGAATAAGGGATAGACGGAGGAGAAAATAATGATTCTGGCAGTAAAATACGTGCCTGCTATGTATGCCACAGTCTGGGCGCTTGTTCCACCTGTTGTGGCTATAGTTCTGGCACTTATTACAAAGGAGGTCTACAGCTCATTATTCGTCGGAATAGTGATCGGCGGACTGTTTTATGGAAATGTATTTCAGGCTGGTTTTTCGGCTGAGAGATCAGTGCTTCACATATTCGAGGACGGACTTGTCGGAGTGCTATCGGATTCGGACAATGTGGGAATACTGATATTTTTAGTCGTGCTCGGTGTCATGGTGAGCATGATGAACAAGGCAGGCGGCTCGGCGGCCTTTGGAGAATGGGCGGGTGAGCACATAAAGACAAGAATCGGTGCCCAGCTTGCAGCTATAATGCTTGGAGTGCTCATATTTATAGATGATTACTTCAACTGTCTGACAGTGGGAAGTGTGATGCGCCCTGTCACCGACAAGCATCAGGTTTCCAGAGCAAAGCTTGCATATCTGATAGATGCCACAGCAGCGCCTGTGTGCATCATCGCACCTATATCATCGTGGGCAGCCGCAGTCACAGGCTTTGTAAAGGGAGAGGATGGCTTTTCTATTTTCATAAAGGCCATTCCATACAATTACTATGCGCTCTTTACCATTATCGCTATGGTGACACTTGTTATCTTGCAGGCGGATTTTGGCCCTATGGCAAAGCATGAAGCCAATGCAAAAAAGGGCGATTTATTTACCACAGGAGACAGACCATATGCAGATGCAAAGCAGGATGTGATAAGGGGCAAGGGAAAGGTTATAGACCTTGTATTTCCTATACTGGTGCTCATAATAAGCTGCATCATAGGAATGATATACACAGGAGGCTTTTTTGACGGAACAGGCTTTGTCGATGCGTTTGCAGGCAGCAATGCGTCGATTGGTCTTATGCTTGGAAGCTTCTTTGCACTGATAATCACCATATGCTTTTACTCAATCAGAAGGGTGCTAAGCTTTACGGATTGCTGTAATTCAATCCCTGAAGGCTTTAAGGCGATGGTACCTGCAATACTCATATTGACCTTTGCATGGACACTAAAGACCATGACAGAAAGCCTTGGTGCCAAGGAATATGTCGCAGGCTTAGTGGGAGGAGTATCGGGACCACTGCTTGGACTGTTCCCGGCAATCATATTCCTGGTGGGAGCCTTCCTTGCTTTTGCAACAGGAACCTCATGGGGCACCTTCGGTATACTCATACCGATAGTAGTAAATATCTTCTCGGGCACAAACCATACGATGATGATTATCTCAATCTCAGCGTGTATGGCAGGTGCAGTATGCGGAGACCACTGCTCACCGATATCCGATACCACCATCATGGCATCGGCAGGAGCTCAGTGCAACCACATGAATCATGTGTCCACACAGCTTCCGTACGCTGTGCTTGTGGCAGGCATATCATGCCTGACCTACATCATAGCAGGTTTTGTCAGAAATCCTGTAGTACCTTTTATAATAGGAGTGCTTATCCTGATTGGAACCTTTGTCGGAATCAAGTATATCACGAGAACCGATAAAGCAAATGAACAGGAGGAGTAGCTAAAGCACAACTCAAAAGAGTTCTATTTTTCACAGACCTTGTGTCTGCGAATGATAGAACTCTTTTTTTATAGTAAATTCTATCTGCTATCAATAAAATTTATAGCCCGCTAACAAATATTAATAACCCTAATTACATTTACAAAAATATCAATTAGTGGTAACATATCAATAACTTAGAAATCATATTTGAATGGTAGGAAATCCCAACCATACAAACTAAGATCAAACTCATAACAAACTCAAAACAAACATTAACAAAAAAGAGGTAATATCAATGGCAAAAATTGCAAGGCAACTCACTGAGCTGATAGGTCACACTCCGCTTCTGGAGCTGACCAATTATGAAAAAGCCCTTGGGCTTGAAGCAAAAATCATAGCAAAGCTGGAGTATTTCAATCCACTTGGAAGTGTAAAGGACAGGGTGGCGGCAGCTATGATAGAGCAGGGCATAAAGGATGGAAAGATAAATCAGGACACAATAATCATAGAGCCGACAAGTGGCAATACCGGAATCGGACTTGCATTTGTGGCAGCCTCAAAGGGGCTTCACCTGATACTTATAATGCCTGATACCATGAGCGTTGAGAGAAGAAAAATAGTCACAGCGCTTGGCGCAGAGATAAAGCTCACACCGGGGCGTGAGGGCATGAAGGGTGCAATTGATGAGGCGCAGAGACTTAAAGAGCATTATGGCAATGCCTTTATTCCACAGCAGTTTGAGAATCAGGCCAATCCGGATATCCACAGAGCTACAACCGCTCAGGAAATCTGGGAGGATACAGATGGAAAGGTAGATATCTTTGTATCATCTGTGGGAACAGGCGGCACCTGTACAGGTACCGGGCTTGGATTGAGAGACCATAATCCTGATGTAAGGATAGTAGCTGTTGAGCCAAAGAGCTCACCGGTACTCTCAGGCGGAAGACCGGGACCTCACAAGATACAGGGAATCGGTGCAGGCTTTATTCCAAAGGTCATGCGCATGGATATAGTGGATGAGGTGATTCCGGTGGAGAATGAGGCCGCTTTTGACAAGGCAAGAGAGGTTGCAAAGAGCGACGGACTTCTCGTTGGCATATCCTCTGGAGCAGCAATATATGCGGCAACAGAGCTTGCGAAAAGACCTGAGAACAAGGGTAAGAATATCGTGGTGCTGCTTCCGGATACAGGAGAAAGATACCTGTCCACACCGCTTTTTACAGTAAACTAATGGCATATAAACTGACGGCATAAGCTTGCTTTGCCGGAAACTGTAACATGAAAAATGAGAAACATACATGAGAAACATACATAAATATACGGCAGCCCTGCTGTCGACAGTGATGATTCTGTCACTTCTTCTGACAGGCTGCTCAGGCAGGAAGGATGACGGCACAGTCACCATAACCAATGTGTCATATGATCCGACACGAGAGTTTTACGAGAAATACAACAAAATATTCGAGTCTTACTATGAGAGCGAGCACGGCAAAAAGATAAATGTGATTCAGTCACATGGCGGCTCGGGAGCACAGGCACGCTCGGTTGTGGAGGGCTGTAATGCAGATGTTGTCACACTGGCACTTGAGCATGACATAGACCTGATACAAAATACCGGCTTAATTGATAAGGGCTGGATTGATGAGTTTTCTGACAGCTCGGCACCATACACATCAACAATCGTTTTACTTGTAAGAAAGGGCAATCCAAAGCATATAAGTGACTGGGATGACCTGGTGAAAAAGAATGTGGATGTGATTACGCCTGATCCAAAGAGTAGTGGCGGAGCCTGCTGGAATTTTCTTGCAGCGCTAAGCTATGCGAAGACAAATTATGACAGCCTAAAGGAACAGAAATCGTTTATGAAGAAGCTGTATGAAAATGTCACAATTATGGATTCGGGTGCGAGAGGCTCAACAACCACATTTGTGGAAAACGGTCAGGGAGATGTGCTCATAGCGTGGGAAAACGAGGCACTTACGACCATGGATTCATATCCGGGCAAGTGTGAGATAGTGAATCCGTCCGTCAGCATCTTAGCACAGCCCTCTGTTGCTATTGTGGATGACAATGCAAAGAGCAACGGAACACAAGAGGTAAGCAAAGAATACCTACAGTATCTCTACAGTGATGAGGCACAGCAGCTGATTGGCGAAAGCGGCTACAGACCAGCCAATCAGGATATATTAAACCGGTTTTCCGACAAGTTTGATTTAAATATCAGGCTTTGGAGCATAGAGGATTACGGCGGATGGAATGAAGCCTACAAGACATATTTCGATGATGGAGCAATGTTCGATGAAATATACGGCAACTGATAAAATAGCAAAAGAGAAAACTAAATCAAAGAACATAAAGACCAGAGTCATACCGGGCTACCATCTTTCGCTTGGAATAGTGGTTACGATGCTTTCAGTCATCGTTCTCATTCCGTTAGCATCAGTGCTTGTGTATTCGCTAAAGATATCGCCGGGCGATTTTGTGGCACTTATCATGAAGGAGAATGTGAGGAATGCCTTTATCACAAGCATCACCTCATCATTTATCGCAGCAATCGTAAATGTGGTATTTGGACTCATCGTGGCATGGACGCTTGTGAAGTACGATTTTCCCGGGAAATGGCTGCTTGACGGACTTATAGAGCTTCCGTTTGCACTGCCGACAGCGGTTGCGGGCATCACGCTCTCAAAGCTGTACTCAGGCACAGGCTTTTTTGGTAAGGGCCTTGGCAAGCTTGGAATAGATGTGGCTTACACACAGGCAGGAATAGTTGTGGCACTTGTTTTTGTAGGCATTCCCTTCGTAATAAGAGCTGTACAGCCTGTACTTGAAAAGATGGATAATACATATGAGGAGGCCGCTTATATGCTTGGCGCCACACCATCTAAGACATTTTTTAAGGTAATACTTCCGGAGCTTCGCCCGGCACTCTTAACAGGCTTTGGTCTTGCCTTTGCCAGAGGCATAGGAGAGTACGGAAGCGTCATCTACATATCAGGCAACAGTGCAAGGCACAGGACGCAGGTGGTATCATACGTCATCATGCAGAAGCTTAGCTATATAGATTATGCTAGCGCGACTGCCATAGCACTTGTGATGCTTGTCATATCATTTTTACTGCTGCTATTTGTAAACATAGTGCAGGTTAAACAGTCACAGCGCACTAATTTGTTGTAGAAGGCTGCATATAAATCAAATGCGATGCACACAAACAGGAAAGGAGCACAATGCGATGACCGAACAGGTAAAGCTTGAAAGAAGAAAAAAGATCACAAAGATAATACTCGTCACTGTCACGGTGCTCTTCATATTTGTCATGCTTGTAGTTCCGCTTTTTCTGTGATGGCAAGTGCTTTAAAGGAGGGGTTTGGATTCTATCTGAAAGCTATCTCCACAAGCTACGTGCTTTCAGCACTCAAGGTGACTTTGATAGCAACAGTTTTTGCGGTAGTTATCAACACCTTCTTTGGAATATGGACAGCGTGGCTGTTGACCAGGTTTTCGTTTAAAGGAAAGCAGGTGCTTGCAACACTTATTGATATACCGTTTTCTATTTCTCCGGTCATCGTAGGACTTGCGTATCTTATGACCTTCGGACGGCTTGGGTGGTTTTATCCGGTTATCAGATGGTTCAATGAGATATTCGGCACGAATGTGAGAATCACCTTTGCAATACCGGGAGTTGTGCTTGCCACGATATTTGTCACATTTCCGTATGTGTCAAGGGAAATCATACCGGTGCTCAATGCAGAGGGAAAGGATGAGGAAGAAGCCGCAGCGCTGATGGGAGCATCCGGCTTTACGATATTTCGGAAAATAACACTTCCGCAGATGAAGTGGAGCCTGATTTATGGAATCATACTCTGTACGGCGAGAGCCCTCGGCGAGTTTGGCGCGGTAAATGCGCTCTCGAAGACAAGAGGCGAGACATTTACACTGCCGCTTGAGATTGATGCCTTGTATATGTCGGGCACAGACAGCTCGATAACATCGGCATTTGCTGTATCGTCGATACTGTTAATTATTGCATTAATCATTCTTTTTGCAAGAAATATAGTTGAGCATAAATTTAAGAAATTACACTGAGATATACTTGGAAAATATGATTTACACTAATAAAATCTGCTGCATGGGAAAAGCAGGAAGGAGATAACGTATATGTACGTTGAGATGAAAAATATATACAAAAAATACGGAGACTTCCTGGCATCCGATAATGTGAGCTTTGGAGTGGAAAAGGGAAAGCTTGTGGCGCTGCTTGGTCCGTCCGGCAGTGGCAAGACAACACTTCTTCGTATGATAGCAGGGCTTGAGACGCCAAATTCAGGTGACATATATATAGATGGAAGGCGAGTGAATGATATTCCGGCCTCGAAGAGAGGCATAGGCTTTGTGTTTCAGAACTATGCGCTGTTTCGATATATGACAATATACGACAATGTGGCATTTGGGCTGGAGCTTCAAAAGATGCCGAAAAAGCTTATAAAGGAGCGTGTTACAAAGCTTCTTGAGATGACAGGTTTATCGGGGCTTGAAAAGAGATATCCGAATCAGCTTTCCGGAGGACAGCGTCAGAGAGTGGCATTTGCAAGGGCGCTGGCGCCGAATCCACAGGTGCTTTTACTGGATGAGCCATTTGCCGCGATAGATGCAAAGGTGCGAGGTGAGCTTCGTACCTGGCTGAAGGAGCTGGTCGAAAAGCTTGGGATCACAAGCATTTTCGTCACACATGACCAGGATGAGGCTGTTGAGGTGGCAGATGAAATCATTATCACAAACCACGGCACGATAGAGCAGATGGGTACACCTCTTGAGATATACAAGTCGCCTGATACACCTTTTGTGGCGCAGTTTATAGGACACACCACAGTCGTTGAAAACTATGACAGGTTAAAGGGCTTTGACAGGATAGAAAATGCCGACAAGGCGGTAATCAGACCTGAGTTTATCAAGATATCAAAGAGTGGCAACTTAGACCGCTATCAGTCAGCGGCAGAGGAGGGGCATCGTTACAGATGTGGTATTCAGAGGAAACAGGATGAATATCACAGTCAGCATAAACGGCATAGAGGTGGTCGGCGAGCGCTCGCTTGAAAAGGACCTGATAGCAGTCGGCGAGAAAGTACATGTAGCTGATTTACAGGCTGTATATATTTGATGAAGAGAAAACATAACCTGATGGAAAACAGCGAG
>ENA-OQJE01000230-OQJE01000230.1-human-gut-metagenome-genome-assembly--contig:-NODE-230-length-11575-cov-3.227987_pt1 | contig 11575 bp, 9 predicted proteins | sample MGYA00242594_ERZ504760 | MGnify/ENA primary metagenome ERZ504760 (study PRJEB26092, sample SAMD00036358) | human gut metagenome | host: Homo sapiens | study: EMG produced TPA metagenomics assembly of...
CAAATAATCGTTCATCTTTTGGTTGCTGATGACCGGAAGTGCCTTGTGATCTTCAAAGTGTACGCTTTTGTATTTTTCCAGTATCGCCTTGCTGTGGTTGTTTAACTCTATGATAAGGCTGTCCGCTGTCTTTACGGTTGTCACTTCTATATGGTCGGGCTTGATGTCGCTCCGTTTGAGGTTGTACACGTCCGAATAGCGCAGCCCGCTGAAACAGCAGAACAGAAAAACGTCCCTTACCCGTTCGAGATACTGCTTGGTTTGGGGTATCTTGTAGTCTTTCAGTCTGTTCAGTTCCTCCCATGTGAGGAATATCACTTTTTTGGGTGTGTTTTTCAGCTTGGGCTTGAAGCTGTCATAAGCCATGTTCTGATTGTGCCCTTTCTTGAAACTCCACCGCAGGAACCATTTCAGGAAGGCTATCTGCTTGCCTATGGTGCTGTTGCGCATATCTTTCTTGTTACGCAGGAAGTCCACATAGTCATTCAGTCCGTTCTCGGTGAACGTATCAAAGGAAAGTTCATCCCTGAACTCTTTCAGGTGGTTCTTTACTGCAGCGAATTTTTCGTAGGTTGCGTCTGTCCAGTCGTTCTGTTTCCCGCATTCCCTTACAAACTCCTCGAACGCCTCCCAAAAGCTGATTTTAGGTCCTTCGGCTGTTTCCTGCTCTGTGACTGGTGCATCCTTCATCCTTGCATTGAAGCTGTCCTTTATCTGTGCGGGTGTGGGTAGTACGTTCTGTACTTCAAACTCTTTGAAGATGTTCTGTATCTCCGTATACTGTCTTAGCAGGTCTGCATTGATTTCGGATGCGCTTAGCTTCAGTTTGTTTGTGCATCCGTTCTTTACCCTTTGTTTGTCCGTATCCCATTTGGTAGCGTCGATGCGGTAGCCCGTTGTAAACTCTATACGCTGGCTTGCGAATATCACACGCATACGGATAGGCACATTCTCTGTGATTGGCACACCGTTTTTCTTCCGGCTTTCCAGTGCGAAAATGATGTTTCTTTTGATATTCATAATTGGGTGTGTTTGAAAATTGACACCCAAAAATACACCCAAAAAGTGAGATATGCAAAGATATTAAGAGATATTTTATTTTCTGTTTACTTTGTAATAACTTGGTAATTAACAAGATATTACGAGTTTGTGATATTGTTTGAAATGATAGGTGATAGAACCTGTCTCTCCGCAAAAATAGAATGCAAATAAAAGAAAATCCCTGTAAACTAACAATTTACGGGGATTTTTTATTTTTGGTACATAGCAAAAATAAGCATATTAAAGCATTCTTTCGGTGTACTATTCGGTGTACCTTATTACCTTCAATGTTAGGTACACCTATTTAGTGAATAATTCATTGTTTATCAGTATTTTGCATCTTGACTTGTTGCTCTTGGAAATTTAGTTTTGTGATTAAAAAACAAGTAAGATGGAAAGAACAACATTTTGTCTATTGTTCTACATTCGTAGGACGAAATTAAATCGGAACGGTGAGGCTCCGATAATGATGAGAATTACAGTGAATGGAGTCCGGGTTGATGCCTCAGTGAAGAAAACAATTCTTCCGGAGTTCTGGAGTGCATCAAAAGGAAAGGCTTTGGAAAAGAAACGGGAGTACAAGGAACTGAATTTGTATCTTGACTCAATCCGCTTACGGATAATGAAGATTCAGCGTGAATTGGAGATAGAGGGTGTATCCGTTTCTGCCAATAGTGTCCTGGAGCGTTTCTTGGGTAAGGATGCTCCCGTACAGCGTACTTTGTTTGAGGTCTTTCGGGAACATAATGATAAATGTGCTCAATTGTCCGGTACGGACATGGCACCTGCAACCGTACAGCGTTATGAAACATCTTTGAAACATACCCGGGATTTTGTTTGGGAAACATATCATAAAAAAGATATTCTTTTGGGAGATGTTTCCCGTCAGTTTATTGAGGATTATGAGTTCTGGCTGAAGACAGAGAAAAAGTGTTGTCACAATACTGCTACTAAATATCTAAAGAACTTCAAGAAGATAATCCGTATAGCTTTGGCTAAGGGATGGATGAAGAATGATCCATTTTCTGAAATAAAGTTCTCACTGGATAAAGTGGAACCGGATTTTTTGGAAGATTCGGAGATTCAAAAACTGATTTCAAAGGAGATTGATATTCCACGGTTGGGTCAGGTGTGTGATGTTTTTGTATTCTGTTGTTTCACAGGTTTGGCTTTCTCGGATATTCATGATTTGAAAAAGGAACATATAGTAGAGGATTCGAACGGTGCCAAATGGATACGCAAGGGGAGACAGAAGACCAAAATTATGTGTAATATTCCATTGATGGAAGTGCCGTTGAAGATTCTGGGAAAGTATTCCACTAATGAATATTGTAAAAGTCGCGATGTGCTTTTTCCTGTTCTTTGTAATCAAAAGATGAATGCGTATCTCAAGGAATTAGCTGATATTTGTGGCATTAAGAAAATATTGACGACTCATGTGGCCCGTCATACTTTCGCAACGTTTGCTTTGGCAAATGGTGTTTCCATTGAGAGTGTTGCTAAAATGTTGGGGCATACCAATGTTCAGATGACCCGTCATTATGCACGTGTGTTAGACCGTACGGTGATACGTGAGATGTCGCAGGTCAGAATGGATTTTCAATTATCTCTGTAATGTGATTATTGAGTAAGTTTGTATTATATTTTTCTGTTTCTTCTTATCAAAAGATTCTTTTTAAACATATTCTTAAATTGTGAAATAGCCGGAATTACCCTCCGGCTATTTTTGTACCTCTTTGTCGGTTTCTGTCCTTTTTTGTCGGTTGCTCAACGGTTGAGTAACCAATGGCCTCATAATAACTCTGTAATATTGCACCATAAACGATAAAAACAAGGTCAATATGAATAACAGAAAAGTCGTACCGGGGGCCGGAGTTACCCATATGTTAAGTACCATCCTTGCCAAAGTGAACAGGATTGAACAGCTGCTTTCACCTAATATTGAAAACCTGCCGGACAGCGAGATTCTGGATTCAAAAGGAGTCCGCCTGCTGACCAAGATGTCCGACAGGACACTTTTGAGACGTCGCAATGACGGTACGCTGCCCTTTCACCGCGACAAGGGAAAGATTTACTACCGCCGTTCGGACGTGCTGCGTGCCATGTTACTGGAAAAGGAAGAACACTCTAAAAATAAAAGGTTATGAGAAAGATGATCAAGATTGAAAGCAGTTCATTCGCTGCGCTCGTGAGAAGTTACAAGAAGTCCCTCAACATGCTGGCCGTACTGCAACATATCTGTGAGGACAACAGTGTCGAATTGTCCATGCTGCCGGATGAGGTATGTGAACTGATAGGGCTTGAACCGGCTGAAATAGAGAAACAGCGTCTGAACGGACGTCTGCGCTTTGCGGAAGAGGAAAACGGCACAAGGCATTACTCAATCGTGGATATAATCAACCTGAAGGATTCGATTGACAGCAGGAGAATAAACAGGCAGGTAGAGGAACTTTCATTCGAGGAAACGGACTGATGTGACACATCCCCGTTTCAGACAAGGGCACGGACGGCAGGTCGGATTTATCCGGGTGCCGTCCGTGCCTTTGTCCTTTCCTGAAAACGGCTCTTTGCGGCAAACTGCGGAAGTGAAGCTTGCGCAGCTTCCGGGGTTTGCCGCAATGTGCCGTGGGAAACATTACGATATTTTTCGGGTTTCCTTTGCCGGCATTATAATTTTCATGGACGGTACATGCCTTGCCTGTTGTGACTGGTCGGGTGCAATATCGCTGCCGCTGACCGGTCTGACCTTTTCCTGCCCGGCCATATCATCGTTCCCGTGCTGTTCGGGCTGTTTCAATGTGAGTTGTATCCTCCGGTTCAACGTGGCGAGTTCCTCTGTCAGTTCCTTTATCTCCCCCTCTTTGGGCCAGAGCGTGGAGACTATCTCACGCAGGACCGGCAGGTCTTTCTCCAACTCCGTATTGTCCTTTTTCCGTTTCTCTATCATGTCTGGAATACGTTCCAATGCATTGATGAAGTTCATTACGGCCAGCTTCGGGTCTTTGGCGATATACCCGTTATTATAGGTGTATTTGATGCCGTCCAGCCCCTCGACCATGAACTTGTTCTGTAAGGATTCCGTGCTTCCGTCCCAGGTCTTTTCAGAACGCACCAGAATACGGAAGTCGAACAGCGTTCCAATTTTCATATAATCATCCTCTGTCCGGGCATTCCGGTTGATTGCGGACAATCTGTCGGCAAGAATCTCGATGTTGTCGGACTCCATCCCGTCCAGTTTGAGCGGATTGGGCCTCAATCCGGTTGCCGTATCCACGGGAGCGATCCGGTTCAGGTATTCCCAATCCCGCGTGAAACGCTCTATGAAAGTTCCGTTCTTTTCAATTTCTGTAACTTTTTCATGCAGCTTCCCCTTTGCGTTTCCCTTGTTCCTGTGGTATGCCAGCCTCTCGCTTTCAAGGACGGCCAGCTTCTTTTCCAACTTGGCCTTTTCCAACAGGTCGTTGTTGTCCGACAGAATGGCCACATACTCGCTGAAACTCACTCCGCCGTTCTCGTCCATCGCCCCCTCGTCAATGGTACGTGTAGCAAGACTGTGGCTCTTCAGCTGGTTGATGAACACCTGCTTGTTATGGAGCAGGTTGAACTTGTAGCTGTCCAGTGATTTCTCCACCGCATAAATGTAACAGTCCACCGTATTGCCGGCATGTTCCTTGGCCACGATATTCCCTTTTCTTACCGCCCTGCCGTTACGTTGTTCAAGGTCGGAAGGCCTTCAGGGTATGTCCAGGTGATGGATGGCTACGGCCCTCTGCTGTGCATTGACTCCCGTACCCAGTTTCTGGGTGGAACCGAAAAGGAAACGGATGCGCCCGGAGTTCATGTTGTCGAACAGTTCCTTACGGGCGTTGTCGCTGTTCGCTTCCTGAATGAAACGTATTTGTTTCTCCGGAATGTCGTGGTCTTCCACAAGTTTACGTCTGATTTCGCTGTAAATGTTCCATTCGTCCGGTTTGTACGTACTAAGATCGGAAAAAACGAATTGCGTGCCTTTCTGGTCAAGATATTTGTAGTAATATTCCGCAATCCTGGCCGCGCAGTGGGACGCCTTGTTGCCCGGATTGTCCCCGTATTCCATGTCAATGAGGCGCATGTCAAGCGACATCTTGTTCGAGTAATTGGTGGCTATCAGCATTTTCGCCTTCTCTTCCGCATCGGACAGCGGAAGGCGGTCTATGTGGGTGGCGTCCCCGCTCTCCGCAAACTTTATCAGCTTCCCAATGAACATCTCCTGCTCGGGTGTGGGCGGTATATGATACAGTTGCTGGTTGAGCTTCGGCCTGTCCACACCCACATCCTCCGCAGTCTTGTAGTCGGTTATCTCCGCGTAGAAGTTGGCAAGTTCGGGCACTTTGATAAAGTACCTGAACCGTTCCTTCTGTACGATCTGGTTGGTCACGGAGAACTCAAAATCCGTGCTTTTCTTGGCATATACGGCGGCCCAGCCGTCAAAACAGGTGATTCCCTGCCTTTCCATCTCTCTGGGGCGAAGGTATTTGAAAAGCAGGTAAAGCTCGGTCAGACTGTTGGAGATGGTCGTACCCGACAGGAAGGTGGCCCCCAGGTCCTTTCCGGAGCGTTCCTGAATGGTACGGATGGCAAAAAGCAGGTTCATCGCCTTTATGCTTCCTTCCGGGTTTCCAAGTCCCGAAACCCTTGCGTGACGGGTGTTGAACATCAGATTCTTGAAATTGTGGCTCTCGTCCACAAACAGGTGGTCGATCCCCATCTGCTTGAAATCAACCACGTCATCCGTCCTCCCTTTGATGGTATCTTCCAGTTTTTCAAGTTTCGCCTGAAGATTCTCCTTCCTCTTTTCCAGCCCGCGTATAATCCAGCCGCTGACTTCGTTTCCCTGTTGCTCGAATACGGCAAGGCTCTCCTCTATGCTTTCTATCTCTTTCCCGTATATCTCCTGCTGTATCTCCGGAGACTGGGGTATTTTTCCGAACTGGTCGTGCGTGAGTATGATGCAGTCCCAGTTGTTGTTCTTGATGTCATGAAATATCCTGACGCGGTTCTCCGGTGTGAAATCTTCCTTTCCCGGATACAGTACCTTCGCGTTCGGATATGCCCTTTTGAATGTGTCGGCGATGTCGTGCACGTTGCTCTTCAAACCTATTATCATGGGTTTGTCCGCCAGCCCGAGACGTTTCATCTCGAAGGCGGCCACGCACATGATGAGTGTCTTGCCGGTGCCCACCTCGTGGTCGATTATCCCCCCACCGTTGAGTTTCAGCATCCATACCGCATTCTTCTGGCTTTCATACAAGCCCGGAATGTCAAGGCCTTTCAGGTCGAGGAAAGGGAAGTTTTGGCAGGAGCCGTCATAGTCGGGCCGTACATAGCAGTTGAACTTGTGGTTGTACATGTCCGCAAGTCTCTGCTTGAACTCCGGGAGCTGTTCGTTCAGCCAGTTCACGAACTCCTTGCGTATCTCGTTGATTTTGCTGTCGGCAAGCTGGATGGCGTCGGCATCGCGCACCTTTATGTCTCTTCCGTCCTTGTCCTGTACGGTTTTTGTGATATCGGGCACGGTATTGTGCAGGGCGTGTTTCAGCAGGTCATTTCCGTAATACCCCCTTTTTTCTCCTTTAACGAAGTATTTGTCGGTGATGTTCGCATTACTCCCTTCAAGGATTATGCCGAACTCGTCAATGCTGTCGGTATAGCTGATGCGGGTTTTTACCCCGAAAATATATTCCGCAAACTCTTCATATACGGACGTGGGTATCCACCGTTCACCCAGGTTGAAATCAAGCAGTTCGAAACCGATGGGTTCCGGTGTGGCGTCCTTCAGCGCTTCCAGCGACCTCCCGCTTTCCTTGTCATCGGGGTATTCCTTGAGATGCTTCTCTATCCATTCCGTTTTGGCGATGACGTTCCCCGCAATGAAACGGTCCCTTATCTCGTATCTTTTCATCATGGGGTTGTAGAAGATACGGCTTTCAAGCTGTTCAAGCAGTTCCCGTCTGCCGATGTCGCTCAGGCTCTCCATATATTCCAGATTCACCTCCCCGAACTTGTTCAGTGAGGCCGCGAGCGCTTCCTGGGCGGTGTCCGCATGTTTGACCTCGTTGGCATTGAATGATACGGGGACGGTGAATATGTCCGCTTTCTGTATCTTGCCCCGGATGCTTCTTTCCAGCGAGAGCATTTCCCTGCCTCCCGCATCCATCAGCAGGAACTTGGCGTTGTCCTTGTGGTTGAGTTCCCGGAACATGCGTCTGAAACGGTCATATCGCCTGTTGAGTTCCTCACGCAGGCTGGGCTGTTCGGTTTCCGTCTCGGCTTCAGTCCTGTAAAGCTCATGGTATGCCTCACGAAGGGGGATATAATAAGAGGCCCGGTATTGCTGGGTTACTGTCAGTCTGAGCGGGTGGAACTGTACTTCGGGGGTGTTCATGCCCCGAAGGTGGCCGTATTGTTCGCCTGATTTTACGATGGAGCCGTTCTTGTATTCCGGTTTTAATTCCCCGTCAAACGCTCTTGGTTCCATTTCTTTTTTGCGTTCCTCCTCCATCTTCCTCCTGCGTTCCTGCCATGCCGCTTCCGCCTCGGCCTGCGCCAGGGAAAGGTCCTCTTCCTGGACCGCTTCGTCATAAGCGTTCTCCTGCGAGAAGAGATTGAACATTTCGGGCGTGTTGTCCTTCTTCTTACGGGATGCCGGCACAACTTTTCTTTCCGGCATTCTGCTTTCCGGTACTTCCATCTCTTCTTCGGCATAAGTGTCGAAAAGGTTGAGCATGGGTTCATACGGTCTGGTGGAAGGGAGATGTTCCACCCGCTCGCTTTTTTGTGGCCGTTCGCCCTCTTCCGTTATGGTGATTGTCGGTAGGATGGCTGTGGACGGAACGGACTTTCGGGACAGGTTCTCCGTGTAGAGTTCCCGGTTCAGACGGTTCTCGATATCCCGCAAGAGCAACCCACCGAGTTCTTCGGAAATGGTCTCCACGCTGCCGGTATGGATGAAGTTCATGGCGGGCTGCCCGTACATGTTCTTACCGGTCTTGACAGCGGTATGGATAATGTGGTCCAGTTCCTTGTAGCTGTTGTTGATGGTGATGTTTCCGGGCAGTGTGCGGGTCTCGATGAAGTTCCGTTCCGCTTCGGTCAGTCCGTTTTTTCGGCTATTCTTCTGCAATACGATCAGGTCGCTGCTCACTTTGGTTCCGGCATCGGTGAAAAGGTTGCCGGGCAGGCGGACAGCCGAAACCAGTCCGGCGTGGTTCACCAGCCATTCCCGTATGGGACGGTTGCCGGGCGAGTCCATGACTCCCGAAGTCGTGATGAAGGCCATTATGCCGCCTTCCCGCAGCGTATCCATGCCTTTCAGAAAGAAATAGTTGTGTACGGCGTTGAGTGCCCCTTTGCGTACCGGATCGCCACTGCGGTCAAAGTCACGGTCATATACTCTGGTATCTCCGAACGGGATATTGGAGGATACTACATCGAAATAACCGTTATAATAAGGTTGTATGGTCTGGAAGCCGTCTATAATGACCTTGCTGTCCGGATAGAGCGCGGAGAGAATCCTTCCGGTGAGCTTGTCCTTCTCAAAGCAGGTTATTTCAGGCACGTCCTTCAGAGGGCTGATGAAAACTCCGGTACCTGCGGAAGGGTCAAGAAAACGTCCGGGGACGACACCCGACGCCTGCAACGTCCTCTGTATGACGGATGCCACCGCTTCGGGGGTATAGAATGCGGTAAGTACGGAATTTTTAAGGCTTTGTATATACTCCTTGTACTGCTTCTCGTCCGTGGAATACTCCCGAAGCAGTTCATGCAGCAGCCTCACCTGAGGGAACATTTCCTTGTCAGCCGTTCACTTTCCGATGTCCGTGTCTTTTTCTGCCGGATTGAGGATACATTTCAGTCCTCCGAAACCGGTGTAGCCGTTCAATACTTTGCGCCCTTCTTCGGTGAGACAAAACTCCGGGCGCATGAACAGGTATTCAAGTGCGGCCATGTTGTCCGCCAGATGTTGTCGCTTGTTATATGCCATATTGTTCTATATTTGATTGGATGAAACCTGTCAGTTCGATGGTGAGGATACGGTAAGAAGGGGAAGCCTCAAGCCTGTCGTCTATGGGATATTTGTTGAATACGGCTTCTGCGGACGGCAGTAGTCCCAGGCAGAGACCCTTCCGCTTTTCAGGGGGCACTTCCGGGAACCATTCCGACACCACTTCAAAAAGGGTGTCGAACTTGGAAAACTGCAAGTCCCGGTAGAGCACGGCGTCCGACTGTTCCAATGCCTGCGTGACGGTCAGACCGTCACGTATGGAATGTTCATAGACATTGGCTGCTTCATCGGCTCTTGACCTGATAAAATCCGGATTCCCGGCCATGTGGGGATGGCTTTTCCGTAAATGAAGAAGGAGAGCCGTTTCAAAGTATGACAGTTCTCCCCCTGGTGTATTGTTATGTTGCATAATCGGTTTGTTTTTACGTTGGATGATTCCATATATTCATTAAACATATACCCGACGGCCATCGGTGTGGTAATCGGGTATATATGTGAAGTGTGGCCGTTTCCGTAAGACTATGCCACGGAAAAGCTGTTTTTCTTGGGTTTGGGCGTGAAGGATGCGGCGTGACGTACCGTCTGCTTGCTTTCCTTTTTCTGGTCCTGTTTCCGGTTTTCAAGATTCGGCTTGTACTCCCTCGCGTTCTTTCCTATGAGAAGGTTGTTGCTCTTGTTGCTGAAGCGCACGTCATCGGAGAATGTCCTGCCTTTGTAGCGCATATTCTCAATATATACCATTTCATGGTTTTCCAGCATCTTTTTCTGTTCGGGGGTGATTCTGGCTCCCATGATGGTGTCGTTTACTTTCAGCTGTTCTCCGGCCTGCTTGAATGCGATATCCATGATTCTCGGATCGACAAAGGCCACGCCGGAAAGAAGCGTGTCGTTCTTGCGCTGTATGTCATTGATGGAAAGTTGCCCGCCTGATGCGAGGACCTGCTTCTGCTTGTCGTCCAGTCTTTTCCCGTAGATGTAGTCCGGTATCTTGATGGCGTCCACGGGCATCGTGATGATACGGTTGCTCGGTTCATGGAAAGCCACGTAACAGTTGCATACTTTTCCTGTGTAAGTATCCTTCATCTCCTTTATTCCTCCCAGTGTTCCGGTATCCTGGAGTTTCTGCTTTTCCTCGTCCGTGAATACGCCTTTATAGGCGGGCAGGTCATATTGCGGCTTGTCAAGCCTGCCCAGTGTTTTCAGCTGTACCTTGCCGTCCTCACCCTTGACACAGAGGAAACAGGCCTCACCCATGTCCTGCTTGACGCCGTTGACTTCCTTGCTGATGGGGAAGGCGGTGGAAGTGATTCTGCCCTTGAGCATTTCACCCATGCAATGGTTTTCAAACAACAGTTGCTTGTCCACTCCCAGCGCACTGAGTTCCTTCCAGGGAAGCTGGTGCTCGTCGAACTTGTAGCGTCTGGCGAGTTTGGCGATACGCCCTTCATCGTTCAGTTCACTGTTCTCTACCAGTTTTTTGCCTTCCGGTCCGGGGTCTTCCCCCTTTCGGATCTGGATGACGGCATTCAGGGTCTTTTCCAATACAGCGAGAGGGATAAGGAAGAAACTGAAACTTGTGGGATTGTTGTATTGGTTCTTGAAATTCGTGAAGAACAGTTCCAACGGTGATGTGCGGTCCAGCTTCAGAAAGCTGTTGTTGTTCTTCTTGTCGGGTGGTACGATTTCGAGACTGCCGTCCTGCTCGTTCATTTTGGAAACGACTGCGGTCTTGTTCGTTCTTTTGTCAAGGACTGCCATTACGTGCTCTTCCTGACCTTGCTGCTCTTGTTCTTGCTTTTTCTTTGCCATAAATTCTAAAATTAAAATGATACAATAATGATTATTACCGGGTAAACTTTAGCCCGTCGGTGCGAATGTAGAACATTAGTTAATAACATGTTATAATATTGAAGGAATGAGGAATGAATGGCGGTCTTTGGCGTAATATGACCTGTTGAGGTACATAAACAAGAGTCTCTTTAAATATATCTTTTCGGATACCTTAAAAGTTCTTATTGAGTTGTACCTCTATGACTGTAGGTTGTGCTATGTTAGAAGTTGTCGTTGCATTATTAATAAAAAGACTCAATCATACATGTGATTTTCTAACTGCTTTCATTTAAAATATCAGTAAATACACTATCTTTGTGCATATTAAGAGAATCTTTTCTCATTGAATAGTTATAATATTGCAGTGTGAAGCTTTTTTAGATATGTGAATTATGCGCTAATAATATTTAGCATTTGAAATGAGTAGTAAATATTTTGAGGTTTTTTTAATCGAAAAATGGGTAAATATAGACTTTATATATTTAGATGGTTTACATCGGCCGTACAATATGCCTTTAAAAAGCATTGTATGGGTCTGTCGCTTTGTAAATATATGGAAGATCACTCTATATCTATACTTCCAAGCCATTTTTATGGAGAATTTTTTAGATATCATCTCCATGAAGTTGTAAAGCGTCATGAAATTAGATAAAGATAAAT
>ENA-OQJE01000237-OQJE01000237.1-human-gut-metagenome-genome-assembly--contig:-NODE-237-length-11254-cov-3.203469_pt1 | contig 11254 bp, 9 predicted proteins | sample MGYA00242594_ERZ504760 | MGnify/ENA primary metagenome ERZ504760 (study PRJEB26092, sample SAMD00036358) | human gut metagenome | host: Homo sapiens | study: EMG produced TPA metagenomics assembly of...
TAATACCTGAAATGAAATGATTTATTATTTTCTGCTTATAGGTTATTACAGATTGTTTTTACATAAATATAGGCGCCATATATTTCACCAGAAAGTATCCGCCGGCTATCAGCCATATATAGAGAATCGAGGCAAGGACAAAGGGCTTTGCTCCGGCCTTCCGGAATTTGTCGATACTGGTTTCCGCACCCAAGGCAGTCATGGCCATTGTCAGCAGGAAAGTATCTACATTGTTGATAAAGGCAGTCAGGCTTTGCGGCAGCAAATCGAAAGAATTGAAACCGATGACAGCCAGGAAACCGATAGCAAACCAAGGAATGGAGACTTTTTTCATACTTCCATTTTGTTCTCCGGCTTTAATTGCCGGTTGGGATACCATGAAGCTGGTAATGAGCAGAACGGGAACCAGCATCATTACACGAATCATTTTTACGATAATGGCGACATCGGAAATTTCTTTGCCCATTGCGTTGCCGGCACCTACTGTGTGCGCTACCTCATGCAAGGTCGCTCCGGTGAATATACCCATTTCATTGGCAGAAAGTACGAATGTGCCATTATGATATAATATAGGATAAATGAACATGGATATAGTTCCAAAAATAACAACAGTGGAAACAGCCACGGCTGTTTTATAGGGTTTGGTTTGAATGGTCGATTCAGCGCCTAGTATAGCTGCCGCACCGCAAATACCACTGCCGATGGAAGTGAGCAGTGCGATGCCCCGGTCCATTTTCAACATTCGTCCTATCAGGATACCCCCTAGAATAGTTGTTGTTACTATAATTGTGTCAATAAAAATAGCGGGCAAGCCCACTGCAAGCACATCTTGAAAAGTTAATCTGAAACCGTAAAGAATGATTCCGATACGCAAGATTCGTTTAGAACAAAACTGGATACCGGGGACCCATGTCTCAGGCAAATTATTCCGGAGGCTGTTAGCATATAACATACCTAAAATAATACCGACAATCATGGGACTGAATGATAACTCTTTTACTAAAGTTCATTTCGCCTATATAAAAGGCCGCACATGAGAACAGGGTGATCAAGAGTACCCCATGGAGCATACTGCTTCTTTTTTCGCTTATCATAATTTATTTTTTTATGGTGTTTAAAAGTGTCGTACAAAATAACAACTTTAGATTGGGATACACCGAATTAAAATTCTTATAGCCTATAACCTTTAATTATCAAAGAAGAAGAATGTTCACGGAAAAAGAATAATGCACAATCTCTCAAAAAAAAGATTGTGCGTTATAATATAGATATATACAGATCGTTGTTACTGGCTTTTATAGCTGTTTATCTGAGATTAATCGTGCAATGCGGGTCTTGTTCTGTGTTCCTTTGGTAAGCAGGTAAACGTGCTTATACGCATCACGGTTCAGTTCGGTAGGCGAACCGTTGATAAGGATAATGTTCCGGTCATTGGCAAATTTCAGGATGCCGCTGATGTTGTTGGGATGCAGTTTGCCTATTTCATCCATCATACAGTGCAATTTGAAATCTTTGAATTTGCGTGACGCCCCTTCCTTGAACACATTCAGCAACATGATGTTTATCATCGCTTTTACCAGAATGTCGGTTCCTTCCGACCCCACATTGGCTATCTTCTCGATAAATCCGGTATCATTGCCGTTCTCCACAATGCGGAAACGCAATTCGAAGGAATCATACAGGCGGATGCTGTCGTAGCGGTAGGCATGTATTTCCTTGATAAAGGTACGCAGCAAAGTGATCGCTTCTTCTTTTACCAATTGCTTCTTGGCAGAGGAAAACAGGTTGGTTTCCGGTGAGAGGTCATAGCCGTAATCATGGTAATATTTCTGTATCTCACGTAGAATATTCACTACGCGGTTGCTGCTCTCTTCCACTTTCATTTCAATGCGCTGGATAACTCCTACAAAGTTGCAGGTAGCGAAACCTTTATTGATTTCACGGATCACATCTTGAATATCATCTTCTGATGAAGTCAGCATGGAGGTATCCATACTGATACGTTTGAAGGTATCCCAATGTTCATTGTTAATGCGACGGATGTACTCGTCTATGCGGTTCTCTTCCACAAAGTCGTGCAGCTCGTCGGCAAAGCGTACATATTCCCAGTCCTCGTTGAACTTTACGCGGAACTTGAAAGTGTTGTCCTCATCAAAATGTCCGGTGAAAAGGTTCACTTCCTTGCGGAGCTTGCTTTGTACCTGTGTGAATTGGTTGGCCTGGCGGGTCAGTTCGTCAATCAGCTCCATACAAGTCTTGGTGGTCTGTATGGTCTGTGCGGTTTCAGAACGGAATATATCCTGATGCGGTTTGTACCAGTCGTATGCCGAAATCTTACTGTAGGCTTCCAAGTTCTTTTGCAATTCCCTTACATTTTCTTCCGCTTCTTCCAGTTCTTTGTTCAGAAGGTCTATTTTTTCTTGCAGGGAAGATGTTTCCGCTCTCAGCGTTTCCCGTTCCTGCTGGAGCAGACGTTTCTGTTCGTCGTGTTCCCGTTGCCATCCGGGGATACGGTCTATCAAGTCCCGTTTATCTTTCTGATATTCGATGACCAGTGTTGCGTTTTCCTTAATGAAAGAAAGTTCTTTATCCAGTTGAGCCAGTTGGTTGGCAATATCTTGCAAACGTTCGGTATCCGCCCCCTGCGAGTGAAGCTCTTTTTGCATATCTGCTTCATATTCAGCTTTGATGGAGGAGATTCTTCGTTGTTCTTCTTTTTCTTCCTTTCCGATAATTTCCGCCTGTGTCTTTTTTTCGGTGGCAAGCGTTTGCTGCTGCTGGTTCCATGCCTGTTTCAGATTATCCAGTTTTTCTGTTTTCTCCTTGTTCAGGTTTTTTAGTTTGTTGTTTATTCCTTCCAGTTCGGCAGCCCGTTTGCGCTTTTCGTTTTCCAATTGGTTTATTTTGGTGTTCCGTTCCTCATTGGCTTTCTTCTTCCATTCTTCCAAGTCGAGCATATCCTGCCTGGTATTGGCGTTCCAATTGTTCCAGTTCATACTCTATTTGGCTGATGAGATTTTTTTGCTCCTTTATCTGCGGTTGGTATTTGCGTTTCAGCTGCTCCTGCACTTCTTCCTTTTCAGTTTGCAGGCGTTGCATGGCGGCAGTGATTTCTTCCAGACGCTTTTCACCGTTTTCTTTCTCGGCTATGTAGTCGTCTATAGACTTGATGGGACGATGGATGCTGTCTAAATTTATGGAAATGCCATAGAATGAGTTCCCCCCTTCAATGGTACTTTGCGAGAAAAGTCCCCGTTGCCATAAAATACTTTCATCACACAGTTTGCCGATGTTCTCTTCCCATCCTTTTTGTTTTCTTTCAGCCAGCCTTGCAAGGTGTCTTTGCTGTTGTTCAGAAAAGCTTGTAATTCGTCTATGCGAGGACGCAGTTGCAGCATTTCCTGTTGTAGTTTCTGCAAGGTCAAGTCTTTTTCTTTCAACTGTTTTTGCTGTTCCTCTTCCCAAGTCATGGTCAGTTCCTTGATGGTGAGCTGCGCTTGGGCGATACGGTTTTTTCGTTCCGTGTGAAAGTTGGCATAATTCTGGATGCGCGCTTTCAATTCCTGCTGCTCTTCCTCAAAGAAAATTTCCTTTCTGCATAGTTTTATCTGATAATCCATGGCATTCAGTTCACTCAGTTTCTCGGCTTTCAGCGGATGGAGTTGCTGTGACAGGCTTTCGAACTCCTGGTAAAGGGAATCAGTGAACCGCTGGTATTCTTTGCGGGCCTCTTCCAGACGCTCGTTGTATGCATTGTTTAATGTATCCAGTTGTTTGATTTTCGCTTCATGAATCTTGTTCCATTGCTCGTCCAAGGCCTGAATCAGCGATTTATACTTGGTGGATATTTCCATATATTGTGAGGTAAGGATGCGTTGTTCTTCCAGCAATCCCACCTGCCGGTTCTTCCATTCTTCTTTCTTGGAAGAACGTTCTATAATCTCTTCTATGTTCTTTTTCTGATAGTCCTTTTCTTTGCCTAATGCCTTTTGCAATTCGTTGTTCAGCACTGCCAGGGCTTCCTGTAACTTGTCGCTGCGCTTGCGCGATTCATCTTGAAGTTCCTGTTTCCGGCGCATCAGTTTTCCCTTGCCGGCATCTGCGCGGTCTTGTTTCTCTTTCCATTGGGGAAGGATACTTTCGGCTTTGCGAAAAGCGGTGACCAGTTCGCGGCAGTTCTGCACCAGTCCGCCTTGCAGTTGGGAGGTTTGTTGGGATAATAGCGTGATTTCCCTAGCTTGTTTCCGGGTTTCCCGTTTCTGAAATTCTTCGATGTCCTTCAGACGAGTCTCAAAGTTTTTCAGATGCTCCTTGTAACTGTTCAGGTCGATGGCTGTTTCGTCTTCGTTCAGAGAAGAAATGATTGTTTTTTTGATAAATTCAGCATCTAGTTTCGAATTCAACAACACGTTTTGTATGGTACGCGGAATATTCTGGTATTGCTTGCTCTCCATCAGCGAGTACCGGCTGAACTCAGGACTTGTACTGTTTCCATACAGAATGTTCCGATACTCGTCGTAGGTATAGATGATGCGTGAATATTCTATTCCATGTTGGTCCAGCACAGCACGCACGCGGTCACTCTCGCTATAGGCCATCCGGTTCTCATCTATAAAGAATTCTTTACGGTAAGGAGAGTGGATGAAGCGGTAGCACACACGGTTCATCGACTTGAAACTCAGAATACAGAATGCATCGTTCTCTGTTGCCACTTCGTAAACAATGTACGAGTTGGAGTAGGGGAAATAGTAATCCGTGTAATTTTGCTTTTCCACCGAAATGCCCAGTCGTTGCGTGTCGGCATTATAAAAGAAAAGGATAGCACGCAGAATGGTACTTTTCCCTACTCCCTGCGTGCCGATGAAGTGAACGTTTCCGTCCAGATAAATATCGTCCGAATAAGGGATATTCGCACTATTGATAAAGATTATTCTACTCAGGTTTCTCATCTTCGGTTTCGTCGTAAATGTTGATACTTTCAATCAGTCTTTCCAGATAATGCCAGGCACTCATCACCTTATACGTATTCGTTTTCTCGTTTTCTTGTTCCAGAAACGAGTCTTTGGTGAGCTGGCGTATCATGTTTTCCAGTACTTCCTTGCGGATGTCCTTGTCCGAGAAGTGTTTCCGCATACCGTCCAGTTTGTTCTGGAGCAGCATGTTAATGTTGGTTTCCACCAATATCTGTTCGGGCTGGAAGCGGAATCCGGGACCGAAAGTTTCATCGTAAGTTTTGAAAAAAGTCGAGCACATCTATCCAGTAATAGGCACGCATGATTTTTTTGTTCCAGTGTGGCTTTAGGTTCTATACGCGAGAAGAAGAAATATTCGTTTCCACGTTCCAGCGTATAGTTTATCTGTGAAAAATACTGATAGAGGGGCTCGTAATTCTCATCTATTTCATTATACATATCGCGTACTTCTTCACTGGTGCTGTTGGAACTGATGAACAGTCCTTTCTGCAGGTATTCAAAGATGGACGCGGTATTATCGGGTATTTGTATATTTAAATCCATAATTCTCAGAGTGGATATATTTTAGCGTATTCATATTGATTGTGGAGTCCGAACTCGTTCCGGATTTCCAGTTGGTTTTCGTAAAGTGAGACAATCTGACAGAAGAACGTGGTGCGTTCCTTTTCGTCCACTTCGCGATGGAAGTGATACTGCAACAGAAAAGAGAAAAAGGTCGTTGACCGGTTCTCCTTTCCAACGGGCTTCTGCTCCCGACTGCACAAAGGCGGTCACTACTTCGTCCAGATTAATCACTTCTTCATACATGGCCTGTGCTCTCAAGTCTTCTTCACTGAAAGCCCCGGCTTCATTTTTCCGCACAATTTCACGGTACTTCTGATTGCTGATAACTTTCAGAATGATGGGACGTGCTTCGTCACTGGCCAGATAGGCAGGCGACAGTTTGAACGATGCTTGCGGACTGCCTTCCAGCAGGAGGGAACGCTCCCGTTCCATGATTTCGGACAGGTTGCTTCGGGCGCGCAGCTCGAACTGGTCTTGCAGATATTTTACTTTTCGTATCTTTTCTACCAGTATCACCTGGTTCTTTATCTGGTTCAGATAATTGATGATATCCTGTTGGGCACGAATCAGACTGTGGGCTGATAGTTGCAGTTCCTGTCGCAGTTCGAGCAGAATGCGAGTCAGCTCCTCATCAGTGGCCTGGCGGAAGAAATCTCGTTCTTCGTGCAGAATCAGATGTTCGGTAGAGTCTATCAACCGCTGGATGTTGATTCGCTTTTTGTCCAGATTTTGCAGTTTGGCTATTTTTATCTGGTACGTAGGTTCGTGTTTGAAAGCATTATCAATATTGTGTTGAAGATTGATAATGTTCCGTATCGTTACACGTGCCAGTTTCTGAAAGGTAATCTTGATATTGCGTACATAACTTTCCTTGCGCGACTGGATCTTTTCCTTCAGGTAGTAGTCCATCAGTTCGTGCAGATACTCTATGTTTTCCTCTACGGTAGCAGTGTTGATTTCCTCGTTTGCTTCCAGCAGCAGTTCGAAGAAATCAAGGAATCGGGTATCCAGTTCCACAAAGTTTCCGTTTTGGTGTATGATTTCCTTTTCGATGAGTATTTTTAAACGGTTTTCGTCTTCTTTCAATAGGGTGAGTGCATCCGAGTATCGAAAACTGTGTACTTTTCTCTTCTCAAACATCTCTACCAACAGCCCTTTAGCTACAAAAATCGTATTTATAATTTCGTGAATTGACCGGAATATATACATTGTTTTTTTCAAAAAAGTCCGGCGAAGTTACTCCAAAAAGGTTGGAAAAAACCTAGCGTTTTATGCTAAAAAGCATATAAATAGTGAAGTAAAAGGTGGAAAATGCTGAGGCGTAAATTAGTAAGAAGGAGGTCGTTGTATGGAGTTTCTGTCGCTTGTATGATGCTATATTTTTCAGATGCGGTTGACACGAATAACGTAGTTAGAATAAAGATATCCGTGCCATCGCATCTGGAAAATAGAATACTTTAGGAACTTTACGGTAAAGACTGATAAACCGGGTGCCTATGTTTTAGAACTGTTTAGTTGTGTGGGTTATTTGCAGGCTAGTTCGAATATCTCTTTACTATATTCTTTGTTCAGCTTCACATAATTGCCTACCCATTCTCCCTTGTTTTCATGTAGTTTTTTTACCAGCAGTTCAATGTCAGGATGTTCTATACCTAGTTCTTTGAAATTGACCGGTAAGCCTATGTATCTGAAAAAATGTTTCAATCGTGATACACCGGCAAGTGCCATCTCTTCCAAATCCTCATTTTCGGGAACTCCGAAAACGCGGTTTGCAAACTGGGCAATCTTCTTCGGATTATGTTCTGCCATGAATGTCATCCATGCAGGTACGATAACTGCCAGTCCTGCCCCATGCGTCACATTATATACAGCACTGATTTCATGTTCCAGAAAATGTGACGCCCAGTCTTCCTCACAACCTACTCCGCAAGTACCGTTATGAGCAATTGTTCCACACCACATGATATTGGCGCGTGCTTCGTAATCGTTCGGGTCCTGCTTCACTTTATATGCTTCTTTGATGATAGTCATCAAAGTCCCTTCACACAGCCGGTCACTGATTTCTACATCGGGAGTGTTGGTAAAATAACGTTCCATAATGTGTACCATCATATCGGCAATGCCACAAGCTGTCTGATAAGGGGGAAGGGTATAGGTCAATTCCGGATTCATCACAGCAAAAACGGGCCGTAGTAATTCCGGTACACGCAAACTTAGTTTCTGCAGACCTTCCAGTTTGGTAATCACCGTATTGCCCGAACCTTCGCTACCGGCAGCGGGAATAGTAAGTACCACACCCACTTTTAAGGCCTTCTTCACTTTGGCTTTTCCTATATAGAAATCCCAAAAATCACCTTCGTAGGGCACTCCTGCCGCAATGGCTTTTGCGGTGTCAATAACGGAACCTCCCCCCACGGGAAGCATAAAGTCCACGCCTTCTTTGCGGGCCAGTTCGATGCCTTCGTACACTTTCGGGTCAGTAGGATTAGGCTGTATACCTCCTAGTTTTACATATTCCACTCCGGCCTGTTGCAATGACTCTTCTATGCGTTGCAGTAATCCGCTACGAATAATAGAGCCTCCGCCGTAAACAATCATCACCTTTCGGGCGTTATACTTTTTAGCAAGAGTTCCGGTTTGTCCTTCTGTATCCTTACCAAACACAAACTCGGTAGGGCTATAAAATACAAAATTGTTCATTTGCTTATTCCTTATATTATTTTGTTATATGAAACCAAAGCAAAGTTAAGGAAATATATTACCTTTGCCGCCTAAATTTAGTAAAAAGATGAAAACGGACATTGAAATAGCACGCAGCATTGAGCTGGTCAAAATTAAACAGGTGGCTCGGGAAACCGGTATTCCTGTAGAGCACATCAGTAACTACGGGCGCTATATTGCCAAGGTAGATGAAAGTCAGATAGATGAAGAAAAGGTGCAGCAGAGTAACCTTATTCTAGTTACTGCTATCACTCCTACCAAAGCCGGTATTGGTAAGACCACTGTTTCTATCGGATTGGCTTTGGGACTGAATAAAATAGGAAAGAAAACAATTGTTGCCTTGCGCGAACCGTCATTGGGTCCCTGTTTCGGAATGAAAGGGGGAGCTGCCGGAGGAGGATACGCCCAGGTTTTGCCAATGGATAAGATTAATCTTCATTTTACAGGTGATTTTCATGCCATCACTTCTGCTCACAATATGATTTCGGCCTTGTTGGACAATTACCTTTATCAGAATCGTGATAATGGTTTCGGATTGAAGGAAGTGTTGTGGCGTCGTGTGCTTGATGTGAATGACCGTTCATTGCGTTATATTGTCACAGGGCTGGGGCCGAAGACCAACGGAATCACTCAGGAATCAGGTTTTGACATAACTCCGGCCTCCGAAATTATGGCTATTTTGTGTTTGGCTAAGGATGAAAAGGACTTGCGTCGCCGAATTGAGAATATATTGTTGGGCTTTACATACGATAATAAGCCTTTTACAGTAAAAGATTTGGGAGTTGCCGGAGCCATCACGGTTCTTTTGAAGGATGCTCTTTCTCCTAATCTGGTACAGACTACGGAGCATACCGCCGCTTTTGTGCACGGTGGTCCGTTTGCCAATATTGCTCATGGTTGTAACTCTATTCTGGCAACCAAGATGGCAATGACTTTCAGTGATTATACCATTACCGAAGCCGGATTCGGGGCTGACTTGGGAGCGGAGAAGTTTTATGATATCAAGTGCCGTAAGGCGGGTATTACACCTAAATTGACCGTACTGGTGGTTACTGCCCGTGCGTTGAAAATGCATGGCGGCGTATCACAGGATAAGATAAAGGAACCCAATCTGGAAGCTTTGAAACAAGGTATAGCCAATATGGACAAACATCTGCGTAATCTGAAATATTTCGGTCAGACGGTTGTGGTTGCGTTCAACCGTTATGGAGATGATTCGGAGGAAGAAGTGGATTATATCCGTACCCATTGCGAGAAGAAAGGAGTGGGATTTGCCGTAAACAATGCCTTTACTGATGGTGGCGAAGGGGCAGTAGAATTGGCGGAACTGGTTGTGAAAACCATTGAGGAACAACCTTCCGAGCCTTTGCAATATGCCTATGATGATGAGGATAGTGTAGAAACTAAAATATCGAAGGTGGCTTGTAACTTGTATGGGGCCAGTATCATTACCTATAGTGCCGCCGCCCGTAAGAAACTGAAACATATTGTAGAATTGGGATATGGAGATTTCCCTATCTGTATTGCCAAGACGCAGTATTCATTCTCTACCGACCCCAAAATTTACGGTGCGGTAGATAACTTTGAATTCCATGTACAAGATATTGTGATGAATGCCGGAGCTGAGATGCTGGTAGTCATTGCCGGAGAAATAATGCGTATGCCGGGATTGCCGAAGGAACCGCAAGCATTGCATATTGATATCGTGAATGGTGAAATAGAGGGGTTGTCGTAACCCCTCTTTTTTTACTGAACTTATACTGTGTTACATTGACGAGATTAAACACCAAGTGTAAATGGAAAGTCCGATGCCTATTACCAATCCTACAGATGACCATCTGATAAACAACTTGTCTTTATATTTGCAGCCATAGCATAAGCCTGTAATGGCGCACATGGAAATTCCGATTGGAAATACAAAGAATCCTATTGAGATAACCCCCATGAGTATAATAATACCCATGATGGTTAGAACTTTGTTTCTTGCTGTCATGGCTTTTATTGTTTGGTGTTGAATGTATATGGATTATATATGGCAGTAAAAGTACAAAATTATTGTTTAGAATCAGACTTTTATCCGTTTTTTATATATTTGCATTATCTAAAAAGTGGATAGATGGCAGATGTCTTGACTCCCGAACAACGCCGTAAATGCATGTCTCGGATTCGTAGTAGGAATACAAAACCTTCTGTCAGAAATGAGAACCTGAATAGGTTATTGTTTACGCTGAACCATTTGTTCTTGGAATATTTCGCAGTACGTCATGCAGTTTCGTATGGAGAGAGCGGTAGAGAATTAAATTTGGTTGCGGCCGAAGATAAAACGGAATATGAGAAAGATAAGCCTTTATAAAAATTGAACTAATCAGTAACGACAAAATGGATATGAAACATGTAAAGTATCTGGCTCTTGTCCTATGCATAGGGAATCTGTCGCCTGTTATGGCGCAGACAGCCTCGAAAAGTCTCACAGTAGACAATTTAGTTGCTTGGCAGCGTATCAGCGGGCAATCTATTTCTGATAATGGAAAGTGGGTGGCATGCAAGATGGAACCTTGGGAAGGGGATGCTGTGGTGAATTTGTATGATGCACAAGGGAAGGAACTTGCCACTTTCCCGCGGGCAGACCGTTTTCTTTTCTCGGCCTCTTCCGACTATTTGGTTGTGTCGCAGAAACCCGGCAAGATGATAGTGGATTCTCTGAAAATAAAGAAAACAAAGAAAGATAAGTTGCCGATGGATGCATTGGTTATTTATTCGCTTTTGGGCGACAGGGAAGTGATTGATTCACTGAAAACATTCAAACTGGCAGAGAAGGTGGACTGGGTTGCTTTTCAGAAGGGAAGGAAAGACTCGACTTTGTATGTTCAACCGTTGAATGCAAACCTCAGTACTCGGTATGAGGCTCCTGCTGTGAAAGCTTTCAACTTTGCGGAGAAAAGCGGAATGCTTTATTATATAACCGCAGGTGATAAAGCAGAGGAAAAGCCGGGATT
>ENA-OQJE01000238-OQJE01000238.1-human-gut-metagenome-genome-assembly--contig:-NODE-238-length-11253-cov-2.778177_pt1 | contig 11253 bp, 8 predicted proteins | sample MGYA00242594_ERZ504760 | MGnify/ENA primary metagenome ERZ504760 (study PRJEB26092, sample SAMD00036358) | human gut metagenome | host: Homo sapiens | study: EMG produced TPA metagenomics assembly of...
TTATGGGGTAAGGGGATGGTATGCGCATTGAAACGGACGCGAGGACTTAATGGTTATCTTACGAATCAAAAGTCCATTTCTCTTTATGTAGGTAGCACTTCGGGAATGGAGTTGCGGATTTAAGGTTTTATAAGAAGTACATGCAGTCATAAGGACTGCACATACCCAAAAGAACAGCTTATTCATATTCCTTACTTTAATGATTTACAGATACGTGCGTTGGCTTCTCTCACTCGTTTTTCATCTACTTTAATCACCTTACGATCATAAGTCATCAGTCCGTTCACTTCCACCTCCACATCCGTAGTCTGAGTATAAACAGCCGCCGAGAATCCCCTGGTTATCAGGTCATAAAGCATATCTGTATATTTTATATACTCATCAGTTACTTCTTTGGAAGAATTAAACTGTATATATCCCCAGTTACGATCCGGTTCCCAGATATGATTTTTCACTACCCAACCGATACCACCGTACTCTCCCAAAACATTCGCTCGCTGGGCATCATACAGATACATTTCGGGAGCAGGATAATTATGCAAGTCAAGCATATCGCCACAAGTATAATGGTTACCTCCACTTGCAGGATTTACCAGACGGGTCGGATCATATTCTTTAGTCCATTCTGCAATTTCCGGAGTCTTGAATTGCCCCCATGCCTCATTGAACGGAACCCATGTTCCGATACATGGATAAGAATACAAGTAATCCATAATTTCTTTCCATTCTTTACGGTAACAAGCCTCAGAAACCGCCGAACGCTTTTTTCCGTACCTTCAAAATATTTGCGGTTCTGCCACTCCGGATTACGATCACCGCTAGGCATATCCTGCCACACAATAATTCCCAATTGATCACAATGAGTATACCAACGGGCCGGTTCCACTTTAATATGTTTACGTATCATATTGAATCCTAAGTCTTTAGTCTTTTGTATATCATATACTAAAGCCTCATCAGTGGGAGCGGTATACAATCCATCAGGCCACCATCCCTGATCCAATGGTCCGAACTGGAACAAAGGTTGGTTATTCAGTTCTAAACGTACAATTCCATTAGCATCACGTTTCGTAGAGTATTTGCGCATAGCTGCATAACTGTTCACCTGATCCAATATTTTATTATCGCTTTTCAACATAACCTTTAAAGTATACAAAAAAGGAAAATCAGGACTCCATAATTTAGCATCTTCCGGCATAGGTATGACCACAGCCTCATCATTAATACTTTTCCCAGTGGCAACCAACTGATTGCCGTCATATACGTTTACTTCAATCAGATCGGAAGGTGCCCTCATATTCAAATGGGCTTTTACAGTCAGTAAGTGTTGGTCAATATCCGGTGTGATTCGAAGTTCTTCAATATGCCTGGCAGTAACCGGTTCCAGCCAAACAGTCTGCCAAATGCCAGTCACAGGAGTATACCAAATACCCTCCGGATTATTTACCTGTTTACCTCTAGGCTGATACCCTTCATCCGTAGGGTCCCAAACTTTTACTACTAATTTATTATTTCCCTTACCAGACAACGCTGCAGTGATATCAAAAGAAAACGGAGTAAAACCACCAGTATGACTACCAACCTTCACATCATTTACCCAAATATCTGCTTTCCAGTCCACAGCACCGAAATGAAGTAATACATTTTTATTTTTCCAAACAACAGGCACTTCAAATGAACGGGAATACCATAATTCCTTTTTTGCACCGACTCTTTGTCCCACACCTGATAAAGAAGATTCCACTGCAAAAAGGTACCAAAAATCTGCCCGTCAAAATGCGCCGGAACATTTCCTCCCAAATCGGTGATAGCATACTCCCACAAACCATTCAAGTTCTTCCATTCATTACGTTCCATTATAGGACGTGGATATTCAGGCAATACGGCAGAGGTATTTATTTTATTTGCCCACTGTGTTTTGATCTTGTCACCAGCCGGTTTCCACTGCGCACATACTTCCGTAGTCAAAAAGGCTAACAACAGAGATAAGATAAGAAAATTCTTCATAATAATGTAATTTAATGTTTTTCTCAGTATGGCAAAGATAGAAGCAATATGCTTTAAAGGATAGAACAATTCTTCCAATAATTAAAATAATCCGCTCAAATCCTCCATTTCAACGGCAGAGTAATCTAATTATTCTATCTTCTATGTATAATCTTACAAGCCATTTCCATACAGAATAGACTAAAAAACAAATGATACCTACTCATCACGAGCAAGTATCATCTAAATTAAAAATCTAAATTCTCTACGAGAATAAGGTGGTCTCGCCTTAAATCTGAACACAAGCATCCAACGAGACCTCCTAAAAGTATTGTACGCTTACAATACTTATACGTTTTGATCCTTTTATGTCTATTTTATCAATAAATTTCTTTTTCTGAATAATGGTACAAAGATAAACTTTTAACCTATCCGACAGAGAATAAGTTCTCTAAAAGGAAAACATTAGAGAAATATGGGTCATGCATTAGATTTATTTAAAAAATAAATACAATACGGAATACCACTACCTATAATAAAACAATATCATTCCTTCAAAAAGCTCCATATTTCATAAAAGAAAAAACAGTAGACTGGACATTCCCAGCCTACTGCTTTATTTGTTAAAAAACACATTTCTTTATTTTGCTCCGTTTACAAACTTTTTGACGGTATTATAAAGATCATCTCCACGCAACTCCTTCGCTACAATTTTACCTTCCGGATCTACTAAAATTATATGTGGGAAACCGACAATACAATATGATTCCAACACATCCTTCACATCGTCTTTCCGCAACAGAACCTGATTCCAATAGCTCTTGTCTTCTTCAATAGCCTTTTTCCAATCTTCCTCACGACGGTCTGTAGACACACCATAAATAGTAAATCCTTTATCTTTGAAAGCATTGTACGTCTTCAACAGATAAGGAGTTTCCTTACGGCACCAACTACAACCGGCAAACCAAAAATCGACTAGAACATATTTACCCTTGAAATCGTTCAAACTGACAGAATTTCCTTTCAAATCAATTCCTGTTATAGCAGGAGCAACACTGCCGGTAGCACACTTAGCAAATTTATCCAAACCTTCTTGCATTTTTACATATATACCACTTTGCTTGGACACCTCATCAAAACCGCCTATGAAGTTACGTGCCTCATCAATCTCTTTAACTGTATTAAAAGTATGATTTTGGAAGCGATAGGTATAATAAAGATACAAACCGAAGTATGAGCCTTTATTTTTAGCAATTTCCTCATTTATCAGTTTACGGGTCTGTTCCGAGGCACTCTCATAATAAGGACTGGAAACCTCCCGGATACGCTCCATTTCCTCACGATCTCCTTTTTCACGAGCCGCATAGAACATATGATCCAAAGAATCGAGAACCGTACGATTACCTGCTATATATTTCGCTTCTAGCAAAGCTTCGTATTGCTCCTGCAATGCAGACCCTGTAGCATGTAAACTCAGTTGGTCATACTTATCCTTGCCTAAGGTAAGCTGCATGGATTTGGGTTCCAAAAACAAATTAGCGTATTGCTGTAAATACTCCCCACGCTCCATATTCTGCAAAGAGAAACAATAAAGACCGACTTGTATAGAATCAGTGGGATAAGCAAATCTACCATCGGTAACAGCAATAGATTTAATCAGTTTCACACTACCATAATGCTCATTGTCCACTTGATATAAATAGATAGAATCAGCCTGGATTCCATCAAGACTACCCTCTAAAGACACAGACTTAGACTCATTGCAAGCATTTAACATGCATAAAGAAACGCCTAATAATAGATATTTTTTATAAATCATAAATTTACTATTTATTAAGAACAGAATCAATCAAAGTACCAATCTCTTCACTTGACGGACGTGGAGCGTATGCATTCACAATATTGAAATCCTTGTCAATCAAAATAAAACGAGGAATATACATGATAGCCCAACTTTCTTTTAAAGCAACATCATTGGAATGATATTGAGTCAATTCTTTCTTATGTCCATCCAAGTACCTTAACCAAGGTTTCGTTGTAGTATCTGTAGAAACCGGAAGAAAAACAATATCCTTACCCGCATATTTCTTACCTAAAGCCTCAAATGCCGGAGATTCCTGAATGCAAGGACCACACCAAGTTGCCCATAAATCAATATAAATCACCTTACCCCTAAAATCTGCAAGATGCTTCACATTGCCTTCCACATCCAACATCTCAAAATCAATGGCAGGTTGTCCGGGAAGCAACTTGGAAGCTTGAACAATCTTTCCTTCAATTTCTGTCACGAAATCAGCATTCTTCACTGTTTGCAAAAATGCCTTCGCCTCATTCACAGTCTGTTCAGAAGCTTCATTTCTCAGATTATCAACTATTTTAGCACAAGCATATAATTCCGTAGTACGCGCAGGAATGGAAATATCTTTAAACCAAAGAGAAGCTAATGTAGAATCTTCCTGATAAGACAAAACATCGCGCACCACAGCTACATTCAGCATATCTTCATTCATAATCTCCTTATATAGCGGAGTTACATCCTGAGTTAATGAAACATTAAATTCATTCCATTTAGCCCGCATCTCTTCTTCATTCTTCACTCCGGCAAACATCCTTGAATAACTTGCATAACAGATATAACTATTAATAATATCCGCTTTGATCCGTGCTGTTTCCAGCTTTTTAAATGCATCAGACACATTACTTAACGTATCCAATGTATGCATACGTATAGCGGCCAAGCTGTCAACCAACGCTTTAGTGGATACAAAATCTCCACGCAAGTTACCACCGGCTTCCAGATAAGAACCTCCTTTCGGGAAAAGACGGAACTTCATGTAATTATTGGCTTCGGCTCCGATTCCCGAGAATTCCGCTTCTGTATTTGTCTGAGTTACTTTGATAGTCATGTCATCTCCTGGAGTAAGATACAATGTGTTGCGGCTGATAGTATAATATGTCGGTTCTTTAAGTACAAAAGTAGTATCAAAATGACCGGAAGCATCCGTTTTCAACAAAATATCCCGGCTATCGCCTAGCATAGATGCCGCTCCGTCAAATCTCATACGCACATTCTGGCTACCCATATCAAGCAACTGACCTTTCAAATGAACAGTATTCGCCAATTCTTGCTTAGTTCCACTGTTGCAGGAACCCAGGCAACAGCATAATGCTGCTGTTGCCATCATAATCGTTAATTTTTTCATTAAAATATCTTTTATCTTATGTTAGGAATCATATCAGGATTAAAACGAAGTACAGTGGGTGGAATAGGCAAAATATATTTAGGACTATTGGGTTCCAATTTGTACTCTACACCATTCACCTCATGCACAATAGTCTTTGCAAATTCAGGTTCACGATTCAAACGTTTCAAGTCAATCAAGCGGGTACAGCCAAGCATAGGCATTTCCCGTCTTCTTTCCTCCAAGACTTTTACCAATGCATCCTTGTTATCACTTGCAACCAAAGGTACATTATCAATAATACGACTATCACGCAAGGTGTTAATATATTCCATAGCTTTGTCTTTACTACCTATACGAGCTTCACACTCTGCTGCTATCAGATACATTTCCGGAGTAGACATAGCCATGTTGGCATAAATATAAGGTGCCCAAAGAGGATAATCCAAATCTATTCCACCTAAATATTTCGTAAAATACAACAGATAACGCTGATCCCTTTCCTGATCATACAAGGACGCCAATTCTTCAGAAGCATATGCAGTAGCACTAAATCCAAAAGTCCATGGAGCCAAACGAATATAAATATTTTCCGGATTCTCATCTCCATCCGGAACATCGATCCTACCAATATATTTATCACGATCCACTACTTTATACGGGAAAAGACTCATCAAAGTTGAATTATTCTGTAATGAGATCACCGCATTCTCCAAAGCTTTTTTGTAATCTCCCATATAAAGATACATACGTGCCAACATCCCGTACCCCACCGGTTTAGATGCACGATAGGCATTCAACACCGGTTTTTCCGGTAAATTAGGAGCAGCCTCATCCAGATCTGTCTTAATTTGATCATATACTTCCTGCACTGTAGCGCGCTGCAAATTTGTTTTATTGATATTTTTATCCAACATCAATGGAACGCCAGGATCTGTAGCAGCAGTCGACGGATCGTAATGATTAGCATAAGCATTAACCAAAGTCAAATACTCAAAAGCACGCCCAACCAATGCTTCAGCCCTCAATTGCTTTTTATGTTCTTCAGTATCTTGAGTAGCTCCCATTATATCATCAATAACTACGTTATAATAATAAATACGATTATAGGAGTATTCCCAAAGACCGTCACTCTCTCCTTCTCCAAAGATTTCACTATTAAACGCATATAAATGCTGGTTCGGCAACTCCAGAGAAACAAATCCTCCAGTCATATCATCTTCATAAGGCATGAAAACATCATCTGTCATAAAGTTAGGATATGATTCTGAAGCTTTTAGCAATTGAGCATAATTCAATAAACGTTCATAGTCTTCACTCTTTTCCGGAATTACAATCCCTTTAGGTTGTATATCCAAATAATCATCACATGACATTATAGGTAACGCCAAACATGCACAAAGTAAAAATTTATATAATTTCATATTTATCTATTCAATCATTTAAAAATTAAGGGACAAACCAATTGTATAAGTAGTAGGATTCGGAAGAGTCAATGCTCCCCATCCATACCCCGATGTAGTATACGCTTCCGGATCAATATCTCCGTTAGCAGCCCACCACCACACATTACTAATTTGACAAGTCACTGCGGCCGATTCTATAAAATATTTCCTCAACCAATTCTTTGGCAAATTGTAACTCAATGAGATATCTCTCAATTTGATATAATCTGCCTTTTTTTACATGAATGTCTGCCGAATACCATGTCTGAGCATCTGTATAATAAATATTCCTATTGAAAGACGGAGCTACTCCTGGAATATTTTCATCCCCCGGTTTCCTCCAATGGTTTAAAGCCTTACGAGTAAGATTCGCACTCGGTGCACCACCCATATATCCAGCTACAACATCACGTAACACATGACCACCATAATATACAAACATAAATGAAAAATCAAAATCACGATAAGAGAAGAAATTTTTCAATGATGCCGTATACTTTGGAGTACGAGTTCCAGAATACACCATATCATCAATAGAACTTACTTTTGAAACTTTTTCTCCTTCTTTATTATACACCAACACATTCCCATTTGTCGGATTAAGTCCTGCATAACGATAACTAAAGACACTATTAATAGGGTAACCAACAGCTGCTACATTATATGCACTATAATAAAAAACCGTTTCTTTCGTACCTTCTAAATTAGTCAATTCATTTTTATTATAACTAAACATTAAATTTGTCCCCCAAGTAAAATTCTTATTTTGAATATTTACACTCTGTAATGACAATTCTACACCTCTATTAAACATCGAGCCATAATTTTGCAATAAACTTGCCCAACCTAAAGTCGGATCCGCATTACGATTTCCTAACAAGTCCGTCGTTTTCTTATAATAATAATCAATACTACCGCTTAAACGAGAATTGAATACAGAAAAATCAAGCCCCACATTGGTAGAAGCCGTTTTCTCCCAACGAAGTTGAGAATTGGGTGGATTCTTTATATACGAACCAAAATCTCCAACCCAATCATTATATCCGCTATCAACCACAGTCATATACGGTCCTGCATTTTTAGGAACATTACCACCCACACCATAAGTCATACGCAAGTTCAAACGATTCAACCACGTGCAATCTTCCATAAAAGGCTCATTAGCTATCTGCCAACTACCACCAACGGACCACAACGGACGATACTGATATTTAGGATCAGTACCAAATAAATTAGATTGATCGATACGAATACTTCCAGTTAATGAATAACGTTCGTCAAATGTATATGAACCATTAGCATAAAAAGAAACATATCGGTCTTCTGTATGAGTCAATGCATTATATTCACCATAGACCCAATTAAACGACCCCAACAAAGCTTCAGTACCATTAATAGGAGACATAACTAACGGATTTATAGGTTTTACTCCCAAGCTATTATCATCATATCCCATATAATAATTCTGCGCACCAGTACGACGCACCAACCGACGTTCAGCACCGCCCAACGCAGATATAGCATGTTTTCCCAATATACGATTAAAGTTCACCTGAGCACGCATTGTATACGAATAAGATTCATAACGACTTTCATCCAATTGGCCACCTTTAGGGACATTCAGTGTAAGGCTTCCTGTTGCCGCATCATATTGAGCTGCATCATTTATCATATTACGCACTTTATATGACATATTACTATATAAAGTACGATTTTTATCATAAGTCCCTTCTGTCTGATATTTTAAATCAATATTAAGACCTTCTAGAATTTTAAATTTCAATCCTGCATGCAAACGATAATAATTGGAATTATTATGATAGCTTTCTTCTGCACGATTCTTTATCGGACTATATGTTTCATCCATCAAACCTATACTTTGCAAACGTTGCAATTCATAATCTGATTTAGTACGTTGAAAATCTAGTGGATTTCCCTGTAAATCCCTTAACATATAATAACTAGGATAACTACTCATCAAGCTGCTATAACTACCTGCTCCATTATCACCCTTTGAACGATAAAAGCTTCCTGTAACTCCAAAATCAGCCGATAACCAATCAAAAAAATCCACATCATCTTTTAGGCTAAATCCAATACGATCTTTACTTTGATACTTTTGATTACCATAATCACCCATATAATTAACAGTAGCCATGTATCGATTTTTATTAGATCCACCAGAAATAGCTAAATTATGCTGATGAACAATACCTACACGCGCAAATTCATCTTCTATTTGTTTACGATTATCATTTGTACGATAAGGTAACAGAGCATCTGCCAATTGACCATCTGTCAGTTGACCTCGTTCATGCTGATACAATAAGCTAACTACCGGATTTACAGCTTGACGCTTATTCAAATTCTCATAAGCCGTATGATAATAATCAAACCCCTCAATCTGCATATCTACCAGCTCGGAACTACTCATCAAATTCAAATAATCAAAATCCGGTTTTGGAGACAACTTAATACTACCATTATAACTTACTTTAGTTTTACCTTCCTGTCCACGTTTAGTTGTAATAACAATTACACCATTAGCCGCACGGGCACCATAAATAGAACTTGCAGCAGCATCCTTCAATACTGTTATATTTTGTACATCTGTAGGATTTATTGATGCTAAATCACCTTCATAAGGCATACCATCAACCACATACAATGGCTTTGTATTTCCCATATAAGTAGTAATACCACGAATAACAACATCATTACTGTTGCTTGAAGTTTTATTTATACCTGCTACCAATCCTTCAATACGTGACAACACATCCGTTTCCAGTTTACCCTTCGTACTTTTCTCTGAAATCACAGAATAAGATCCTGTTGCTCGTTCTTTGGACAAAGTCTGATAGCCAGTTACTACAACATCCGCCAGTGCAGTGGCATTAGTTTCCATTTTCACATTCACCACTTTCTTACCAGCTTGTACCTTAACTACTTTATCTGCCATTCCAACAAAAGTAAATGACACTAAATCACCAGGAGTAACCCGCAAACTATACCGACCATCTATATCGGTTACAGTACCCTGACTTGTACCTCCAATCATAATGGTAGCTCCAATAATACTTTCTCCGGTTTCATCCATAACCACACCTGTCATATAAAAGGGTTCATGTTTTCCGGTTGTTTTCTCAGCCTTTGAAGGTAAAATAAGAATCAAATTTCTTTTTACTTCATATCGTAATGAAGTCTGTTTACAAAAATCGTCCAAAACCGCATTCAAAGAAGTTTTGGTGTAAAATAAACTTACCCGTTTTCCTGAATCAATATTTTCTTCATCGTAAACAAAATGGATCTTTGCTTCCCCTTTGCAGTTTGATCCCAAAGGGCTACTACCTAGGGGATTAAAAGGTATTGTTCACATTGATAGTCACTTTAGTATCCGTTTGGGCAAATGCTTCACCCACCGAACAACAAAATACTATCAATGCAACAAAGCATTTCACCATGAGGCCTTTGCGACAGATAGTTTCGCTACTAAAAGTTTTGTACTCATAATTGTTTGTTGATTTATTATTAAAAAAAGTCAATTCTCTCCTATCATTTTACTTTCTCATTCGTGCTTATCTTCAATGTAAATCGTTTCTCCTTCGCGGGTAAAATGTACATTAGACACTCTCTCAATTACTTCAATAGCAAAATTTAACTCTTCATCCCTGAAGATGATACCTGCAAATCTTTTATCTTTCAAAGATTCATTTTTAAAATAGATATCTACATTATACCACCGTGACAGTTGGGCAACAATTTCAGACAAAGACGTATTACGAAACTCATAATTTCCCTTCGCCCAAGAAGTAAATAGATAAGCAGGCACATCACGTGTCACTATATCATCATTATCCAGTTCAATAACCGCTTGTTGGTCAGGATTTAACACAACCGAAACTTTAGCTGTACTTACTTTAATACGCCCTTCTGCAAGAGTTGTATATACCTTATAATCAGGATAAGCAGATATATTAAAACTTGTACCAAGTACCTCCACCGAATGTCTGTTTGTATGAACTATAAAAGGATGTTTAGCATCTTTCGCCACTTCAAAAAAAGCTTCCCCTTCTAGAAATACTTCTCTTTTTTCTCCAACGAAAGAAGTTGGATAACGTAAAAGACTTTCAGCATTCATCCATATCCTTGTTCCATCCGATAAAATCAACTGATATTCCCCTCCTCTTGGAATAGCCAGTGTATTAATCTGAGGAGTTGAAGAAACCTCTTCCACTTTTCTATAAGTCAATAATTGATTGGCATTATTATTGATTACAGTAGAATTTACATTAGAAATAGTACCTTTTTTAACAGACAAGTCCACTTTTTCTCCATTCTCTAAAGTAAGGATAGCCTTGCGGCTGCCTGTTTCCGGAAATGAAATCACAGCAGCCACTACAGCCTCCTTGTTTTGCGTGTTATTGTGGAGAGAGAATATATGACTAATTCCTAAAATAAGAAAAAGAAGAGCCGCTGATGCCGCTACACAATATAAACTGATACGGCGTTTCCTTCTTTTTTTCAAGCTTGTATTGCAGGTTTTCCCATGAACGTTCATGATCATATTGACAACGAAATTCTTCTTTTCGCTGCGCTATATAATACTCAAAAGACTTTTTGTTCTTTTTTGGATTCTCTTT
>ENA-OQJE01000239-OQJE01000239.1-human-gut-metagenome-genome-assembly--contig:-NODE-239-length-11229-cov-3.338407_pt1 | contig 11229 bp, 8 predicted proteins | sample MGYA00242594_ERZ504760 | MGnify/ENA primary metagenome ERZ504760 (study PRJEB26092, sample SAMD00036358) | human gut metagenome | host: Homo sapiens | study: EMG produced TPA metagenomics assembly of...
ATTGTTGTTATTTGTATTTTGTATATAATGTAATCTTTTACCTTCTAAAAACTGATACCTTGTTGTTATCCTTGTATTTATGCTCTTTATGATTAAAACTTAGCCCGAAAACGAAATAAGCCCCTTCAGTGCGTGGGTTTACGGTGACTTTGCAAAAGCTGGAACGGAAAATGAATCGGTGATTCTTATCTCCTTGGCGGCTCCCAGGCTGATGTCGCATACGGCGAAACCGTTGGAACCGTTGCATACAGGGTCTTCGGAATAGTTGTAAAAGTCTGTGGCCCACGGAGTCGCTCCTATTTCCGCTGTCCATTCCAGTCCTGCCAGTGTGAAAGGTACGGTAGCCGAGATGTAGGAAGAATAGGCTCTGTCTCCTTCGTTATTCACTCCGTCGGTTCCGGCGAAATTGGTATACCAGTTCAAGGCCAGCGGTCCGAAGTCATAACCTATCTGTGCCTCGAAGGTATGGTTGGTATTGTGTGAGCCGTAATGGAAATACCCCGGTCCTCCATTGAACCAGTAATCTGTGACGGAGATACTGAACCCTCCTGTGGTGTAGCCTAATGTGAGGTCAATCTCTTTTGTATCTTCTTTTTCGATACCTGCTGTTCCCCATGCAGACAATGAGAACCCTTTGTAAGAAACTGACAACGTGGGTTGGATACTGACACCCCCCAAATCCTGGCCACGCCAGATGTATCCGCTTACAAAGTCGGCTCCTACGCTGGCTTCTACTTTGTCCTGCGCCATGCCCATTGCCGGAACAGCTATTGCCAAGGCCGACAGAAATGTTTGTTTTTCTAAAACTCTTTTTCATTGCTTTTTACCTTTTTAATTCATAATAGTGAGTTTGTTATATCTCGTATGTATTTGTTTTTCTTGTAATGGTTTGTGCTTGTTATGTGATAAATGTTGTTTATAATATCCATCGCCTGATTCGTTTCATTGCCTTTTCACAGTCCGCGCGTTCGCCGAAGGCGGTCAGCCGTATGTAACCTTCTCCACTGGGACCGAATCCTACTCCGGGAGTACCTACCACATTGGCTTCGTACAGCATTTGTTCAAAGAACTTCCACGAGCTGATTCCTCGGGGAGCCTTCACCCATAAATAAGGTGCGTTCTCACCGCCGAATACTTTTAGTCCGGTGCTTTCCAGTCCTTCTTTCATGATGCGGGCGTTGGTCATATAATAGTGGATGGTGGCTTTTATCTGTTCCTTTCCTTCAGGGCTGTAAATGGCCTCCGCACCGCGCTGGGTAATGTATGAGGTTCCGTTGAACTTAGTGCATTGGCGACGGTTCCACAACCGGTTCAGCGGGATGCGTTTTCCTTCCAATGTGGCGGCGGTCAGCTCCTTGGGTACTACGGTGTAGCCGCAACGCACTCCGGTAAAGCCGGCGGTTTTGGAGAAGCTGCGGAACTCTATGGCTACCTTTTTGGCTCCTTTTATCTCGTAAATGGAGTGGGGGATGTCGGGGGCTTGAATGTAGGCTTCGTAGGCTGCGTCATAAAGAATCAATGTGTCGTTCTCCAGTGCGTAATTCACCCATTTCTTCAATTCTGCTTTACTGATAACCGTACCGGTGGGGTTGTTGGGGTAACATAGATATAAAATGTCTATTCTGCGGTCGGGGATAGCGGGAATGAAATTGTTTTCACTCAGGCAGGGCAGATAGACCACATTGCTCCATCTTCCGTTTTCCAGCACTCCTGCTCGTCCGCACATGACGTTAGAGTCGATATATACCGGATAAATAGGGTCTGTCACACCGATGCTGTTATCGTGGCGGAGGATGTCCCCTATATTTCCCGTATCGCTTTTGGCGCCGTCACTGACGAATATCTCGCCGGATTCCAAATGTACTCCGCGTGAGGCATAATCGTTTTTCAAGATGGCGTCGATTAGAAAATCATATCCTTGCTCGGGACCGTATCCACGGAAGGTTTCTTTGCTTGCCAGTTCGTCCACCGCTTTGTGCATGGCTTCTATGGATGCTTGGGGCAATGGTTGTGTCACGTCTCCGATGCCCAGACGGATGAGGTCTTTTTGGGGATGGGAAACTTTGAATGCATTTACTTTCTTGGCAATGTCCGAAAACAGGTAATTGTTGGGCAGTTTTAAAAAATGTTCGTTTACTAATGCCATAATTGCTGTTGTTTTATAGTTTGTCTTTACTGATTTCTTATTCCTGTTAAATTTCTATCTCACCATCGAAAACTTTTACTGCGGGACCTGTCATGTACACATGTCCGTCTGTTTCGTTCCAATGGACTTGTAAATCACCACCATCCATCCTTACCCGTGATTTTCTTCCGGCCTTGTGGTTCAGGTATGCGGCTACGGCAGTGGCACAAGCTCCTGTTCCGCATGCCATGGTGATGCCCGAGCCTCTTTCCCAGACTCTCATCCTTAAGGAACCGTCCGGCAATACTTCAACGAATTCTACATTGGTCGTTTGGGAAAAGCGGATGATTCTCCAGTTTCGGACCTATTGCCGGCTAAATTTACATTTTTTATATCATCTATGAAATTACTAAATGTGGATTTCCCATACAAACAAATGTTCCTTTGTATTCTTTTCCATCTACTGTGATTGTTTTTGCCAACATTTTGCCGTCCGGGGTATTTATTTGTCTGGAGTTGGTAAGCAGGGGAAGATCCATGTCTACTGTTACTTCTTCTACCAGCCCGTTCTCCGTATGCAGTTTTAGGATCTTGATTCCTGAGAGCGTTTCCAGCGTGATGACTTCCTTTTGAGTCAATTTGTTGTCATATACATACTTTCCTATACATCTGGAGGCGTTGCCACACATCATAGCTTCAGAACCATCTGCATTGAATATGCGCATACTGAAATCCGCTTTGGTTGATTTTCCAATCAATACCAGCCCGTCGGAACCGATCCCCGTGTGACAAGAACTCCATTTGATGGAAGTTCTCACGGGGTCTGCTATGGGGTGTCTCAGGGTGTTTACGTATATATAGTCATTACCTGCTCCCTGCATCTTCGTGAACTTGATTGTTGTTGCCATTTTGTCTATAACTTCTTCTGTTATTATTTCCTTTTGTCTTATTTTAGTGCAAATATATATCTTTTTGATGTTTTATAAACAATGGTGCTATCTATATTCTTATTTATTTTTATTCTAATGATAAATAGAAAGCTATTTTAGGCGTTTTTCTTTCAAACTGAAATAAAAGTCTAGTTATATTCTTTTTAATTGTAATTCATTAAGTCTGTACTCTGTTATGGAACATATAGTTTAGGTAATATTTTGTTGGTTATTCAGTGTTGTATAATCGGTATCGTATATAATTAAGGTGCATGATCGATGTAACAAAATGATAATATATTATCGCATTGCTATATTATTTTGTTACCTTTGCATCCTGTTGGATAAAAAAGAGATTTGTAATGCAGAATATTATTGCGATAGAAAATGGTGTGACCCGCCATCCGCTGTACCGGATGAAGGAACCGGTGAATATGACACTTGCCGCCGGAGAACATATAGCTGTTGTGGGAAGAAACGGGGCAGGAAAAAGTATATTGGTAGATACGATTACAGGTCGGTGGCCGTTGTTGATGAACGAAGTGAAATATGATTTCTCTCCCTCTCCTTCGAAGATGGCATACGAGAATATAAAGTATATTGCTTTCCGTGATTCATACGGAGATGCCGATGGAAATTACTATTATCAGCAACGGTGGAATGCTCATGATTTGGATGAAACTCCACTGGTACGTGATTTGTTGCCCGAAGCGACCGATTCAGGCCTGGAAAAGGCTTTGTATGAACTGTTTGGCATGGAGAGGATGCTGGATAAACATATCATTCTGCTTTCCAGTGGTGAGTTACGTAAGTTTCAACTGACAAAGACTTTGCTGAGTAATCCGCGTGTACTGATTATGGATAATCCCTTTATCGGACTGGATGCGAAGACGAGGGACCTGCTTCATACATTGTTGGGTGAACTGACTAAAGTAACCCATTTGCAGGTAATCCTTATCTTGTCTAAGTCCGATGATATTCCTGCTTTTATCACTCATGTTATTCCTGTGGAAGACAGGGTGTGTGGTAAAAAGATGACTTTGCAGGAATATTTGGCGGTCCGTAAGCCGATACCGGAACGGATGCTTTCCGAAGAAAAGGAGGCACGGATTCTGAATTTGCCTTACGGCGGTGATTTGTATCACACCGAGCACGTAGTCGATTTGAACAAGGTAAGCATCCGTTATGGCGAGCGTACCATTTTGAAAGATTTGGACTGGACAGTGAAATGTGGCGAGAAATGGGCTTTGAGTGGAGAGAACGGTTCAGGAAAGTCTACGTTGCTGAGTCTGGTCTGTGCAGATAATCCGCAGAGTTATGCTTGTGATATTACCTTGTTCGGCAGAAAACGCGGTTCCGGAGAAAGTATTTGGGAGATAAAGAAGCATATAGGATATGTCAGTCCTGAGATGCATCGCGCTTATCTGAAGAACCTTCCTGCCATAGATATTGTGGCAAGCGGGCTACATGATTCTGTGGGGTTGTACAAACGTCCGCGTCCCGAGCAGATGGCGGCTTGTGAATGGTGGATGGATATTTTTGGTATTGCAAATTTGAAAGACCGGAATTTCTTGCAGTTGTCCAGTGGCGAGCAGCGTCTGGTGTTGTTGGCTCGTGCTTTTGTGAAGGATCCTGAGTTGCTTATTTTGGACGAACCTTTGCATGGGTTGGACTTGTACAACCGCCGGTTGGTGAAAGATGTGATAGAAACTTTCTGCCGTCGTAAGGACAAGACCATGATTATGGTGACACATTATCAGGAAGAGTTGCCCGCATGTATAACTAACTCTCTTTTCTTGAAGCGGAATTAAAAGTTCTTTTTCAAAAGGTACGTTCCGGGCAGACGGAAGACGACAGGTTAAACGATAGTGCCCTGTCGCTTTCCGGACAAGCCGGGGTGTTGGACTGAGTACAAATAATTCTACTGTTCGTTTCATAAATATAGCATTGAAATTTTTTAAAGAAAACGAATCATGGAAAACACATTAAAAAAGCCTATGACAGGCATTATTCCTCCTTTAGTGACTCCGTTACTGGATAATGACAAACTGGATATTGACGGTTTGGAAAGATTGATAGAACGACTGATAAAAGGAGGAGTGCACGGATTATTTATACTGGGTACCACTGGAGAGGCGCAGAGCATCAGTTACCGGCTCCGCCATGAAATGATAAAGGAAACTTGCCGTATCAATGCCGGAAGACTTCCGGTTCTGGTTTGTATTTCCGATACATCAATTGTAGAAAGTATTCATCTGGCACATGTGGGGGCCGAGTGTGGTGCTTCAGCCGTAGTTTCCGCTCCCCCTTACTATTTTGCTCCGGGACAGCCTGAACTGGCCGAATTTTATGAAGACCTTATCCCTCAGTTGCCGTTGTCTATCTTCTTATATAATATGCCGTCGCATACAAAAGTGAATTTTGCTCCGGCTACGATACAGCGCATTGCCCGTAACCCTCAGGTGGTGGGATTCAAGGATAGTTCGGCCAATGCCGTTTATTTCCAGTCCGTGATGTATGCCATGAAGGACCGACCGGATTTCGCCATGCTGGTGGGACCGGAGGAAATTACGGCCGAGTGTGTGTTACTGGGTGGACACGGAGGCATCAATGGAGGTGCCAATATGTTTCCGGAATTGTATGTAGACCTGTATAATGCCGCCTTGGCACGTGACATGGAAACGGTGAGCCGTCTTCAACCCCTGGTGATGCAGATAAGCAGCAGTATTTATACTGTGGGCCAGCATGGTTCCAGTTATCTGAAGGGATTGAAATGCGCGTTGTCTTTATTGGGCGTTTGTGATGATTTTGTTGCGGCTCCTTTCCATCGCTTCAATGCTCCGGAACGCGAGAAGATACGCAAGGCGTTGGAGGCACTCCCTTTTTGTCCGGAGTTGAAACCTTAAATGCTCGGTCTGTATGCATATCATTGATATAATCGTCTTTTTGCTGTTTACCGGCGGAGTCGTGGCCTTCGGTTGTTCTTTCTTTAAGTAAGAAAGGTACTTCCGAGGAGTTCACTTCTGCCGGCAGAAGCTTGCCCGGCTGGGTGGTGGGGATGTCCATCTTTGCCACGTATGTCAGCAGTATCAGTTATTTGGGATATCCGGGAAAGGCTTTTTCGGGTAGATTGGAATGCGTTTGTATTCAGCCTGTCTATCCCTATAGCTTCTTATTTTGCGGCTCGTTACTTCGTGCCTTTTTACCGAAGCCAGGACAGTATATCGGCTTATAGTTTCCTGGAAAACCGCTTCGGCCCTTGGGCCCGTATATATGCCTCGTCCTGTTATCTGCTCACCCAGATTGCACGTACAGGCTCTATTCTGTATTTGTTGGCATTGCCCATGAATGTATTGCTGGGATGGAATATCCAGACCATCATTATTGTGACCAGTGTGGCTATTGTACTTTATTCCATGCTGGGCGGCATGAAAGCTGTCATTTGGACAGAGGCCATACAGGGGATTATTCTGATTGGCGGTGCGCTGGTATGTATGTTCATCTTGCTTTTTGACATGCCCGAAGGTCCGGCACAGACTTTCTCCATCGCCATGGAAGATGGAAAATTCAGCTTGGGAAGTTTTGGAAGCAGTTTAAGTGAGTCCACTTTTTGGGTGTGCCTGATTTATGGCGTATTTACCAATTTGCAGAACTATGGTATAGACCAGAGTTATGTGCAACGTTATCATACGGCGAAGAATGAGAAGGAGGCTAAGTTCTCGGCCTTGTTCGGAGGATATTTGTTTATTCCCGTTTCGGCTGTCTTCTTTATGATAGGGACCGGGCTGTATGCGTTCTATAAAGTGCATCCGGGGGTCTTGCCCGACGGAGTGGGGGCGGATTATGTCTTTCCGTTCTTTATAGTCAATGAGTTGCCGGTGGGGTTGACAGGCCTGCTGATTGCTTCTATCTTTGCCGCAGGTATGAGTACCATTGCGACCAGTGTCACTAGTTCGTCTACCATCATTCTGACGGATTATTACCAGCGTTTCCGCAAACATGCCGGAAACAGGGAACGGATGTTGGTGCTGAAACTCTCTAGTGTGGGAGTAGGAGTGGCAGGAATTCTGGTGGCCTTTGCCTTTATGAGTGTGCAAAGTGCGCTGGATGCTTGGTGGGCGTTGGCGTCTATTTTCAGCGGAGGCATGTTGGGACTGTTTCTACTGGGGTATATTTCGAGGAAGGCACGTAATTTTGATGCGGTACTGGGAGTCGTTTGTGGGGTAATTCTGGTTTGTTGGATTGTGATATCCCCTTTTGTACATGCTAATCTGGCTATCGTATTCGGAACGTTGCTGATATTTTTGGTGGGATTCCTGAGTGCTAATTTGTTTAATAAGAGAAGGTGTAAGTAGAATAACTTAATTTTATGCATTAGGCGTGTCAAAACCAAAATGACTGCTCCTGAAGGTTACAGATAGTAATTATAACACTTAAAAGGGTCGTATCAAGCTCTGTATTGAGTAATGATACGACCCTTTCTTAGTCTTTTAGGATGCTCAAATTTCAGATTATAAGTTCATATTTCCAAAAACTGAATTTGGACACATCCACTTTTATGTATTTGTCGGTTACAATCTGTAATCTTTAGAATGTTCATCTTGTTTTTGATTCATTCTCCGGTTTTTTTGTATCGTTTCATTGTCCGCACCATCAGATAAATCTTTGCAACTCATTGACCCTGTTTAATGCGGCATTGAAATCTTCCACCAGTTCTTTCATCACTTCATCCACCGTCTGTAATTTATGTATGCAGGATGCGACTTGTCCTATTTCCAGTTCCCCTTCGAATAAATCTCCTTCAAAGATTCCCTTTTTTGCACGTCCTTTTCCTAACAAAGTGCGTAGTTCATCCGTTGTCGCGCCACGGCTTTCCGCTTCTTCCACTTGTTTGAAGAAATCATTTTTGACCAGCCGGACGGGAGAGAGCTGTTTCAATGTCAGTTGGGTATCTCCTTCGTTCAGTCGCAGGCATCGGTCTTTGAATGTGAAATGAGCGGAACTCTCTTCGGTTAATGCGAAGCGCGTGCCTATCTGCACCCCGTCGGCCCCCAATGCCATAGCAGCTAGTATACTTTCTCCCGATCCGATACCTCCGGCAGCCATCAACGGCACAGTGGTAATCTGTCTGACGGCCGGAATAAGACATAGGGTGGTCGTTTCCTCCCGTCCGTTATGTCCTCCTGCTTCGAATCCTTCGGCTACGATGGCGTCTACGCCTGCTTCTTCACATTTGGCGGCAAACTTGGTGCTTGCCACTACATGGGCCACAATGATGCCGTGCTCATGCAGGTGTTCTGTCCAAGTCTTTGGATTTCCGGCAGAGGTGAAGACGATTCTCACACCCTCTTCTATTACCATATTGATAAGGATGTCTATTTCGGGATACATCAGCGGAATGTTTACTCCGAAAGGCTTGTCTGTCGCCGCTTTGCATTTCCGTATGTGCTCGCGCAAGGTTTCGGGATGCATGGAGCCTGCTCCTATCAGTCCCAGCCCTCCGGCATTACTTACTGCGGAGGCCAGTCTCCAACCGCTACACCATACCATTCCTCCCTGTATGATGGGATACTTTATTCCAAAAAGGTTGCAAATTCTGTTCATATATAATAATTTAATAATTTGCACATTATTCATTATACAAACAACTAACTTTTATGAATGTTTAGGGGAAGTAGTGAAAAAGGAAAATTCTTAGAAATTTTAAGGTTTGTAGAACAGAAATGGTCTATCTTTGTTCTCGGAATTAAAATTGTATATTTATAAACGGATAAAAACCATGTTATTACAACTGCTATTTGTACTTGTCGCTATTATTGTAGGTGCCCGTTTGGGAGGTATCGGATTGGGAGTGATGGGAGGTGTAGGCCTTGCCATATTGACTTTTGTCTTCGGACTTCAGCCTACCGCTCCCCCTATTGATGTGATGTTGATGATTGTCGCCGTTATCTCTGCCGCCTCTTGTATGCAGGCTGCCGGCGGACTGGACTATATGGTGAAGTTGGCGGAACGGCTGTTGCGCCGTAACCCTTCGCAGGTGACTATCCTGAGCCCGTTGGTTACTTATCTGTTTACTTTTGTCGCAGGTACAGGGCATGTGGCCTACTCTGTGCTTCCTGTCATAGCCGAGGTAGCTACGGAAACTAAAATTCGTCCTGAGCGTCCTTTAGGCATTGCCGTTATCGCCTCGCAACAGGCTATTACCGCCAGCCCTATCTCTGCCGCTACCGTAGCGTTGCTGGGCCTGCTGACAGGATTTGACATTACTTTGTTTGATATTCTGAAGATTACCATTCCTGCTACATTAATCGGTGTGCTGGTCGGTGCTTTCCTTTCAAAAAAGGTCGGCAAGGAGTTGTTGGAAGATCCTGAATACCTGCGCCGTCTGGAAGCCGGAATGATTGATACAAAACATGTGGAACTGAACGATGTGAAGAATATGTTTCACGCCCGTATCTCGGTGATTATCTTTATTGCTGCCACACTGCTGATTGTATTATTCGGCTCTATCCCTGCTATGCGTCCTGTGTTCAACGGTGCGGCTTTGGATATGCCTTCTATTATTGAGATCTTGATGTTGTGTGCGGCAGCTATTATTCTTATCATTTCACGTACGGATGGAATCAAGGCTACACAAGGCAGCGTGTTTCCTGCCGGAATGCAGGCGGTAATCGCTATTTTTGGTATTGCATGGATGGGGGATACGTTCATCAATGGAAACATTACGGAACTGACAGGTTCTATTGAAGGGATTGTGCGTCAAATGCCCTGGCTGTTCGGTCTGGCATTGTTTGTCATGTCTATTTTACTTTATAGCCAGGCTGCTACGGTGCGTGCCATTGTACCGTTAGGAATAGCACTGGGTATTTCTCCGATGATGCTGATTGCTTTGTTCCCTGCCGTCAACGGATATTTCTTTATCCCTAATTATCCTACGGTGGTGGCAGCCATCAACTTTGACCGTACAGGAACAACGGGTATTGGAAAATGGATTCTGAACCATTCGTTTATGATGCCCGGAATGGTGGCTACCCTTGTTTCTATTGTGGTAGGCCTGCTGCTGATACAGGTATTCTAGAAAGGAAAGGGATAGGTGCGGTCAGGCTTGAAGATGAGTAATCTTTCATCTGTAACATGAGTAATCTTCTGCCTGTAACATTTATAATGATTCGATGTGCACATATATATCATCGGCGCATCTTCTTCCTCTGTGTGTGAACAAAATTTCCAAATAATTATTATAGTAATAAAACCTAAACTTGAAAAGATTATGAACGGATTAAGAAAACTCAGCCTTATGGCGGCAATGCTGGTATGTACCACATTGGCTGCTGTCGCCCAAAAGCCTAATATCCATATATTGGCTACAGGAGGGACTATTGCCGGAACAGGCGCTTCGGCTACTAAAACAAATTATACTGCCGGACAGGTGGCTATCAGCACATTGCTGGAAGCGGTTCCCGAAGTGAACAAAATAGCCAATGTGACCGGGGAACAGATTGTAAAAATCGGCTCTCAGGACATGAATGATGCCGTATGGCTGACGTTGGCCAAGCGTATCAACGAGCTTTTCAGCCGTGGAGATGTGGACGGTATCGTGATTACCCACGGGACTGACACGATGGAAGAAACCGCCTTTTTCCTGAACTTGACTGTGAAGAGTGACAAGCCTGTTGTATTGGTAGGAGCCATGCGCCCCTCTACGGCCATGAGTGCGGACGGACCGCTGAACTTGTATAATGCAGTAGTCACTGCCGCCGCCAGGGAATCACAGGGAAAAGGTGTCGTAATTGCTATGAATGGTTTGATTTTGGGAGCTCACGGAGCCATGAAGACCAATACGGTGGATGTACAGACTTTCCAGTCCCCTAACTCCGGTGCGTTGGGATATGTCTTGAATGGTAAGGTTTTCTATAATATGGAATCTTTGAAACGCCATACCACCGGTTCCGATTTTGATGTAACCCACCTTGACAAGCTGCCGAAAGTAGGTATCGTTTACAGTTATTCCAATGTAGAAGCTGATATCATGACTCCTTTCTTGAATGATGGGTATCAGGGTATTGTTCATGCCGGTGTGGGGAATGGCAACATTCATCAGAATTTGTTTCCGATGTTGGAAAAGGCCCGTCAACAAGGTATTTTGGTAGTGCGTTCCAGCCGTGTTCCTACCGG